>ERZ860445.1831-NODE-1831-length-10761-cov-3.090043_pt1 | contig 10761 bp, 9 predicted proteins | sample MGYA00509977_ERZ860445 | MGnify/ENA primary metagenome ERZ860445 (study PRJEB30046, sample SAMN00715233) | human gut metagenome | study: EMG produced TPA metagenomics assembly of the A metagenome-wide association study of gut microbiota in type 2... | reverse complement strand
ATCGACGGGTTCGATAGTAGCCGTCATGGCATCTACCGTATTGACGGCACGGATGATAACAGGCCATTCAAAGGAACGTGCATTGTCGCGTACACCTACGGATTTGAAGTCAGGCACAACGGTGAAATACTGCCAAACTTTCTTGTCTAATCCAGCTTTTTGGAATTCTTCACGCAGGATGGCATCCGCTTCTCGAACCGCTTCCAGTCTGTCGCGTGTGATAGCACCTAAGCAACGCACTCCTAAACCTGGACCGGGGAACGGCTGGCGGAAGACCATTTCGTAAGGCAAGCCCAATTCGAGACCGCAAGCGCGAACTTCGTCCTTGAACAATTGGCGTAATGGTTCGACCAATTCGAATTTCAGGTCTTCGGGCAGACCACCTACGTTGTGGTGGGATTTCACCATCTTGGCTGTCTTTGTACCGCTTTCCACGATGTCGGGATAGATAGTACCTTGCGCTAAGAAGTCGATGCCATCCAGTTTGCGTGCCTCTTCTTCAAAGACACGGATAAATTCGCCACCGATGATTTTGCGTTTTTCTTCCGGATCGGCAACGCCAGCCAGCTTATCTAAGAAACGATCGGTAACGTCTTTATAAATCAGGTTTGCATTCAACTGGTTCTTGAAAACTTCAACGACATTTTCCGATTCACCTTTACGCATTAGACCGTGATTTACGTGTACGCAAACCAACTTGTCCCCGATAGCTTTCAGAAGCAATGCGGCAACAACGGAACTATCGACTCCGCCAGAAAGTGCCAACAATACCTTTCTGTCACCGACCTGACGTCTTACCAGTTCGATTTGGTCATTGACGAAGTTCGTCATGTTCCAGTTCGCTTCGGCTTTACAAGTGTCGAATACGAATGTTTTTACCGATTCTTTGATTGCCTCCATGTCACTGGAGAATTCATTTAATTTTACTTCGCAGAGAGCCTTGTCATGGCCGGCTGCCATAACAGGGATTCCAATCGAATAGATTCCCGGATTTACATCAATGGCGACACCGTCGATTACATTGTTAGGACCACCGTTGATGATGATACCTTTTACATTCGGAAGTGCTTTGAGTTCTTCAACCGTAATGTCGTGCGGATAGATTTCGCTATAGACACCCAACGCGCGGATTGCTCGTGCCAACACAGTGTTTTCATGACTGCCCAAATCCAGGATAACAATCATATCTTGTTTCATACGATTCTTTATTTTTTATTGGTTTTACATTATGTATACTTGAAATGCGGATATGGAATTTTACTCCCACTCGATTGTTGCGGGCGGTTTTGAGCTGATGTCGTAGACAACGCGGTTTACACCTTTGACCTTGTTGATGATTTCGTTGGAGACTTTCGCAAGGAATTCGTATGGGAGTTGCGCCCAGTCAGCCGTCATGGCATCCGTCGAGGTTACAGCACGCAAAGCAACCGTATTTTCGTAGGTCCGTTCGTCCCCCATAACACCTACGGACTGGATCGGGAGGAGAATCACTCCGGCCTGCCAGATTTTGTCGTACAAGCCCCATTCGCGCATCAGCGACATATAGATATCGTCGGCTTCTTGCAAGATTCGTACTTTTTCCGGGGTGATATCGCCTAAGATACGGATGCCCAAGCCGGGGCCAGGGAACGGGTGGCGTTTGATCAGATGTGGTTGCATACCTAACTCCATACCGACACGACGTACTTCGTCTTTGAACAGGAGGCGTAGCGGTTCGACCAGTTTCAGGTTCATTTTGGCAGGCAGACCGCCTACATTATGATGGCTCTTGATAACAGTTCCGGTAATGGATAGCGATTCGATTACGTCCGGATAAATGGTACCTTGACCTAACCATTTTATATCTTTCAACTTGTGGGCCTCTTCGTCAAACACATCGATAAAACCTTTGCCGATGATCTTACGTTTCTTTTCAGGTTCGCTGACACCTGCCAGTTCCTTATAGAATTTCTCTTTGGCGTCGACTCCGATCACGTTCAGTCCCAAGTGTTCGTAATCTTTCAACACGTTTTCAAATTCATTCTTGCGCAACAAGCCGTGATCGACGAAGATGCAAGTCAGGTTCTTGCCGATAGCCTTGTGTAGTAAAACGGCTGTAACCGAAGAATCCACACCGCCGGAAAGCGCTAAGATTACTTTGTCGTCTCCCAATTGTTCTTTCAGTTCGGCAACGGTCGATTCGATAAAGGAGGCCGGTGTCCAGTCTTTGGCGCATCCGCAAATATTCAGGAAGTTGTTTAATAATTTAGTACCGTCAGTTGAGTGGAATACTTCCGGGTGGAATTGTACGCCCCAGGTTTGTTCACCTTCCACATGATAGGCAGCTGCTTTTACATCGTCCGTGCTGGCGATTACTTTGAAGTTTTCAGGAAGGACCGTGATGGTGTCTCCGTGTGACATCCAGATTTGTGAACCTACATTGATGCCTTTCAGCAATTCGTCTGTATTGTCGATATACGACAGGTTGGCACGTCCGTATTCGCGGGAGTCGGCCGGTTCAACGTTTCCGCCGGATGTATAAGCCAGGAATTGGGCTCCGTAACAGATTCCCAATACAGGATATTTACCGCGTATTTCACTTAAGTCAGCTTTGAACGCATTGGCGTCATATACGGAATAGGGACTTCCGGAAAGGATTACGCCTTTTACACCTGTAGCATCGTGGGGGAATTTGTTGTAGGGGACAATCTCGCAATACATATTCAACTCACGGACTCTACGCCCGATTAATTGAGTTGTTTGCGAGCCGAAATCAAGAATAATAAGTTTCTCGTGCATGCAAATTATTATTTAATTGAGTGGCACAAAGGTAGGAATAATATTCGAAATTTAAATCATTTTTCATACCTTTGCGTGTTCATTTTTAATCGTAACCGTATGGATGCTGAAAAGAAAGAGACAAAAGAAATAAATAAGATGTCATTGCTGATCATGGCAGTGGTTGTGTTATTGTTGATTATCGCCGGTGCTGCCTACTATATTTTCCATCAGAATCAGCAGATGGAGGACTTGGAGCAGGCTTATGTTCTGGATAAGGAATCATTGGAAGACGAATTTAACGAATTGTCTCTCCAATATGAAGGATATAAATTTAATATAGGTAACGACTCCTTACTGAATCTATTATCTACCGAGCAAGCTAAAGTACAACGCTTACAGGAAGAACTTCGTACTGTAAAGGCGACAAATACGAAAGAGATTGCCCGTCTAAAGAAGGAATTGCAGACATTGCGTAAGATCATGCGTAATTATGTAGTTCAGATCGACTCTCTGAATCGTGCTAACGAACAATTGAAAGTGGAAAAGAATGAAGCGGTAAAGAAATACAAGCAGGCTTCTTCTACGGCTACCACTTTGAAGAAGGAAAAAGAGAAACTGACGGAACGTGTCACATTGGCAAGCCGTTTGGATGCGACGGGTATCAATGTAACTCCTGTCAATGGTCGCGGAAAAAAGGCAAAGGTGATCAAGAAGATGGAACAATTTGTCGTTGACTTCCGGATCAGCAAGAACATTACGGCTCCGGTCGGAGAGAAGACGATCTATGTGCGCATCATGAAGCCGGACGACGATATCCTGTTGAAGAGCCGTGCCGATGTATTTACCTTCGAAGGAAAAGAAATCAATTACTCCATGAAGAAACTGGTCGAATATGACGGTGAGGAATTGCCGGTTACGATGTACTGGAATATCGAAGAATTTCTTTCTCCGGGTACATATCGGGTCGATATATTTGCGGATGGCAATTTGATCGGCCGTAAAAGTTTCACACTCGAAAAATAGCAATGGAAACAGATGTCCATTTTGCGCGACTACTTGCCGACCTTCCGGAAGCCCTCGTCTGTGATGAAGCTTTTCTCGGCGAACTGGCAAAAAACGCAAAGTTGATCTCCGTGAAGAAAGGAGATTATCTGTTGCGTACAGGTGAGTTGTGTCAGGATGCCTATTTCATCAACAAAGGTCTTTTCATCAATTTATATGTAAACGAGAACGGTAATGAATGTGTCACCGGTTTTGCGGCTGATAATATGTTTCCGTTCCTTTCCGCCATTGGCTATTTTACCAAGCAACCTTCTGAATTTGAGATTAAGGCGCTTGAAGCCGGCGAGTTGCTCTGCTTTTCCCGCGATCATATCGAGAGCCTTTCGTTCCGTTATCCTTTGTTTGCATCTTATTATCAGAATATCATGCTGACGATCATCTATAAACTGGATGTTCTGTTGGCCGTTCGCCTCTCTTCCACAGCGGAAGAGTTCATCCAGTTTCTCTACACGAACTATGCCTGGATGATCAACCGGGTTCCCGATAAGTATATCGCCCATTATATGGGAATTAGTAATGCCTGGTATTGCAAGTTGAAGCGGAAAGTCCTCTCATTCACTAGAACAGAATAGGTGGCGGAACAAGTTTCATGGGCATGGAACTGTATTTTTACTGGCGGGAAACTATATTTTCATCGGTGGGAAACAACGGTTTCATCAGGATGAAACCATGTGAAACTATATGCTTGTGAACGTATAAGAAAGCAGTTATTGAATTAGTTCAATTGTATATTTAAAGCGAACCAGTACTTTTGCACCGTTTAGGAAAGAATCCGAATAAAACAAGATAAAGATGAAGAGATTTGTCGTATTAGTCGCATTACTGGTTTCGTCGGGCTATGCAAGTGCCGGGCGTACGTTGACGCTGGAGGAATGTCGTGAATTGGCTATTCAGAACAACAAAGAGTTGAAGATCTCGGGAGAAAAGATTAAAATGGCCGGCTATGAGAAAAACGCCGCTTTCACCAAATATTTTCCTCAACTATCGACGACTGGCGCGTATATGTGGAACCAGAAAGATATTAATCTGCTGGATATGGGAGCACTCGGCGCTTCTATTGGAGGGGCTCTCGGGCCGATCGCCCAATTGCCGGTGTTTGGAAAGTTGATGGAAGGGGTGGATGACTTGCAACACCTCGACATTCAGAATATCTGGGTGGGAAGCGTTTCACTTGTGCAACCTGTGTTTATGGGGGGCAAGATTATCAATTACAATCAGATTACCAAGTACGCCAAGCAATTGGCCGAGTCGATGAATGACCAGCAACTGCAGGATGTCATCTGTAAAACCGATGAAACCTATTGGCAGGTGATTTCTTTAGTAAATAAGAAGAAGTTAGCTGATGCCTATGTCGATTTGCTCCGTAAGACCGATCATGATATGACAGCGATGATCAATGAGGGAGTAGCGACCGAAGCCGACGGACTCTCCGTCAAAGTCAAACTGAACGAGGCAGAGATGGCACAGACGAAAGTCGATAACGGTCTGGCTCTTTCCCGCATGTTATTGGCACAGATATGCGGGTTGCCCTTAGAAGACCCGCTTGTTTTAGCAGATGAAGATATCGAAAGTTTTCTGACAGAGCCTTCCGTTACGGCGGCCGATGTGAACGAGGCCTTTATGAATCGTAACGAGCTGAAGAGCCTTGACTTGGCGACTAAGATTTATAAGAGGAAGGAACGGATTGTTTTGTCGGATATGTTGCCGAATGTGGCATTTATGGCAAACTACTTGGTCACGAACCCTAATTCCATGAACGGCTTCAAAAACGAATTTGCCGGGATGTTCAATGTCGGTGTAATGGTGAAAGTTCCGCTTTCCGGCTGGTGGGAGGGCAGTTATAAGCGCAATTCGGCTCGTGCCGAGACACGCATCAAGTCTTTGGAGTTACAGGATGCACGCGAGAAGGTGGAATTGCAGGTCAATCAATCCGTTTACAAGGTCAATGAAGCAAACAAGAAGCTGATCGTTTCCACCCGCAATATGGAGAATGCGGAAGAGAATCTTCGTCATGCCAATCTCGGATTTGAGGAAGGCGTAATCCCGGCTCTTAACCTGATGCAGGCGCAGACGGCTTGGGTGTCGGCGCGTTCCTGCCTGATAGATGCACAGATAGAGGTGAAATTGACGGAAGTCTACTTGACGAAAGCGATGGGAAAGCTGGGGGATGAGCTCTCTGGAAGAACCAGGAACGCGGATTAAGTGGATGAACACGGACTTGATACTTTTGAGGACACTATCTAAATCATACAATCATAAATCTCAAATTATAAACTCATGAACGAGAATAAAAAATACTCAATCAATAATATGTTATTGGCATTTATCACATTCTTAGGTGTGGTCGGATTAGTTGCATTAACCGGTTTCTTTTTACTGACGCCGCCGGATGATATCATCATGGGGCAAGCGGAGGCTACGCAAGTTCGTATTTCGGGAAAAGTTCCCGGACGAATCGAAGCATATCGTTTCAGTGAGGGCGACAAGGTGAAAGTGGGTGACACGCTTGTCTTCCTGGATACGCCCGAAGTTCTTGCCAAGCTTCAGCAAGCGGAAGCTGTGCGTCGTGCCGCTGAAGCTCAGAACGCAAAGGCTATTAAAGGTGCCCGTGCACAAGAGATAGCTGGAGCATATGAAATGTGGCAGAAGGCGAAGGCAGGATTGGATATTGCCCAGAAATCATATACGCGCGTACAAAACTTGTTCGATAAAGGGGTAATGTCTGCCCAGAAACGCGATGAGGCAGAAGCCAGTTACAAGGCAATGGCCGCTACTGAGAAAGCTGCCAAATCCCAGTATGATATGGCTGTAGACGGAGCCCGTGTGGAAGATAAGGCCGCGGCTGCCGCTCTCGTAGGGCAGGCTGCCGGAGCGGTTGCCGAAGTGGAATCCTACTTGAAGGAAGCGGCACTTGTCTCACCGATCGACGGGGAGGTGTCCGAACGTTTTCCTGAAGTGGGCGAGTTGGTCGGTACGGGTGCTCCGATTATGAATATCACCGACCTTAACGATATGTGGGTGACCTTCAGTATTCGTGAAGATCATCTGAAAAACATCAAGATCGGTACCGAATTAGACGCTTTTATCCCGGCGTTGGATAACCGGCCGGTCAAACTGAAAGTTTATTATATGAAGGATATGGGAACTTATGCCGCCTGGAAAGCGACAAAAACGAACGGACAGTTTGACTCCAAGACATTCGAGGTGCGTGCCCGTCCAATGGAAAAGGTGGCCGACTTACGTCCTGGAATGTCGGTCATTAAGAAATTGACAATTGATAATTGACAATTAAAGAACAAGGTTAAATGAATAATGAAAAATTAAATAGTACCCCAAAATTGTCAATTGCAAAGCGTGAGATATTCAGGATTTGTAAAGACCCGGTCTACTTCTTTTGTATGTTGGTGGCTCCCACTATCTGTGTGGTCTTTTTTCTTTCGTTGATGAAGGAGGGTTTGCCTACCGATATGCCTGTTGCGGTAGTAGATCTGGACGGATCTTCCAACTCCCGTAACTTAGCCCGCCAGTTGGATGCATTCGAGCAGACGAAGGTGATGCTGACAACCGTCTCGTTTGAGGAAGCTCGCCAGGCTATGCAGGAAGGGAAAGTTTATGGTATTTTTTATATTCCGAAGGACTTTGGTGTGGATGCTACAGCTGGTCGGCAGCCTAAGCTGTCGTTCTATACGAACGGTACTTATCTTATTGCTGCATCTCTGTTGTTTCGGGATATGAAAACCATGTCTGTCTTAGCAGGTGCTTCGGTCGGGCTTCAGACGGGGCTGGCGCATGGCTATACCGAAAACCAGATCATGGCGCAGCTCCAGCCGATCGTGATCGATACACACGCGATCGGGAATCCTTGGCTTAACTATTCGGTCTATCTGAATAACACACTTTTGCCTGGTGTTTTGCAATTGATGATTTTTTTGGTGACGGTATTGAGCATCGGTTCCGAGATTAAATACTCGACGGCCCGCGAATGGTTGCAGATGGGTGGAAATTCGCTTACGGTGAGCCTCATAGGGAAGATATTCCCTCATACGATGATTTTTACGATTGTGGCATTCCTGTATGCGGTGGCCTTGTATGGGTTTAATTCGTTCCCGTTGAATAGTGGCTGGTTACCGATGCTGTCAGCTCTATTTCTGCTGGTGATTGCTTCGCAGGCGGTCGGGATTTTCATGATAGGGGTGTTGCCGACTTTTCGTTTAGGGTTGAGCTCTGCTTGCCTATTCGGGATGATCGCTTTTTCTATCGTCGGATTTTCTTTTCCGGTATTGGGGATGGACCCTACTTTGCAAGCACTCTCCAACCTGTTTCCTCTCCGGCACTATTTTCTGATCTATGTCGACCAGGCTTTGAACGGAAGGCCTTTCTTTTATAGCTGGGCTGAATATGCCTGGCTTATGGGTTTTCTCGTTTTGCCTTTCCTGATTGGAAAAAACTTGAAGAACGCATTGTTGTACTTTAAATATATTCCGTAAAACAGAAAGTAATGAAAAGAGAATATCGTTTACGAGATATGATCAAGGAAGGGATCTTGGACATCTTTTACATTTGGAAGGATGAATTGAAAAATGTCTTCAAAGACGAGGGCGTGCTGATCTTCTTTTTCCTGGTGCCTTTTGCCTATCCGTTGCTTTATTCCTTTATTTATAATAATGAAGTGGTACGCGAGGCGAAGATGGTGGTTGTGGACCAGTCCGATTCCTATCTAAGTCGCGAGTTTACCCGTCGTGTGAATGCTACGCCCGATGTCAGGGTCGTCGCCGTCTCGACGGATATGGAGGAGGCCAAGCGGATGCTGGACAGGAAAGAAGCCTATGGAATCCTTTATTTCCCGACCGAGTTCAGTAAGAATTTGCATACGGGCAAGCAGACGACGGTTCCCTTGTATTGCGATATGAGCAGCCTGCTGTTTTATAAAGCGTTTTTGCTGGCGGCAACGGAAGTATCACTCGACTTAGGGAAAGAAATACGGATGCATAATGCTCCGGGTGCATCGGCAAAGCAGGAGGAAATAACGGTCAATCCGATTCCTTATGAATCCGTGACCCTCTTCAATACGCAAAACGGCTTTGCCAGTTTTTTAGTTCCGGCTATCCTTATTTTAGTTATCCAGCAAACACTGGTTTTAGGGATCGGTATGTTAGGGGGGACAGCACGTGAAAAGAACCGCTTCCACAGCCTTGTTCCGATTAGCCGGCATTTCAACGGGACGTTGCGTATCGTGTTAGGCAAGTCTCTGACCTATATCTTGATTTATGTAGTTGTCTGCATCTGGGTATTAGCCGTCGTGCCGAAACTCTTCTCCCTGCCTCAAGTGGGTGATCCGGTTACGATCTTGCTGTTCATCCTGCCGTATCTGTTTGCTTCGATCTTCTTTGCCATGACATTGTCCGGTTTTATGACTACCCGAGAGGCGCCTATGCTAGTGTTTGTCTTTACATCTGTGATCTTGTTATTCATATCCGGAGTCTCCTGGCCGAAAGAAGCGATTCCTCCGTTCTGGCAGGCTATAGGATATCTGTTTCCTTCGACACCGGGGATTCAGGGATTCATCCGTATCAATACATGTGGGGCGGCATTGAATGAGGTGGTACATGAATATCATACGTTATGGATTCAGGCAGGTGTCTATTTCGTACTGGCCCTCGTGATATATCGCTTTCAAATTATTCGTAGCCGGAAAATGATTATAAAGCAGCATAGGTATATGAAGATGAAGCAGACTTTTTAATGGTATTCCTCTTATGGCTTCTCTTGTCGTCCTCTTAAGAGGTTGGTAAAAGAAGATAAGAAGGTTTTATGACTCCGTTTTGATGATTTTAACGTTATTATGTTAGAATCCACCGAATATAGTTTTACTTTTGTAGAAATTCTCAAAGCAAACTTAATTTTTTAGTACTATGCAGAACAGACGTGAGTTTTTAAAGCGGGCTTCGTTAATGCTCGCAGGGGGGATAGTGATGCCTCAGTTGTTAACATCTTGTGCCGGTAAAGCCTCAGCTTCCGAGTCCTCCAAGTATATCGGGCTTCAGCTATATTCTTTAAGAGACCTTGTAAAAGAAGAAGGAATCCAGAAGGTATTGGAAACGGCTTCGAAAATGGGCTATAAGAATCTTGAAACAGCTAGCTATGACAATGGCAAGATCTATGGTTTGGCTCCTGCTGAGTTCAAGAAGATGGTGAATGATTTGGGCATGAAATGTACGAGCGCTCACTTAGGACAAGCTTTCACAAAGGAAAAAGAAGCTGAAGTGATGAGTTGGTGGGATCAGGCTATCGATGCCCACAATGAATTAGGTGTCAAATACATGGTTCAGCCGTGGATGCCGGTTACCGACCAGACGACTTTGGACGATTTGAAGATGTATTGCGACTATTTCAATGAAATAGGCAAAAGATGTCAACAGAACGGTATGAAATTTGGATATCATAATCATGCGCATGAATTTCAGAAAGTAGAAAATCAAGCGGTTATGTTGGACTATATGATTGAGAATACCAATCCTGAGTATGTCTTTTTTCAGATGGATGTATATTGGATAGTCAGAGGGCAGCACAGTCCTGTGGACTATTTCAACAAGTATCCGGGACGTTTCACCGTGCTTCATATCAAAGATGACAAAGAAATCGGAGATAGTGGTATGGTCGGATTCGATGCTATCTTCAGAAATGCAAAGGTTGCCGGCGTAAAGCATATTGTTGCTGAAATAGAAGGGTACAGTTGTCCTGTAGAGGAAAGTGTCAAGAAGAGTTTGGATTATTTGCTCGATGCTCCTTTTGTGAAGGCGTCTTATAGTAAATAGAAGTAAATACAGAAATAAGGAAACAGTAGGTTCACGCATCATTGCTTGAGTCTACTGTTTTTTTCTTAGTACTGCCCGGCTATTATTCTGAAAGATATGCGAAGTATTTATATACCAGATCATC
>ERZ860445.1820-NODE-1820-length-10799-cov-3.297096_pt1 | contig 10799 bp, 7 predicted proteins | sample MGYA00509977_ERZ860445 | MGnify/ENA primary metagenome ERZ860445 (study PRJEB30046, sample SAMN00715233) | human gut metagenome | study: EMG produced TPA metagenomics assembly of the A metagenome-wide association study of gut microbiota in type 2... | reverse complement strand
AAGCCAACTTGATCCGATTGCGGCAAGCGAATTTTTGCACTGTGTTTCACGCATAAATCACGAGCTGGGGACAACGGTAATAATAACGGAACACAGACTTGATGAGGTGCTTCCGCTTTCAGACAGGGTGCTTGTCATCGAAAACAACGGAATTTTAGCCTTTAACACTCCTCAAAAGGTCGGGAAAATTCTTAAAGAAAAAGACAGTAAAACATTTCTTTCTATGCCTGCTCCGATACAGATATGGCAGGCTGTTACAGAAAATGACAATACCGACTGTCCCGTAACTGTTCCAAGCGGCAAAAAGTGGCTTTCGGAATATGCCAAAAATCATAAAATGTATGAGCTCAAACCCGAAAACATTCAGAAACATTCTGATAAAGAAGCAGTAAGTCTTAATGATATTTGGTTCAGGTACGAAAAGTCGGGTGCAGATGTACTAAAAGGTCTTTCACTAAAAATATATCAGGGGGAATTTGTGGCTATACTCGGCGGTAACGGAATGGGAAAATCAACCGCTTTGTCAATTATCTGTTCACTTAACAAGCCATACAGAGGGAAAGTTGAAATCTCTCCGCTTAACAAAAATTCTTTTGACACGCTCGTAGCAGTATTACCCCAAAATCCGCAGACACTGTTTTTGAAAAAAACTGTACTTGAAGATTTGTACGAAGTCTTTGACGGCAGAAAAGTCAGTAAAGAAGAAAAAGAAAGACGGGTAACCGCAGTAGTAAAACTGTGCAGACTTGAAAATCTATGCAATCGCCATCCTTATGATTTATCCGGCGGTGAACAGCAGAGAGCGGCTCTTGCAAAAATTCTTCTCATAAGGCCTCAAATTCTTCTTCTTGATGAACCTACAAAAGGACTTGATGCCGAATTCAAGATTGAGTTTGCTCAGATTATATACGACCTCAATAAAGCCGGCATAACCGTTCTCATGGTAAGTCACGATGTAGAGTTCTGCGCTGTATATCCAAGCCGCTGTCTGATGTTTTTTAACGGTGAAGTTGTGTCAGAAGGTACACCGAGAACTTTCTTTTCGTCAAACAGCTTTTATTCCACTTCTGCAAGCCGAATGTCAAAAGGCATAATAGATAACGCGGTATCATCAAATGATGTCATATACGCCTGCACAGGCAAAAGCAGAGATATTTCTATCGACAGGAACACACCCGACATTGACCTTTTTAAAAATGACACCGAAAACATTCCTCTGAAAAAGGAAAAAGCTGAAAATAAAAAGCTTTCTGTTTTAAAAAAAATCTTCGGATTTTTTGGTGCAGTAATGTTCATACTCGGTCTGATTATAAATCTGGAATATATTCCGAATTTTTCAGCCAAAACTTTGCCCACATGGTTCAACTGGGGAATTATCGGAGTATCTGTTGCGTTGCTTATGATTGCTTTCGGAACAAAATCAAAACGACCGATTGACCTGCCGAGAAAAAGTTCAAAACTGAGTAAAAGAACCGTCAGTATGGCAATTATGGTTTTGCTTGCAATTCCTGTTACAATTTTTGTAGGAATGACATATCTTCAGGATCAGAAATATCTTTTTATTTCACTCCTGGTTATGATTGAGTGTATGATTCCGTTTTTTCTTGTTTTTGAAGGCAGGCACCCAAAAGCGAGAGAGCTTGTCATAATTTCCGTTCTATGTGCAATAGCAGTTGCAGGACGACTTGCATTTACAATGTTGCCTCAGTTCAAGCCCGTTGTGGCAATTGTGATAATTTCGGGAGTAGCATTCGGCGGTGAATCGGGATTTCTTGTCGGTGCTGTAAGTATGCTTGTTTCAAATCTTATGTTCGGTCAAGGACCTTGGACGCCGTGGCAAATGTTTGCGGCAGGAATAATAGGCTTCATTGGCGGTATTCTCTTTAAGAAAGGTCTTTTGGGCAGAACAAGGACTTCGCTCTGTATATACGGTTTCATTGCCACAATGGTCATTTACGGCGGACTTATGAACCTTTATTCGGCGCTAACATCACATTCCGCATTTAATCTGAATATGCTCATAACTTTTTATATTCAGGGCTTTCCGATGGATATTGTTCACGCAGTTTCGACTGTTATATTTCTGTTTTTCGGAGCAGAACCTATGCTTGAAAAGCTTGACAGAATTAAAGTTAAGTACGGACTTATCGAATAAACCTAAACAGCAGATAAAATTTCTGCTGTTTTTTTGTGCTGTAATTCAAAAATTTTCGACAAAAGTATAGACATAATCCGAAAATAATATTATAATTTTGGTGTGTCTGATTTTAATCAAACAGTATTTACAATCTAAAACGGCAAACTGTAAATACTTTTCATTCAGAATTAAAAAGGTTAAAGGAGAAAAAACATGGGCGGATTTATGGGTGTTGCAGCAAAACAGGACTGCGTATTCGACTTATACTTTGGAATTGACTATCATTCACACCTTGGCACAAGAAGAGGCGGTATGGTTGTTTATGACAAAGAAAAAGGATTTGACAGATCAATCCACAATATTGAAAATGCACCTTTCAGAACTAAATTTGATAAAGATATGCAGAGTATGAAAGGCAAATTCGGTATTGGCTGTATTTCCGACTACGAACCGCAGCCTCTTATAGTTCGTTCACATCACGGTACATATGCAATTACCACCGTAAGCAAAATCAATAATACAGATGAACTTGTTGAAGAAATTTTTAAAAAAGGCGGTTCACATTTTCTTGAAATGAGCGGCGGTGAAATCAACGCAACCGAGCTTATTGCAACTCTAATCAATCAAAAAGAAAACCTTGTTGACGGCATAAGCTATGCTCTTGAAAAAGTTGACGGCTCTGTTTCGCTCCTGTTGATGAATAAAAACGGCATCTATTGTGCAAGAGATAAGTACGGCAGAACCCCTGTTGTTATCGGTAAAAAAGAGGACGCATTTTGTGTGGCGTTTGAATGTTTCTCATACAAAAACCTCGGCTACAATGATTATAAAGAACTCGGACCGGGTGAGATTACGGTAATTACAGACCAAAACTGCATTACACTCAAAAAGCCCGGTGATAAAATGAAAATCTGTACTTTTCTGTGGGTTTACTACGGCTATCCTGCAAGCTCATATGAGGGTACAAGTGTTGAACAAATGCGTTACAACTGCGGTGCAAAAATGGCTGAAAGAGATTCCGTAAAGCCGGATATAGTTGCAGGTGTACCCGATTCGGGCATTGCTCACGCAGTAGGCTATGCAAATGCATCGGGAATTCCGTTCTCAAGACCGTTTATTAAATATACACCTACTTGGCCGAGATCATTTATGCCGACAATTCAGAGTCAGCGCAATCTTATTGCAAAAATGAAGCTTCTCGCAGTTGAGGATTTAATCAGAGGAAAGAGCCTTCTTCTTATTGATGACTCAATTGTAAGAGGCACACAGCTTCGTGAAACAACGGAATATCTTTTTGAAAGCGGTGCAAAAGAGGTTCATATCAGACCTGCGTGTCCTCCGCTTGTATACGGCTGTAAGTATCTTAACTTCTCAAGATCATCTTCTGAAATGGATCTCATCACAAGACGAGTTATTGAAAGACTTGAGAACGGCAATGTTACAGACGAAATTCTTCAGGAATACACAAATCCCGATTCTGAAAAATACGAACAGATGGTTGATGAAATCTGTAAAGAACTCAAGTTCACATCCTTGCGTTTTAACAGGCTTGACGATATGCTTGATTCCTGCGGAATTGACAAATGCAAACTCTGTACTTATTGTTGGGACGGTAAGGAATAATTAATTTTTACTTATAAAAATAAGGCATTTGCAATGAGAGTTCTCAAAGCAAATGCCTTTTGTTTTTACTTAGTATGCAATAATTTCGTAGCCGTCCTCAGTTACAAGAACCTGAATTTCCCACTGAGCAGACATTGAGTTATCTTCTGTATAAATAGTCCAGCCGTTATCCTCATCAACGAAAATATCAGGTTTTCCTGCGTTCACCATAGGTTCAATGGTAAAAATCATACCGGGTACCATAAGCATTTCCGTGCCTTTTTTAGAAATGTAACTTACCCATGGATCTTCGTGGAATTCAAGACCGATTCCATGACCTCCTACTTCACGAACGACAGAGTAACCTTTACTCTTTACATAATCATTGACAGCCTGACCCATATCTCCGAGAAAGCCCCAAGGCTTAACCTGCTTGAGTCCCTCGTAAACTGCATTTTTTGTTTCTTCAACAAGCTTTCTGTTTTCCTCGCTTACATTACCGATACAAAACATTCTTGAAGAATCGGAGAAATATCCGTTCAAATTAGTTGAAACATCAACATTGATTATATCGCCGTCTTTGATTATTACATCTTCCGACGGAATACCGTGACAAACTTCGTTGTTTATTGAAGTACATACGCTATTAGGGAATCCCTCAAAATTAAGGGGAGCCGGAACACCGCCCATTTTGGTTGTGATATCATACACCCACTTATCAATTTCAGCCGTGCTGATACCTGCCTTAATATGCTCTGCAACATAATCAAGAACTGCAATATTAATCTTTGCACTCTCCTTGATTTTTTCAATCTGCTCAGCATTTTTCAAGATTTCATGGGAGGGAACAATGTGACCCGCAACCTCAAATTCCTCAATTTTTTCATCAAAATCTATATGACATTTTTTATACTTTTTTCCGCTGCCACACCAGCAAGGATCATTTCTGCCAGGTTTTTCCATTTTACTAACTTCCTTTCATTTTTCCAATTCATAATCCTTGATAATTATACCACCAAACAAATTTTATTACAACATCTTTGTCATATGCAAAAATCCAAAAGAAAAATCTTGTCAGAAAAAGTTTTGTAGTATATACTGAATAAGTAATATATAATCCTACACTCGGCATATTTTTATGCAGAGGTGTTTGTATGAATAAAAAAATCCCGACATTTTATGCTCTCTGCTTTATACTGTTTGCAATATTCTGCATTATTATGGTATCTGTTTTTTTCAGACTTAATCCGACAAAATCTGTTATGGCCGAAAACAAAACAGAACCGATAATTATAATTGACGCAGGTCACGGCGGCGAAGACGGGGGAGCAGTAAGCGAAAGCGGTGTGCTTGAAAAGGACATCAATCTTTCTATAGCAAATAATTCAGCTGATTTATTAAAAATTTTCGGATATAAGGTTGTTCAAACAAGAACAGATGATGTATCCCTTGATAACGGAGAAGATTCGGTTCATTCAAGGAAAGTTGCCGATTTAAAAAAACGGCTCGAAATTTTCAATTCAGACAAAAACAATATTGTAATCAGTATTCATCAAAACAAATTTTCTCAAAGCAAATATTACGGAACTCAAATTTTTTATTCCCCGAATAACAGTCAAAGTCAAAATCTTGCGGAATGCATTAGAAATTCCGTAAAAAAAAGCTTACAGCCTAATAACGAACGGCAATGCAAAAAGGCAGACGGCTCAATCTATCTTTTAAAAAAGGCTGAAAACCCGTCCGTTATTGTGGAATGCGGATTTATTTCAAATCCGGATGAACTTGCTAAGCTGCAAAGTGACGAATATCAAAAAGAAATGGCAACGGCAATCATAACAGGATTTTTAGATTATACTCATCAATAAATACAGGAAGTGAAATAAATGGCTTCAAAAATCAAAAGTGTTTACATATGTTCGGAATGTGGATACGAATCGCCTAAATGGTACGGAAAATGCCCGTCATGCGGCGAATGGAACACAATGAACGAAGAAATTAAAGATACATCAAAACAGTCAGCAACTGCAAAAACACGCTCTTTTGCAACCTACTCAAAACCATACGCCATATCGGATATTTCAACCGAGGATGAGCACAGATATGACACAGGCTGCGGAGAACTCAACCGTGTACTCGGCGGAGGAATTGTAAAGGGCAGTCTTATACTTCTGGGCGGTGATCCGGGCATAGGCAAATCGACCGTTCTTATGCAGATTTGTCAGTACCTCGGCGATACTTTGAAAATTCTCTACATATCGGGAGAGGAGTCAAAAAGACAGCTCAAGCTCCGAGCAATAAGGCTGGGTGTAACTTCGCCGAATCTGTATGTAATGACTGAAACCGATGTTGAGGTTATTTGCGAACAGATAAAGAATCTCAAGCCCGACCTTGTTATGATTGACTCAATTCAAACTATGAATCTTTCAGAATTAAATTCATCCCCCGGCAGCATTACACAGGTAAGAGAATCTGCTAATATGCTGATGAGAACCGCAAAAGGACTTGATATTCCTATGTTTATCGTAGGTCATGTCAATAAAGAAGGTTCAATTGCAGGTCCAAAGGTACTTGAACATATTGTTGACACCGTACTGCATTTTGAAGGTGACAAACAGATGAGCTGCCGTATTCTTCGTGCCGTAAAAAACAGGTACGGATCAACAAATGAAATCGGCGTTTTTGAAATGACTGATAAAGGGCTTAACGAAGTTGCAAATCCGTCTGTTATGTTGCTTTCAGGGCGTCCGAAAAATGTTTCGGGAACTTGCGTCACCTGCACAATTGAAGGATCAAGACCAATTCTTGCCGAAACACAGGGACTTGCCACACAAAGCGGATACGGCAACGCTCGCAGAATGGTTACAGGATATGATTATAACAGACTGTCAATGGTACTTGCCGTTCTTGAAAAAAGAGCAGGATACTATTTTTCAAACTGCGACACCTACATAAATATCGTAGGCGGATTGCGAGTTGGCGAACCTGCGATTGACCTTTCAATTGCCATGGCTCTTATAAGCAGTCTGAAAGATACTCCGATTGACGAAAACGCTGTTGTATTCGGTGAAATCGGTCTTGCAGGCGAAATTCGCGCTGTATCAAACGCTCAGATGAGAATTAACGAAGCGGTAAGACTCGGCTTTACAAAAATCATTCTGCCGTATCATAATCTAAAAGGTGTTTCATGTGATGATGCTGAATTGATCGGAGTAAAAAACATTCGTCAGGCATTTGAAGCGGTAGGACAATGAGCAGTTTTGTAATATCAAACAAATACACATGTTTTGCCGATGAGCTTTCAAAAATGGGGCATAATGTTATATTTTCGGACACTGTAAAAGCATTCCCACAGCCTGAACAAGCTCATGCCGATATGCAGATTTTGACGATAAATAATACTATTTTTGTACTTCAAGAGTGTGATAAGCTAAAAACTTTACCATATAAAGAAAATTTGACTATATGTAAAAACAAAGCAGGGAAGAGGTATCCCGAGAATGTATTGCTGAATTTTCTTTTCTTTAACAATAAGCTTTACGGTAAAGTATCTGCGATAGATCCGACTCTTTACAAATATTGTGTAAAAAACGACATTGAAATCGTAAACATAAATCAAGGCTACGCAAGATGCTCAACTCTCATACTCAATAGTCACACCGCCGTAACAGCTGATATTTCCATAAAAAATGCCCTCGAAAAAGATGGGGCAGAGGTATTATTAATACCCTCGGGCGATATAAAACTTGAAGGATATGATTATGGGTTTATAGGCGGTGCAAGCGGAAAAATCTCTGATAATACCGTTGTGTTTTTCGGAAACGCTGAAATGCACCCCTGTTATTCTTCTATAAGAGAATTATGTTCTAAAAATAAAATTGAAATTAAAATATTATGCAAAAATATGCCACTCACAGATGTGGGCGGCATAGTAAAACTTTTTTAAACTTTTTTCTTAGGTTTTATTTTTGCAAGCGGATTTGAGTCAGCGGCATTTTTCATTTGTTCCGAACTCAGGTGTGTATAAATCTCAGTCGTACCGAGGTTTTCGTGTCCGAGAACCTCTTTAAGCACTCTGACATCAACTCCGCCTTGCTGATACATAAGCGTGGCAGCGGTATGTCTAAGCTTATGACAGGAATATCCCTGAGAATCAAGTCCGATTTTCTCAAGATATTTATATACCATAGCCTGAATTGTTTTCACAGACATTCTGCGGTGATTACGGCTAATAAACAACGCTTTTTTATCCTTAACTTCATCAATCGGACGCACCTTCATATACTCATTATAAGCGTCAATGCAGGCAGAGTTTAGATAAACAATGCGTTCTTTATTGCCTTTACCGACAACACGCATTGTACCGTCACTATGAATATCATTATAGTTAAGCCCTGCCATTTCAGACACACGGAGTCCGCAATTGAGGAAGAGAGTCAAAATACAATAATCACGCTGTTTGTTATTTCCGTCAACTGCATTAAGAAGCTCAATGCTTTGTTCAAGAGTAAGATACTTTGGCAAAGCTTTTTTATTTTTTGGCGATTCAAGCTGTTCCACGGGATTTGTATCAAGCAAATGTTTATTATTTGTTATGTACTTAAAAAAGCCTTTCAGACTGGAACATTTTCTTGCACGGGACGCACTCTTATTGTTGCGGTCACGATAAAGAAAATTCATATAATCATATGCAAGTTCAAGATTAACGGTTTTAATTAAATCAAGGTCAACATCGTCAATTTTAATTTCATCAAAATCAGTACCGTCAGGCACAAGACCACGCATTACTTTTAAAAATCTAAAAAAAGTTCTGAGATCAATAAAATATTCGTCAACGGTTTTCTTCGACATATTTTTGATTGTCTGCTTGTAAATTAAATAGTCCTTCAAAATTGCAGGAGCTTCATCACGAAAATCAACTGCCATAAACACACCACCGTAAATTTATTTCTTATAATGGATAACTCAGAAAAGTTGAACTAAAATCTGTATTAGAAGAATTATAATGCTATTATAACACCAAAAAGGGCGGTGTATATTCCAATTACGAAAATTATACAAAATGAATATTTTGTATAATTCAGGGAGCAGGTAAAACAAGATAAATCCGAAACATACTACTAATGACAAACTAATGCCAATTTACAGTATTTAAATCACAACAGCCGTACAGACTCGTTTGAGTCTGTACGGCTGTAAATTTTAAAGGAATTTAACTTTTAAATTAGCAAACGCCCTGCTGAATCATTGAATCAGCAACCTTCTCAAAGCCTGCAATATTAGCACCTACTACATAGTCACCTTCATGACCATACTTCTTAGCTGCAGCAGAAATGTTCTTATAGATGTTAACCATAATGTTCTTGAGCTTAGCGTCAACTTCTTCAAATGTCCATGAAAGACGCTGTGAGTTCTGGCTCATCTCAAGAGCTGATGTAGCTACACCGCCTGCATTAGCAGCCTTACCCGGTGCAAAGAGAATGCCGGATTTCTGGAGAAGCTTTGTAGCCTCAAGAGTTGTAGGCATGTTAGCACCTTCGGCAACAGCATAGCAACCGTTAGCGATAAGTCTTTTAGCGTCTTCTTCGTTAAGCTCATTCTGTGTAGCACATGGAAGTGCAACATCACACTTAACTGACCAATCGAATTTGCCTTCGTGATACTCTGAGTTAGGACGATAGTTCTTATACTCTGTAAGACGCTGTCTTTTAACTTCCTTGATTTCCTTAATAGCGTCAAGGTCGATACCTTCAGCATCATAAATCCAACCTGTTGAATCAGCCATTGTAACTACCTTAGCACCAAGCTCTGTAGCCTTTTCTGTTGCGTAGATAGCAACATTACCTGCACCTGATACGCAAACAGTAGCACCCTTGATGTCCTTGCCGTTATCCTTAAGCATAGCCTCTGTAAGATAAAGAAGGCCATAACCTGTAGCCTCTGTTCTTGCGAGTGAACCGCCCCAGTTGAGGCCCTTACCTGTAAGAACGCCTTCATATACATTTCTGATTCTCTTATACTGACCGAACATATAACCGATCTCACGAGCACCTGTACCGATATCACCGGCAGGAACATCTGTGTCAGCACCGATGTGCTTACAAAGCTCTGTCATAAAGCTCTGGCAGAATGCCATGATCTCTCTGTCAGATTTTCCTTTCGGATCGAAGTCAGAACCACCTTTACCTCCGCCGATCGGAAGGCTGGTCAGTGAGTTTTTGAATACCTGCTCGAATCCCAGGAATTTGATAATACCAATATTTACAGAAGGATGCAGACGGATTCCTCCTTTGTAAGGTCCGATTGCACTGTTAAACTGTACACGATATCCGGTGTTTACATGAGCCTGTCCTTTATCGTCTACCCACGGCACACGGAATTTGATCTGACGCTCTGGCTCTACCATTCTCTCCAGAAGAGCGACTTTTCTGTATTTTTCCTCGTTTGCTTCAATAACAGGGCGAAGAGATTCCAGAACCTCTTTGACTGCCTGATGGAATTCCGGCTCAGCTGGGTTTTTTGCAACTACGGACTCAATAACCTCATCTACGTATGACATGTTAGTTTCCTCCTTGAAATTTCTCCCTTAATGTAGTGCAGAAAGATTTCTTTAAAAGATCCATCTGCGGTTCTCATCAGCCTTAAAGCGTGGAGAAAATCATTTCCGCACTCTCTCGCGTCTCCGGTGGATTCTCCCGTCCTCCGGATCACTTAATTTTATAAGGTCAACGATTGGTTGATATTATAGCATAAAATATCCGGTTTTTGCAATATTTCACGCAAAAAATTCCTAATAAATCATGATTTTGTAGCGTTTTCTAATATTTACCCAGTATTTTTGTCGATTTTGTATATTTTTACCGAAAGTACTATAAAATTTCGCGTGCTGATTCTTTAGAAAATAAAGATTAGCTGCGGTTTTTTGTTTTTATATTAGGTGTTTTCGATTTTTTCTTCACGCTCCAGCCAAAGGTTCCCTGCTTTTTCCCGATTCCAAAGTACTCTCCGTGGGAATACACAATCGGTTTCGCGCGGTTCAGATCGAAGCGGCCGCGCTCATCCA
>ERZ860445.1819-NODE-1819-length-10801-cov-2.994510_pt1 | contig 10801 bp, 10 predicted proteins | sample MGYA00509977_ERZ860445 | MGnify/ENA primary metagenome ERZ860445 (study PRJEB30046, sample SAMN00715233) | human gut metagenome | study: EMG produced TPA metagenomics assembly of the A metagenome-wide association study of gut microbiota in type 2... | reverse complement strand
GCCGGCGGAGTGCGCCGGGCTGACCCGTGAGGAGAAGCTGCATCTGCTGCGGGAGAAGATGCGGGAGACCGGGGCAGAGGTACTGGTGCTGACGGCGCTGGACGAGGTGGCGTGGACGCTGAACCTCCGGGGCGACGACGTGCGCTGCACGCCGGTGTTCCTGTCCTTCCTGCTGCTGCGGCAGGAGGAGGCCACCCTGTGTGTGCAGGAGCAGATCCTGTCCGGAGAGCTGAAGGAGAAGCTGGCGGCCTGCGGCGTGGCACTGGCCCCCTATGAGAGCATTTATGACCGGCTGCGGGCCATCCCGGCAGGGACGGCGGTGCAGACGGACAGCGCCACGGCCAACTACTGCGTATTGCAGAGCCTGTCCGGGGCCAAGGTGCTGGACAGGCCCAGCCCGGTGCAGCTGATGAAGGCCATGAAGACCCCGGCGGAGCAGGAGAACTTCCGGGCCGCCCACATCAAGGACGGTGTGGCGGTGTGCCGGTTCATCTGCTGGCTGCAGAGCCATGTGGGCAAGGAACCCATCACCGAGTGCAGCGCTGCCGCCAAGCTGGAGAGCTTCCGGGCTCAGCAGCCGGACTATCTGGGGCCAAGCTTTGACTCCATCATGGCCTTCGGCCCCCACGGAGCCATCGTCCACTATGAACCCACGGCGGAGACGGATGTGCCGCTGGAGCCCCGCAGCTTCTGCCTGGCGGATACCGGCGGACACTATTTGCAGGGGACCACGGACATCACCCGCACCATCCCGCTGGGGCCGCTGACGGAGGAGGAACGCCGGGCCTATACGGTGGTGCTGAAGGGCCATCTGCGGCTGGGAGCGGCCCGGTTCCCGGAGGGCCTGTGCGGGCAGAATCTGGATATTCTGGCCCGGCTGCCTCTGTGGGAGCAGGGGATGGACTACAACCACGGCACCGGTCACGGCGTGGGGTATGTGCTCGGCGTCCATGAGGGGCCGCAGCGGCTCCGCTGGCCGCTGCCGGAGAACCAGAAGGTCACGGCGCTGGCAGAGGGCATGGTGGTATCCAATGAACCCGGCTACTATGCCGCCGGACAGTTCGGCATCCGCCATGAGAATCTGGAGCTGGTGCAGCGGGACGGCGAGAACGAGTATGGCCGCTTCCTGCACTTCGAGCCGCTGACCATGGTTCCCTTTGACCGGACGGCGCTGGAGCTGAGCCTGCTGTCGGAGGAGGAGCTGGCGCTGCTGAACGCCTATCATGAGAAGGTGCGGGCTGCCATCGCACCCCATCTGGATGGGGAGGAGCTGGCGTGGCTCATGGCCGCTACGGCACCCATCCTGCGGTAAGAGAAGAATAGAAAAAGCCGTCCCCGGCCAGTGGCCGGGGACGGCTTTTCTATACGGGAAGCTCATCGTTTCAGCAGGGCTTGGCGGTGCCGCCAGTCCGGCAGGCAGCGCTCCACCTCGGCGTAGAAGGCGGGGCTGTGGTTTTTATGGCGGATATGGGCCAGCTCATGCACCACCACATACTCGATGGCCTCCGGGGGATAGGCCATCAGGTACAGGGAGAAGCAGAGACTGTTTTTCCCGGAGCAGCTGCCAAATCGTGTCCGGGCGGAGGTGATCCTGATCCCGGTGGGGCGGACGCCCATGACCCCGGCCCAATAGGCCACCCGCTGCGGCAGAAGGGTCTTGGCCTGCTGGCGAAGGGCCTCCTGCTCCTGAGGGGTGGGTTCCGGGTGTTCCGCCCGATACCGAACCTGACGCTGCTGCTGGCGATGGATCCATGTCTCGTGCTTTTCCACGAAGGTGCGGATCTCCTCTGCCGGGAGGGTCATGGGCGCCCGCACTATCACGCTGCCGGACTGGTCCACCTGCAGGGCCACGGTGCGGCGGCGGCTCCGCCCCACCCGATAGTCCGTCATCGCTCTGCCACCCAAGTGAACCGGGGGCCGTGATAGCCGTCCCGCTCCACGGTCTCCGTCCACATGGACGCAGGGCGCACCCATAGGCCGCCGTCGCCGTAGAGGGCACGGTACACCACCAGCTCCTCCAGTGTTTCCGAGTGGTGGGCGATGCCCAGCACCTGATATTCATTGCCCTTGAAGTGGCGATACCGCCCCGGTTGGATGTCCGCCATATACTCCACCTCCGTTTTTGGGATCAGTATACCACATCGGTTCCCAAAAGGCAAAAACTGTGTTATCATACAGGAAAGGACATATGCTGAAAGGGGAGACTGCACCATGAAGAACACCACCCTGTGCTACATCGAAAATCCGGCCGGGGAGTATCTGATGCTCCACCGGGTGAAGAAGGAGAACGACTGCAACCACGACAAATGGATCGGTGTGGGCGGGAAATTCGAGGACGGAGAGAGTCCGGAGGAGTGTGTCCTGCGGGAGACACTGGAGGAGACGGGGTTGACTCTTACCGACTATCGGTATCGGGGGATCGTCACCTTTGTCTCCGACCGATGGGAGACGGAATATATGCACCTGTTCACCGCCACCGGCTGGACGGGCCGCATCCGGGAGGACTGCGACGAGGGCGTGCTGGAGTGGATCCACCGGGATCGGCTGGCAGCCCTGCCCCAGTGGGAGGGGGACCGCATCTTTCTGGAGCTGCTGCGGCGGGAGGTGCCGTTCTTCTCCCTGAAGCTGCGCTATGAGGGGGAGCGGCTGGCCTATGCCGCCCTCAACGGAAGGGAGATGGAGCGATGAAGCTGCTGGTCAGTGCGTGTCTGCTGGGAGTGGCCTGCCGCTACGACGGGCAGAGCAAGCTCCACCCGCTGGCGCAGGAGCTGTGCCGCCGCCATGAGGTGATCCCCGTGTGCGGGGAGATCTTCGGGGGGCTGCCCACGCCCCGGCTCCCCTCCGAACGCTGGGAGGGCGGCGTGTTTGCAAGCGACGGCGGTGATGTCACCGATGCCTTCCGTCGGGGGGCGGAGGAGGTGGTGCGTCTGGCCCGGCTCACCGGGGCGCAGGCGGCCATTCTGAAGGAGCGCAGCCCCTCCTGCGGCTCCGGGGAGATCTATGACGGCACCTTCACCGGTACGGTGGTGGAGGGCTGGGGCGTGACGGCGGAGCTGCTGCGCCGGGAGGGCATCCCGGTGCTGGGGGAGTCCCGGATGGGAGAACTGCTGACAGAGGGCGAGGCGTGTTTGGTCAAAATCACAAGAGACCCGGCGAAAAAACTGTGAGATTCTGAAAAAATGGTCCGGCCCCATTGACAGCCTATGTATAAGTTGCTAAGATGGTAGCGTCAACAAACCGAAAACGTTACCGGAAAGGTTTCCAAGTTTTCGGTACTATCTCCGGAGGGATCACCGATGACCATCAAAGATATTGCCCGGCTCTGCGGCGTCAGCGTCAGCACGGTATCCCGTGTGCTCAATGACCGACCTGACGTCAGCGAGGAGAATCGACGCCGGGTGCTGGAGGTCATTGAAAGCTCCAACTACATCCCCAACAACACCGCACGGGATCTGGTCAAGACCAAGTCCGACGCCATTGGATTGGTGGTGCGGGGCGTGTCCAACCCCTTCTACACCGACATCATCCGGGCCGTCGAGGACAGCATCACCGCCGAGGGCTTTACCATGGTGATGCAGCAGATCGGCACCTGCGATGACGAGATCAAGCGGGGGGCTATGATGGAGCGGGAGAAGCGGCTGCGGGGCATCGTGTTTCTGGGCGGACGATCCGACTACACGCCGGAGGAGCTGACCGTGCTGAACGTCCCCTTTGTCTGCTGCTCCTACGCCAATCAGTACGGCACGCTGCCGGAGGGCTCCTACGCATCGGTGTCCATCGCTGACGAGGAGGAGGCCTATCGGGCCGTGACGGAGCTGTATCGCTGCGGACACCGCCGCATTGCGGCGCTGGTGGCCCGCACCGATGACCGGGCCATCAGCCAGCTGCGCTATCAGGGGTATCTCCGGGCGCTGGCGGACTGCGGCCTGCCGACGGAGGAGGAGCTGGTGATCCGCGCCGGGTCCTTTGACATCGGGGACGCCTACCGGGCCACGGCGGAGAAGCTGCGGCAGGAGGCGGACTTCACGGCGGTATTTTCCATTGCCGACAACATGGCGCTGGGCGCCATGCGGGCGCTGCGGGAGGCGGGACGCCGGGTACCGGAGGACTGCTCCGTTATCGCCATCGACGGCCTGACCATGTCGGAGTATTTCTATCCCATGCTCACCACCCTCTGTCAGCCCATGGAGGAGATGGGGCGGTGCAGCGTGGAGATTTTGATGGACATGATCCACGGCCGGGGACGGCCCCGCTGCGAGACGGTGCGGACCGTGCTGCGCCGGGGAGCGTCTGTGCGGCGGATCAACTGAGTTTTTCCCATCCCAAGGGATGTGAAAAATAATAAATGAAGGAGAAATGAAAATGAAGAAGTTTCTTGCATTGGCTCTGGCTCTTGCTATGGCGCTGTCTCTGGCAGCCTGCGGCAAGAAGGCAGATGACAACAACAAGGGCAATGGAGACGAAGCGAAGGGTTCCGTGTACTACCTGAACTTCAAGCCCGAAGCCGACAAGGCCTGGCAGGATCTGGCCAAGACCTACACCGAGAAGACCGGCGTGGAGGTCAAGGTCGTCACCGCCGCCTCCGGCCAGTATGACACCATGCTGACCTCCGAGCTGGACAAGTCCGCTCCTCCCACCATGTTCCAGGTGGGCAATCAGGGCGCCGTCAACTCCTATGGCGATTTCTGCTATCCTCTGGATAACACCGACGTCATGAAGGAAATGACCACTCAGGACTTCAACCTGAAGAATGCCAACGGCGAGACCGTGTCCATCGGCTACTGCTATGAGGCCTATGGCATCATCGTCAACAAGGCTCTGCTGAAGCAGGCCGGTTATGAGATCACCGACATCACCAACTTCGAGTCTCTGAAGAAGGTGGCTGATGATATCCACGCCCGTGCCAACGAGCTGGGCTTTGACGCCTTCAGCTCCGCCGGTCTGGAGGGCTCCTCCAGCTGGCGCTTCTCCGGTCACCTGGCCAACATGCCCCTGTTCTATGAGTTCCGGGATGACAACGTCACCTCTCAGCCCGCCACCATCAAGGGTACCTATCTGGACAACTTCAAGAACGTCTGGGATCTGTACACCACTGACTCCGCCACCACCGGCGCTGCTCTGACCACCGCCACCGGCGACACCTCCGAGGCCGAATTCGGTCAGGGCAAGGCCGTGTTCTTCCAGAACGGTTCCTGGGAGTATGCCAACCTCACCGGCGAGGAGAAGGGCTTTAAGATGAACCCCGAGGATCTGGCCATGATCCCCATCTACTGCGGCGTTGAGGGCGAGGAGAAGTCCGGCCTGTGCTGCGGCACCGAGAACTGCTGGGCTGTCAACAAGAACGCCAAGGAAGAGGACATTCAGGCCACTCTGGACTTCATGAAGTGGGTCGTCACCTCCGACGAGGGCACCACCATGCTGGCTGAGCAGTTTGGCCCCTGCCCCTTCAAGAACGCCAAGACCCCCGAGAACGTGTTCTTCGCACAGGCCAACGACTACACCGCCAACGGCAACTATGTCGTGACGTGGGCCTTCAACTGAACCCCCGCCGTGGATGACTGGCGTGCGGGCGTGGTGGACGCTCTGACCCAGTACACCGTCAACGGCGGCAGCTGGGACAACGTCAAGACCGCCTTCGTGGACGGCTGGGCCACCCAGTATGCCAAGGAGAACGGCTGAGCTATAAGCGCTCCGTTGTAACGCAATAGGACCGGGGGCGGGCTTATCGCCCGCCCCCGATTTTCTCACCTGCGGCGCACAGAGCTGTTGGCCGGTATGGACCGGGCAAGAGCTCCGGGCGCCGCCCGGAAAAAACATAGATAGGAGAGAGGCGTCATGAAACTTCCGAAACACCGCCGGGACGAGGCCGCACTGAATTCCCGGCTGATCCGCCGCCCCATCAAGCGCATGGTGTGGCTGTTTTTGCTGCCCACCTTTGCCGCCTTCTGCATCGGCTTCCTGTACCCCTTCTTCAAGGGGCTGTTTCTGTCCTTCTGCAACTTCCGCATTACCAGCCAGTGGACATGGACGGGGCTGGAAAACTACCGGAAGGCCTTCCAGGACCCCGGCTATATGCACGCATTCTGGTACACGGCGCTGTTTGCTCTGGTGAGCCTGATCGTTATCAATCTGTTTGCCTTTACCATTGCCTATGCACTGACCCAGAAGTTCAAGGGCACCAACGTGTTCCGCACGGTGTTTTTCCTGCCCAACCTCATCGGCGGCATCGTGCTGGGCTATATCTGGTCCATGATCTTCGACGGCATCCTCATCAAGTACAACACCTCCGTGATCCTGGAGACGAAATACGGCTTCTGGGGTCTGGTGATCCTGGTGTGCTGGCAGCAGATCGGCTATATGATGATCATCTATATTGCCGGACTCCAGGCCGTGCCCGAGGATATGCTGGAGGCGGCCCGCATCGACGGCGCCAACCGCTGGCAGACCCTGTGGCGGGTCACTATCCCCAACGTGATGCCCTCTATCACCATCTGCATGTTCCTGAGCCTGACCAACGGCTTCAAGCTGTTTGACCAGAACCTGGCCCTGACCGCCGGGCGTCCCTTCCAGCAGCTGGGCAACGGAGAGACCATCAAAACAACGGAAATGCTGGCCCTGAACATCGTCAACGCCTTCGGCACCAGCGGCGGCGGCAACCGCGGCGTGGGTCAGGCCAAGGCCGTGATCTTCTTCATCGTGGTGGCGGCCATCAGCATCATCCAGCTTCAGGCCAGCCGCCGCAAGGAGGTGCAGCAATGATCAAAACCGAAGCTCTGCGCCGCAGAGAGCGCCGTCAGGCGCTGCTGACGGTGGTGTTCACCATCATCTCCGTGATCTATCTGATGCCGGTGCTCCTGGTGCTCATCAACTCCCTGAAGGCCAACGCCTTTGTCAACACCGAGACCTTCAAGCTGCCCACGGCGGAATCCTTTGTGGGGCTGAAGAACTATGTCAAGGGCATGACCTTCGGCAACTTCGCCTTCTATAAGGTGGTATTCTACAGCTTCTTCATCACCATTACCTCCACGGCGCTGATCCTGCTGTGCACGTCCATGGCGGCGTGGTACATCTCCCGGGTGGGGAGCCTGGTCAGCAAGATCGTGTACTACCTATGCGTATTCTCCATGGTGGTGCCCTTCCAGATGGTCATGTACACCCTGGCCCGGACGGCGGACCGGGTGCATCTGAACACCCCCTGGACCATCCCCGTGGTATATCTGGGCTTCGGTGCGGGCCTTGCCGTGTTTATGTTCACGGGCTTTGTCAAGAGCCTGCCGCTGGAGATCGAGGAGGCCGCCGCCATCGACGGCTGCGGCCCGGTGGGCACCTTCTTCCGGGTGGTGCTGCCTATGCTCAAGCCCACCATGATCTCCGTGGGCGTGCTGGAGATCATGTGGGTATGGAACGACTATCTGCTGCCCAGCCTGGTGCTGGACATCAACCAGTACCGCACCATCCCCATCCACATTCAGTACCTCAAGGGCAGCTATGGCACCGTGGACATGGGCGCCACCATGGCCCTGATCATGCTGAGCATCCTGCCGGTCATTATCTTCTATCTGTGCTGCCAGAAGCACATCATCAAGGGCGTGGCCGCCGGTGCGGTGAAGGGCTAAGGAGCATAGAGCCTCCGCTCGGAGGGCGGGGCTGATAAGAATTTCAAAGCATTTCTATAAGTAAGTGAGTGACTACCTATGAATCGAAGCAGCGGCATTCTGATGCCCATTTTCTCCCTGCCGTCCCCCTATGGCATCGGCACGCTGGGCAAAGCGGCGTATGACTTTGCGGACTTTCTGGCGGAGGCGGGCCAGCACTACTGGCAGATGCTGCCCCTTGGCCCCACCAGCTATGGGGACTCCCCCTATCAGAGCTTTTCCACCTTTGCCGGTAATCCCTATTTCATCGATCCGGACCTGCTGGTGGAGGACGGCCTCTTGACGAAGCGGGAGGTGAAGGCCTACCGCTGGGGGGATGATCCCCGCCATGTGGACTACGGCGCTGTGTACGCCAGCCGGCTGAAGCTGCTGTCCAAGGCCAAAAAACGGGGCTGGGAGCGTGACCGGGAGGAGGTCACGGCCTTTGTGACGGAGAACGCCCGGTGGTTGCCGGACTACGCCCTGTTCATGGCCTGCAAGCGCCATTTCGGGATGCGCTCCTGGACGGAGTGGGAGGATGAGGACATCCGCCTGCGCCGCTCTCCGGAAGTGCTGGAGCGGTACCGCACCCTGCTGCGGGAGGATGTGGAGCTGTTTACCTATATCCAGTATTTGTTCTTCCGGCAGTGGGAGGCCTTGCGGACCTATCTCCATGAGAGGGACATCCACGTTATCGGTGACCTGCCCATATACGTGGCCATGGACTCCGCCGATGTGTGGGCCGAGCCGGAGAATTTCCAGCTGGATGACCGGTGTGTCCCCACGGAGGTGTCCGGTGTGCCGCCGGACTACTTCAGCGCCGACGGCCAGCTGTGGGGCAACCCCCTCTATCGCTGGGATCGGATGCAGGCCGACCGCCGCATCGACGGCGCCGGGAAGCTGTATGACGTCATCCGCATCGACCACTTCCGGGGCTTCGAGAGCTACTGGGCAGTACCCTACGGCGAGACGACGGCCAAAAACGGCCGGTGGGTCAAGGGCCCCGGCATGGCGCTGGTGGGTGTGCTCATCGGTTGGTTCCCGCAGCTGGAGTTTATCGCTGAGGATCTGGGTTATCCCACCCCGGAGGTGGCGCAGCTGCTGCGGGATTCCGGTCTGCCGGGCATGAAGGTGCTGGAATTTGCCTTCGATTCCCGTGATACCAGCAGCTATCTGCCCCATAGCTACGGGGAGAACTGCATCTGCTATACCGGTACCCATGACAACAGCCCGCTGGCCCTGTGGCGGCAGGAGGCGGATCCGGCGGATATTGCCTTTGCCAAGGAGTATCTGGGGCTTAACGACGAGGAGGGCTTCAACCGGGGCATCATCCGGGGCGGCATGAGCTCTGTGGCCAAGTTGTTTGTAGCTCAGATGCAGGACTATCTGGAGTTGGGGGCGGGACACCGAACCAATGAGCCGGGGACCCAGTCCGGCAACTGGCAGTGGCGGATGCTGCCGGGAGAGCTGACGCCGGAGCTGGCGCAGCGCATCCGGAAGCTGACCCGCATCTACGGCCGATTGGCCTGAAAAGCAACGGGAGGGACCGAGCTGATGCTCGGTCCCTTTTTCCGTGGAAGGAGGATATGATCCGTGTGTATGAGGTGCGGCGGCGTGGAGGAGGCACTGATGGCGCAACTGCTGGGGGTGTGGGAGGCATCCGTCCGGGCCACCTGCCTGTTCCTGTCGGAGCAGGAGATCCGGCGCCTCCGGAGCTATGTGCCGCAGGCCTTGGTGGGTGTGGACATCTGCTGATCGCTGAGCGGGAGGGGCAACCGGTGGAGTTTATGGGCGTAGAGGAGGTCACGGTGAACGAACAGAATCCTCATGCCGTGGGTTTTTACCGTTGAGGTTTATCGGAGGATCGATTGCGGCGAGGAGGGGATCCCCTATCCACTGCTTTATAGGGGGGCCGCCGGAACTGAAAACAGCACATGACCCCGGCGGCCATTGGCCGCCGGGGTCATGGAGACTGTCGGAAAAACCCGGAGGTTTTTTCCGGCAAAAGGCTGCAGTCTGCTGTGCGCATAATTTGTGTGCCATAGGCGCACAAATTCCACGCTTGCAGCCTGAGAAGTATTTTCTCTCACGCACATGTCGCGAGAGAAAATGATTTTACTTCTTTGCCGCCTGCGGGCGGCAAACTCTGCGAGGCTTTTTTTGACACGCTGCATGACCCCGGTGGCCATTGGCTGCCGGGGTCATGCTATGGAAAGGAAGGGGATAGAATGTTTTACCGCTGTACCCGGCCGGAGCCGTCGCCGCCGGCCAGCTTCTCCACCTCAGAGACAGTGACCCGGTTGAAGTCACCCTCGATGGAGTGCTTCAGGGCCGAGGCCGCTACGGCGAACTCGATGGCGTTCTGGCTGTCCTTGTCGCTGAGCAGGGCATAGATCAGGCCGCCGCCGAAGCTGTCGCCGCCGCCCACACGGTCCACGATATGCAGGTGGTACTCCTTGGAGAAGCAGTAGTTCTCGCCGTCGTACAGCATACCGGCCCAGTCGTTGTCGCTGGCGGACAGGGAGGTGCGGAGGGTGATGGCCACCTTCTCGAAGCCGAACCGATCGGCCAGCTGCTTGGCTACGGACTTGTAGCCCTCCTTATTGAGTTTGCCGCCGTAGATGTCGGTATTCTCCGCCTCGATGCCGAACACATCCTTGGCGTCCTCCTCGTTGGAGATGCAGACGTCCACGTACTGGCACAGCTCCGTCATGGCGGCACGGGCCTGCTCACGGGTCCAGAGCTTACCACGATAGTTCAGGTCGCAGGAGATCTTTACGCCGTGCTTCTTGGCGGCTACGCAGGCCTCCTTGCAGATCTCCACCAGATTGGGCCCCAGCGCCGGAGTGATGCCGGTGAAGTGGAACCAGTCGGCGCCGTCAAAGATGGCATCCCAATCGAAATCGGAGGGCTGGGCTTCCTGAATGGCGGAGTGCGCCCGATCGTAGATGCACACGCTGCCCCGCTGGGAGGCACCCTTTTCCAGATAGTAGATGCCGATGCGGTCACCGCCCCGGACGATAGAGCGGGTGTCCACCCCCAGCCCACGGAGGGCGTTGACGGCGCCCTGTCCGATGGCGTGGGCGGGCAGCTTGGTGACGAAGGCGGCGTCCATGCCGTAGTTGGCCAGCGACACGGCTACATTGGCCTCGCCGCCGCCGAAGGTG
>ERZ860445.1807-NODE-1807-length-10847-cov-4.192365_pt1 | contig 10847 bp, 9 predicted proteins | sample MGYA00509977_ERZ860445 | MGnify/ENA primary metagenome ERZ860445 (study PRJEB30046, sample SAMN00715233) | human gut metagenome | study: EMG produced TPA metagenomics assembly of the A metagenome-wide association study of gut microbiota in type 2... | reverse complement strand
CCGCTCTTTCATACGGTGTAGATAAGGAAAAAGACCAGAAGGTTATGGTATATGACCTCGGCGGCGGTACATTCGATGTATCTATCATCGAAATGGGCGACGGTGTTCAGGAAGTACTTGCAACAGCAGGTAACAACCGTCTCGGCGGTGATGACTTCGATAAGAGAATCATCGACTGGATGGTTGCATCATTCAAGACAGAAACAGGCATTGACCTTTCACAGGATAAGGTTGCAATGCAGAGATTAAAAGAGGCTGCCGAGAAGTCAAAGATTGAACTTTCAGGTGTTACAACTTCTAACATCAACCTCCCGTTTATCACAGCAGACCAGACAGGTCCTAAGCACCTCGACCTTACTCTTACAAGAGCAAAGTTTGACGAACTCACATCAGACCTCGTAGAAGCTACAATGGGGCCTGTAAGATCGGCTCTTCAGGATTCAGGTCTTCAGATCGGTCAGATTGACAAGGTTCTTATGGTTGGCGGTTCTTCCAGAATCCCTGCTGTTCAGGACGCTGTTAAGAAGCTTATCGGCAAAGAGCCGTTCAAGGGCATCAACCCTGATGAATGTGTTGCTATCGGCGCAGCTATTCAGGCAGGCGTACTCGGCGGTGAAGTTGAAGGACTTCTCCTCCTCGATGTAACTCCGCTTTCACTCGGTGTTGAAACAATGGGCGGTGTTATGACAAAGATTATCGACAGAAACACAACAATCCCAACAAAGAAGAGCCAGATTTTCTCAACTGCCGCTGATAATCAGACACAGGTTGAAATCAATGTTCTTCAGGGTGAGCGTGAATTTGCCCGTGATAACAAGCAGCTCGGTCTTTTCGCTCTCACAGGCATTGCTCCTGCAATGCGTGGTATTCCGCAGATTGAAGTAACATTTGATATTGATGCCAACGGTATCGTTAATGTATCTGCAAAAGACCTCGGTACAGGCAAAGAGCAGAAGATTACAATCAGTAACTCAACCTCAATGAGCAAGGAAGATATTGACAAGGCTGTTAAGGAAGCTGAACAGTTTGCCGCAGAGGACAAAAAGCGCCGTGAGGCAGTTGACGCTAAGAACGAGGCTGAAAACATTGTTTATCAGGCAGAAAAGCTTGTCAGCGAAAGCGGTGACAAGATTCCCGAGGCTGACAAGAACGCAATCAACACAAAGGTTGCAGCTCTTAAAGAGGCTATCTCAAAGGACGATGCCGCACTCATCGGCACAGCTAAGGAAGACCTCCAGAAGACTCTTAACGATGCTGCCGCTAAGCTTTATCAGCAGGCTGCTCCGCAGGGCGGTGCTCCCGATATGAACGGTGCTCAGCCAAACGGCGGTAATCCTACAGGCAACAACGGCGGAGATCCTAATGTATATGACGCTGATTTCACCGATGTTGACGATAACAAGTAATTTATGTTAGAATAACATATAGTCAAAGGAGCTGTTCTATGGCGGCTCCTTTTGGCTGTATAAGACGATAACCGGCTTGCAATATTGCGTGATTTCGGTATTTTGACAAAGGTGAGAGTAATATGGCAGACAAAAGAGACTACTACGAGGTGCTTGGCGTTCAAAAGGGCGCAAGCGACGATGAAATAAAAAAGGCATACAGAGCCTGTGCCAAAAAATATCACCCGGATTTGCATCCCGGCGATAAAGAATGCGAGGAAAAATTCAAGGAAGTAAACGAGGCTTATGAAGTCCTTTCCGACTCCGATAAAAAGGCTCGTTACGATCAGTTCGGTCACGCAGGAGTTGATCCCAACTACGGTGCAGGTGCAGGCGGAGCAGGAAGTCCGTTCGGTCAGGGTATTGATATTGACGATATCTTCTCCAGCTTTTTCGGCGGATTCGGCGGCAGACGCTCCAACAATGCAAATGCTCCTATGCGTGGCAGTGATATTGAAACTACGGTTTACATTTCATTTGAAGAGGCGGCAAAGGGCTGCAAGCAGACAATAAACTATTCATGCGTAACAACCTGTGACGACTGTCACGGAACAGGCGCTCAGCCCGGCACAAGCCCCAAGACCTGTTCGTCATGCGGCGGTTCGGGTAAGGTTACAATCAATCAGAGAACACCTTTTGGTGTTGTCCAGACTCAGCGTACCTGTGATGCCTGTCACGGCAGAGGTAAGATTGTTGACAATCCTTGTAAAAAGTGCGGCGGTTCGGGCAAACAGCGCAAGAACAAGACTGTTGATGTAACAATTCCGGCAGGTATCAAGGATCAGCAGATTCTTAATGTAAGCGGCAGAGGTAACGCAGGTACAAACGGCGGTCCTGCTGGCGACCTTCATGTTTATATAAATGTTCGTCCGCACCCTGTTTTTGAACGCAGAGGTGACGATGTGTGGTGCGAAGTTCCGATAACCTTTACACAGGCGGCTCTCGGAGCAGATGTTGTTGTTCCTACTCTTGACGGCAAGGTTTCCTACACGGTTCGTGAGGGTACACAGCCGGGTGATGTTTTCAGACTCAAGGGCAAGGGTATTCAGCGACTCGGCGGCAGAGGCAGAGGCGACCAGTATGTAAGAGTTACCGTTGAAGTTCCGAAGAATCTTAACGGCAAGCAGAAAGAGCTTATCAAACAGCTTGACGGCGCAACAGGCGACAAGAACTACGCAAAACGCAGAAACTTCTTTGATAAAATCAAGAAGATGTTCAACGAGTAACACAGAATAAATAAGATTTGTGGGGCATTTGTCCCCACAAATTTTTTATACGGCGTGCCGCCGTCCCCAATTCGAGCAGATAATTTATTGTGCAAAATACATATTATCCCCGAGTGTAAATTGTGATTGTCTGAACAATTTATCCGCCCCTACATTACAAACAAAAATATCGGCATAAAATGCCCGTGAATCAGAGGTTAAAATGGAATCCTGGACAGAAATAAAAATATCCGTTGACGCAAAGGATATTGACAGAGCAAGTGATATTGCAAATGTCGTAGTTCCCTACGGCATCTATATTGAAGATTACACAAACCTTGAGCAAGAGGTGGAGGATATTGCCCATATTGACCTTATTGACGAGGATTTGCTTGCAAAGGACAGAAACAAGGCTTTTGTTCACATTTATCTTGAACCCGATGTTTCGCCGTCAGAGGCGGTTGCATTCCTTTCGGAACGCTACAATGCAGAGGGTATAAAGCATTCAATTGAACTTCTTGACTGCCTTGAAGAGGATTGGAGAAACAACTGGAAGAAATATTTCAACCCGATTGAAGTCGGTGAAAAACTTCTTATCCGTCCGAGCTGGCGAGATGATTACGATGCCGGCAACCGCAAGGTTCTCAACATTGATCCGGGCCTTGCGTTCGGTACGGGCGGTCATGAAACCACAAGACTTTGCCTTGAAATGTGCGAAAAGTACCTTAAAGAGGGCGATTCTGTTCTTGATGTGGGTTGCGGCAGCGGTATTCTCGGTATTGCAACATTGCTTTTGGGTGCAGACCGTGCCGTCGGTGTTGACATTGACGAAACTGCGGTGAGAACTGCGGCTGAAAACGCAGAAATCAACGGCGTTGCAGACCGTTTTACAGCTATCTGCGGCAGCTTTACCGACAAGGTTGAGGGCAAGTATGACATTGTTCTTGCCAATATTGTTGCCGATGCGATTATGTTTCTCTCAAAAGGCATTAAGGACTTTATGAAGGACGATGCCGTTTACATTATGAGCGGTATCATCGACACTCGTGCCGAAGAAGTCAAGGCGTCCGTAAGTCAGTATTTTGACATCATCGAAGAACATCTTGACAACGGATGGGCTTGTTTTGCCGCACGGCGTGCCGCTGTCCCCAATTCGTGAAGATAGTATGATATAGAGAAAATTATTATGCCCGAGCGTTACTTTTAAATTGAAAATTAAAAATTGTGGTCGGGAAGACAGTTTGCAAAATGCAAATCATCGTTTCCCGACCGTTTTCTTTATATGGCAGTTATTGTTTATTTGTAGTGGCGTGCCGCCGTTCCCCGTTCGTGAAGATAGAGAAAATTATTATGTCCGAGCGTAGCATAGTGATTGTTTGTACAAATATTTACAAAAACAAAACAGCTTTCCGATTTTGAGTTCGGAAAGCTGTTTTTAATTTACATTAACTTTTTACTTGATTATCTCATATGACAAATTGTTTTCTTTTGCATATGCTTCGGCGGCTGAACCTTTTTTGCAATACATTTTAAAGCCTTTGAGCGGGACGCTGTCATAATTGTCATCAACATCCATACCAAGACCGCAACTATCCATTTCCTTTACGGAATCGGGAACTGTAACACTTTTAAGGTTCGGCATAGATGTGAACGCATCACTTTCAAGAACCTTTACACCGTCGGCAATTTCAAGCTCGTATATATTGTCATTAAAACTGAATGCAAACGAATCCACAACCTTAACGGTTTTCGGAATAACCACTTTAACCTTTACATCGGAAAGATAGACCCCGAAGCTTGAAATTTCAACAACATCCACACCGTCAATCTGTTCGGGAATATTGATTGTAATTTCTGTGACTTCCTTATCGGAGTGGGACAGATTATTGTAGAAGTAATCATCGTCCACGCCCATGATTTTCCATCCCTCATAATCATAACTTTCACAATATGTAACATGAGATTTGGTATCCGTAAGGTAATCGTCCTCGTCAATGTCGGAGGTTGCACTGTCCGAATCAAATGCCGGCACAGTTGTTTCTTTGTCAAAGTCCTTTGAAATATAGCTTGAAGCATCGTCAATTGCTTTGTCGCTATGCTTATCTATAGTTTTGACAAATCTCGGAATAATGCTGCATGCCACTACGGAGATAATGACAATCAAAAGTAAGATAATACCTGCAACGACGCTTGTTATAATAACAGCAGTCTTTTTGCTCTTGTTATTACCGTCGTTCGGTGCATTTGTAAACTGCTGTCCGCCGTAGCTGTTTTGTGTATTTGTAAACTGCTGACCGTAGCTTGTGCCATTTTGATTCGGATTACTGTATCCGCTGTTGTATCCCTGATCGTACTGCTGATTATTATTTTGGTTCACCTGATCGTAGCTCTGATTCTCTGTGTTATAGTCATAATTCGGCTGTTCGGGTGTCGGATTTTGACCAAACGAATCAACGCTGTTTGTTGCATTTTCCTGTGTGTTGTTCTGAGTGAGAGGTGATCCGCAGTTTTCGCAGAACTTACCGTCAGACTCATGACCGCATACGGGACATTTCATATTGTTTACTCCTCCGGTTTGTAATTGTGAAATTGTGTCTGCTTATTATAGCAGAAAAAGCAAAATGTTGCAAATGCTTATTTGCTAAGTTCTTTTTCGATTATTTCTGCCGCTTCGTCAAGATAGTTTCCTTCAAAAAATTCAATCTTTCCCTCGTCAACACATTTTGCAAGCTCGGGGTCAATCGGGAGCTTTGCGAGCACCTGTGTGTCATATTCCTTTGCAACTTCCTCAATGTGACTGTCACCGAAGATGCTGTGCTTCTTTCCGCAATCGGGACACATGAACCAACTCATATTTTCAACAAGACCTAAAATCGGCACATTCATCATCCTTGCCATTTTAACGGCCTTTTGAACTATCATTGAAACCAGCTCCTGCGGTGACGCAACAATAACAATGCCGTCAATCGGCAGGCTCTGAAATACCGTAAGCGGAACATCGCCTGTTCCGGGAGGCATATCAACAAACATATAGTCAACATTTTCCCAGATTACATCTTTCCAAAACTGCTTTACCGTGCCTGTGATAACCGGCGAACGCCACACCACGGGATCGGTTTCATGTTCAAGAAGAAGGTTTACGGAAATCATCTTGATTCCCGTTTCGGTAACAACGGGGAAAATTCCCTCATCGTTGCCTCTGCATCTCTCATGTACTCCGAATGCCTTTGGAATTGACGGACCTGTGATATCTGCGTCAAGAACAGCCGTGCTTTTACCGAGTCTGTTAAATGTTACTGCGAGCATTGAGGTTACAAGGCTCTTGCCTACTCCGCCCTTGCCCGACACAATGCCGATTACCTTTTTTACACTGCTGTATTTATTAAGTTCTTCGTGCAAATTCTGCTCTTTGCTTTTGCAATCCGAAGAACAGCTTGAACAATCGTGGGTGCAACCCATTTAAAACATCTCCAATTTCATAAATTCATTTTATCAAAAGAAAACAATCAGTTTTCTTCAACATACGGTTCATCGCCGCCGCTCTCGTATGACTGTGTCGGCTGAGTGTCATCCGAAGTCTGTGACGATTCGGTAACACTGATATCACTGCTCTGCTGCGGCTCTGTTTCAGGCTGATACTCTGTCTGCGGTTCAGTTTGAACAGGCGCTTCTGTTTCAGGCTGGTATTCAGTCGGCGGTTCATATGTCGGTTCTTCCGTGTAAACGGGAACATAGTTGTCATCGCCGTATTCCGTTGTAGGCTGTACCGTTGTCACCTGTTCCGTTGACGGTGCTGTGGAAGCCTTGTTATCTTTTTTTTTCTGTGAACTGCATTGTGTAAATGCAAAAACAACGGCAACAATAAGGCAGATTACCGCCGCAATTGTTAAGATAACCGCCACATTACGGCTCGTTCTCTTTTTCTTTTTAACAACTTTTTTACGCTTTGGGTGTATCGTTGATTTTGTGTAGTAGTTACCAATATCGTCAGATGAAAGGTCATACTGAAAATCCTTTGTAGCCTTTGACACCTGCTCCCCTGTCTGAGAATCAAAATTGTCGCCATAGTCGGGAGTCTGTGTGCGGTCATCCCTTTCCGACGGCATTTTTACGGGAGTTTCCATATCGTCCTCAAAGTCGATTTCCGGCATCTGAACGGCGTCTTCGTCATAATCGCCGACAAATTTTACATCATTGTCAAAGTTATCGCCGTAATCCTCCTGAATATCGAAAGACCTTTCGGGGGCGTTGTTTCTCCTTGCAGGAAACGCAACCTCGTCATCAAAGTTGTCAGGCTCATAATCCTTGTTTCTATTATATTTATTGTTATCGTCCATTATGTAATTCTCCTTTGAAAGAAAAATTTTGAAACAGAAAAATACGGTGCATTTATTCTGCACACCCCGTACCAAAATAATAAATCAGCCGTGACAATTTGTCAACTGAATATTAGCACTGTTAAGTTTAAAAGCATAATTTTTTGCCATATACAAAAAGTACCCGCACAAGCCGTGCAGGTACTCGTCGATTTAAGAAAAATCAGCAGTGAATCAAGCGTCTTCACCGTTATCGGTTTCGTCTGTTGATTCGCCTTCATCCTCTGTTTCAACCTCTTCGGATTCTTCAAATGCAGTATCTTCTGCGTTTTCGTCATCTGCAAGATCAGCCTCAATGCCTCCCTGAACAGGGTCGCCTGTTTCTTCTTCAACAGCCTCATCATCGGCAACTTCAAAACCGCTGAGGAATGAGTAAGGAATTCCGTAACCGAGTGCGATACTTGCAAGCGTTACAATAACGCTTAATCCCGAGCCGTTTGCATTTGAAAATACATCATAAAGCGGAAGTCCCGGAGCAAGGGAAGCAACGATTATGTAGAGTGACGGGAGCACCATTACAATAAGTGTAACGAGCGAAAAACGCTTTACCGCCTTGCCGTCACCGACACGGGTTGCATAGAACACCAAAAGACCGAACACAGCATACACAAGAATCGGAATGATTGAACCGAGTGGCTGTGAAAGGGCTGATGCGTACTGTGAGAAGAAGTGTGCGCAAACGATAAATGCGATGATCAGAAATGCAGAGAAAAACAGATTGATTGTATCTCTTTTAGTAGGTTTTTTCATAATATGTCCTCCGTACATACGATATTGGTTTAAGTTTAACATTAAAATGTGACAGTTTTGTGAACAAACAATGATATGTACATTAGAATAAGGTAAATAAGGCGTAAAAAACGCAACCGCCTTTTGTTTGACAAAATCTGTAAGGGAGTTTATCATAAATCATAAAGGGATTATGCAACTGATTTTTACATAAAGTGTAAAATCAGGTTGGTAGAAATTGCGTTACATATGAAATATACTTAACTCAGGAGGTATGAAAAGTATGATTGGTATGAATTTGAAGTATCTTCGGAAAAAGTACGGATATTCACAGGAGGACCTTGCGGAGAGGCTTGAGGTGTCAAGACAGTCTGTTGCAAAGTGGGAAAACGAGGAATCTCTTCCCGATGTCGAAAAATGCGTGACGATGGCGCAGATTTTTGAAACTACGGTAGAAATGCTTCTTGTGTGTCCTTTTTACGAGGAAGAATCTGACGGACTCACTCCCGACGGTGACGGAAAGTACATTTTCGGCATTGTTAAGGTCAGCGAAAGAGGACAGATTACACTCCCTAAACACGCCAGAAAGGTGTTCGGAATTGAGGCAGGCGACAGACTTCTGGTTCTCGGTGACGAGAAAAAAGGTATGGCACTTGCAAAAATAAAAAATCCCTTTGATAAGTTAATGAAGTAAAATTTGACTTGAATCCCTTTTATCCTGAATTGAGGAGAAAATATGTACGCAATAAAAACAGAAAAACTTACAAAAAAATATAAGGAAAAAACGGCTGTATCAAACCTTGACCTTAAAATCAACGAGGGCGAAATGTACGGCTTGCTCGGAGTCAACGGTGCAGGAAAAACAACAACAATGAAAATGCTCACAACGCTTATTATGCCGACATCGGGTGAGGCAGAGCTTCTCGGTCACAGCATAAAAACCGACAGAGCAGCGGTAAAGCAGATTATCGGAATTTCACCGCAGGAAAGTGCGGCGGCAATGAACCTTACCGCAAGAGAAAATCTTGAACTCATGGCAGAGGTTTACGGCTTTTCAAAGAAAGCTGCAAAAGCCAAAGCAAGCGAGCTTATCGAACGCTTTTCCATGCAGGAATTTGAAAACCGCAAGGCTAAAAAGCTGTCGGGCGGTGAGGTCAGAAGACTGAGCATTGCAATGGCACTTATTTCCGAACCGAAAATACTTTTTCTTGACGAACCCACGCTCGGACTTGATGTGATTGCAAGACACAGCCTTTGGGCAGAGATTGAAAAACTCAAGGGTAAAATCACCGTTATTCTCACAACGCACTATCTCGAAGAGGCTGTTGCACTCTGCGACAGAATCGGTATTATGGCTCACGGCAAATTTGTGTCTGAGGGTACTTCCGATGAGCTTGTTGCCCTTTCGGGCGAAAAAGATTTTGAGTCGGCTTTTGTAAAGCTGACAAACGGAGGTGCGTTGTAATGAGATTGACTGCGTTTGCTTCACGAAATACAAAGGAAATTCTCCGTGATCCGCTGACATTCTGTTTCGGACTCGGATTTCCCGTTGTACTTCTTCTTTTGTTGTCGGCAATAAATTCGGCAATCCCCGAGCAGGCTCAGATGACAATGTTCAACATCGACAAGCTGACGCCCGGTATTACGGTTTTCGGAATGAGCTTTATCTCGCTGTTCTCGTCAATGCTCATTGCCAAGGACAGAACCACAAGCTTTATGATGAGATTGTTCACATCTCCGCTCAAAGCACATGAGTTTATTATCGGCTACACACTTCCGCTTTTGCCAATGGCAATTTTACAGAGTGCCGTATGCGTTGTTGCTGCGTTCTTCCTCGGGCTTGAGGTCAGCGTGAACATTTTGCTTATGCTTGCGGTAAACATTCCGATTGCAATTGTGTTTATCTCACTCGGACTTCTGCTCGGCACACTTCTGAATGAAAAGGCTGTCGGCGGAATCTGCGGTGCATTGCTTACAAACCTTTCGGCATGGTTTTCAAACATTTGGTTCGATACTGCAATGGTCGGCGGTTGGTTCAAAAACCTTGCAAACGCACTTCCGTTTGCCCATGCCGTAAACGCCGCAAGAGATGCAATTTCGGGTGACTATTCGGACATTATGCCCGAACTTATCCCCGTCTGCGGATATGCGGTTGTGTTGCTTGTTCTGGCTGTGGTCGTCTTTTCCGTTATGATGAAAAGGAATAAATAATTGATGAATCCAAACGGTAAAGCCTTGTTAAAAGAAAATAAAAGATATTATCTTCTCGACTCTCTGCGTGGAATTTCAACCGTCAGTATGGTTGCGTTTCACTTATGCTACGATATTTTTATGATGTACGGACTTAACACAAGCTGGTACTTTTATCCAATGACTGCGGTCTGGGAACGCAGTATTTGCGTAGTGTTCATACTGCTTTCGGGAATATGCCTTAACTTTTCGGGAAACGGCATAAAAAGAGGTGTTTTTTTAAATCTTGCGGGCTTTGCCGTTACCTGCGTTACCGTGATAGCCGAACCGAATCAGGCGGTATGGTTCGGTGTACTGAATCTGATAGGCTGTTCAATGATGATTGTTTCCGTTCTGTCGGATAACCTCAAAAAAATAAGCCCCCTGTCGGGAGCGTTGATTTCACTTTTGTTGTATGCGGTTTCGTATGATTTGCAAAAAGGCTGTGTCGGATTTTTCGGGCTGGATATCGTAAAATTGCCCGACTTTCTCTATTCGTGCAAGTACCTTGCATTTCTGGGATTTCCCTCGTCCGACTTTGTGTCGGCAGACTATTTCCCGATTATTCCGTGGATTTTCCTCTTTACGGCAGGCTTTTATCTTTGGAATTTCATCAAAGAAAAAAATCTTGCAAAATATTTTGAATTCAAAATTCCTGTGTTTGACAAAATCGGCAAATACAGCCTGTGGATTTATCTTGCCCACCAGCCTGTTATTATGGGTGTTTTTATGTTGATAATGTGACTTTGCCGATTGAAAGTTATAAACAAAAAAATAATGTCGGAGGTGTACCGCCGACATTATTTTTTATTAATGGGTTTACCCAGTGCCACGCTTGCGTGGTACAAACAACCACCCGCTAT
>ERZ860445.1798-NODE-1798-length-10885-cov-4.339982_pt1 | contig 10885 bp, 13 predicted proteins | sample MGYA00509977_ERZ860445 | MGnify/ENA primary metagenome ERZ860445 (study PRJEB30046, sample SAMN00715233) | human gut metagenome | study: EMG produced TPA metagenomics assembly of the A metagenome-wide association study of gut microbiota in type 2... | reverse complement strand
AAAGAACACTCACGGAAATTTGCGAAAAGCCAGCGGAAATAATGAGAAAAATCCACGATTCCCACGCATGGGATATTATGTTCTAGGGCAGCCTCATCACAAAAAGAAATTCTAGGAAAGTTTAGAAATGACTTGCAACGCATTGACAGAGCTAACAGAGAGTAACTCGTAACCGTTTCTGTCAAGCATATTTTTAGATCAGATGACACTGTAAAAGTTAAAATAACGGTTTGTTATATATCCGCTCAAATTTTAAATACCACATGCCACACTCTTAAAATATAGGGTTGGTAGTGCTTCATGGGTTTCTTGTTATGGCGGAAAAAAGAAATTGGAAACGCGACGAGATAATTCTCGCATTAGGGTTATATGCCGTAACTCCAAGCGCCAAAATTAATTCTAGTAATAAGGCGATCCAGGAGCTAGCCAAACTTTTGGGCCGTTCTACGGGAGCAGTTTCTTACAAGCTTTCTAATTTACTTGAGCTTGATAAACATAGACAAAATGGTCCTAAAGGTTTCGGTAATTTCAGTAAGGCAGATGAAGAGGTAATGAGAGAATTTAGTGTCAAAGGCGACGTAGGAAATTTGAAACTTGACCTTCTGCATGAGACGGTAAGAAAAATTTGCGATTACCAGTTCTCTCGTTTTCCAATCGAATTTGATCATCAATTGCTTAGAAATGCATTTGCTCTCGAAGAGAAACGAGAAGGGAATGAGATTTCGAGATTGGTGACTGTACGTTCAAATCAAGAGTACTTTCGCTCCTCTGTTCTTGCCAACTGTGGGTCTAGATGCGCGATTACCCAATGTCAAGTTTCTTCTCTTCTAGAGGCTGCACACATCCTCCCTTGGGCTTCTTCAGAGGAGACTCGCATGGAAATTTCAAATGGACTTCCGCTAATTCCTCTCTTTCATAAAGCTTACGATCAAAACTTAATCGGAATCTCACCGGATGGCCTAGTGAAAGTATCAAAGAAATTATTGCAGAGCGGGGATGAACTTTTCAGGTCTTTTATGGCCGAGGTAGAGGACAAAAAGCTCTACATGGAAGGGTACAAAACACCTGTAAATCGTGACTATCTTTCGCAAAGGTTTCAAGAGTTTGTTAGTCTAAATAAGAGTTGAGAGACAGCTGGGTTTGGAGGCTCGCTGTCTCTCGTAATTCATAATGTGTCTTTCTTTGATCCATTGTTTTTTTACTTTTCTCTTAGTCTCCCGCGCTGCACCGAAAAAAAATAGGAGGGGTAAAAATAGTTTAAGGATCTTTTCGGACTAATAGGAAAAGCGATTTCTGCCATTTCAACGTTTTTGACTAGAGATTATTTAACATCTGAAAAAGTTAAGGAAAATCATACCAGTATATAAGTTTTCCCTGCTTTTTAAAGCTTTATTTTTTGATTCACATTTTTCAACTGAGATTTTTTGAAAATGAAGTGAAGCTAGAGCCTGAATGAAAAGATAGGAGTTAGGGCTTAACAACAAACAAATACGCACAAATTAGTTATTTTTAAAACGCTGCATTAGTAAAAACCCTGTATAAAAGAGTGATGTTCACATTTATAGGACAACACATGAAAATTAGAAATATCGCTTTTATCGCTGCTTTGATCGGTTGGATTGCACTTGCGGTTTACTATGTCACACCTTCGGAGACAGCAATAGCGAAAGAAGTTCAAACCGCGCCTAAGACAGTTGGTGAAACGTTAAGCGCAATCGCTCAGGGTTTTAAACATGAAGGCGAAGAAAAAAGAAAGCAGCTGAGAATGGATGAAGGAAAACAGGCCCCAAACCCAACTCCTTCTGCTAAAGAGCTTCCAAAAGAAACGAAAAAAAATCCTTCAAACCAAAAGTAACTGAAAACGAGGCCGGTATTTCGGCCTTAAGGTTTTCTGAGACTCTTTCAACTCAAACTTGGAAATTAATGAGAACGAATATTATTTATCTCTTCAATCGAAGTGATTATAATTCTCAACAAATGGTACAAGGAGTCTCGAAATGTACAAAACGACAGTTGTTGTGGACGGAATGCATTGCTCTATGTGTGAGTCTCAGGTTAAGTCTCTGGTCATGAAAATTTTGCCGGACGCAAAGCTCTCCGCTTCACATAGAAAAGGCACACTGACGATCGAAGGAAGCTTCATTCCCAGCGGCAATCTTGTTAGAAAAGCTCTGAAAGACGGCGGATATGAAGTCAAATACATTTCGACCGAAAAAGTTGAGAAAAAACCTGGTCTGTTCTCGTCTTTGTTCCATGCCTTGAAATCAGCCTAAGACGAAAGAATCTCTTGAGCCGCGAAAGCGGCTTTTTTCAGGTCCCCGAAAGGCATTTTAGGGACAAACCTCTTTCTTCGGCTCCTTATTTTGCTCTCTTGCAGCCGTCCACATACCCCACAGTGTTGAGAGACAAAAACAAGTCTCAAGGCAGATGCCGCCCCAGCTTTGAACGCAAATGTTATGAATGAGCCAAAGAACCGAGCCGGCCAATAGTCCGAGCCTAAGCTTGATTCCATCAAATCGAAACAAAGACAGCGTCAATACTACGCTCGCTGCCAATGGAAGAATTTCTACGGTGGATCGCGAAAGAGCAAGCGCCATCGCAATGCTGATGATGATCAGTGCGGCGGCGCAGAGCAGGGACCTCGTATAAATGGACAAAGTGATTCGAGCCAGCGCGATCACACATGACTCGACGGCCGTCGGAAGTCCAAGCAGCGCAAAATGAACCCCGTAAAGCACGGTGTGGACGGTTAAACCTTGCTTTAACCGTAAATCAGACTTCTGCAGCATGGCTATGATCGCTGCAGCTGCTGCGAGCCATCCGGCCATCTGAGCGAGATCCATATCAGGCCTCTTCTAGAATCGGGGAGATTTTGTCTCTCAATTTCTCTAATTTTTCAACGATTTCTTCAATACTGTACTTCTTAAGAACTCGGTCCTTGACCGCTACGATACCGACCGCCATCACGGGCTTTTTTCTGCCTAAGAAGACAGGAACAGCAATGGCGAGAACCCCTTGATCCCATTCTTCATCGTGAATACCGTAGCCTTTTTCGAGAGAGTCTTTCAGAGCGACTCTTACATCGTCGGGATTCACTTTGGTTTTGTCCTGAAACTTGATGTGAGAACGCTTGAGTTCCGTATCTAAAAGATCTTCGTCTTGGTAAGCCCAAAGGATTTTTCCGGCTGCGGAAGAGTGAATCGGAAAAGCAAACCCGGGGTGTAGTCCCGTCGTTTCAATCGGCTGAGAAAATCCGACAAGCGAGATGAGTCGGCCTCTCAATTGAACCAAATAAACCGTCTCTGCTAATTCGTCTGCCAGCTGATCGAAATACTTTTCAACGGAAGCGAATTTTTGTGCATTCCTGTCTGCAATTGTACCGAGCTCTGTCATGCGTTTTGTCAAACGCTGTCGGCCCCGACCGTTGGTGGCTTCGATCATTCCGACTCTTCTCATTTCCGCAAGGAGTTTGTAAGCAGTGGAAGTGGGGATGCCTAACGCCGCCACGATATCCATCAGCAATACGCCTTCTTTGGAAGTGGACAAGAGTTCTAGTACTTCAACAATTCGATCCAGTCTGAATTGTCGATTTTCTTGGGATGGGGTTTCAGACATTTTTAGGAATGGTCAAAAAACAATTAATTATAACGGCTGACCTTCAAAACTAAATTCAGAGTTTGATCCAATAAAAATTTCCGTAGAAGAAATTTAATATTTGTTTGCAGATGTTAAATTCCCTCTTATAGAAAAAATAAAACTCAATAAAGAGAATTTAGTGAACTTAAAGGAGAAATCATGCAATCTCACCTCATCTCAAGAAGAAGTCTCATCAAAAGTTCTCTGATCGGCCTGGCTTGCAGTGCAGCACCGGCGATCCGCGCGGCAGAGAAAGACGAATGGTCAGAGACCTATGACGTGGTCATCATCGGCAGTGGCTTTGCCGGTTTGGCGGCTGCTTACAGTGCTTTGGAAAACGGCGTCAAATCCGTCTTAATCCTCGAGAAAATGAACGTTTTCGGTGGCAACTCTTGCATTAACGGCGGACAGATTTCCTTAGCAGGAAGCGGACTCCAAAAGAGCAAGGGCATCAAAGACAGCCCAAAACTCATGGAAGAAGACATGCTGAGAGTCGGTCAGCGCTTGAACCATCCGGCCCTGGTCAAGGCCGTTGTGAAAGAATCTCCGGCCTGCTACGACATGATGGTCAAGTGCGGCGTTAAATTTGCCGATCAAGTTATCCGCCTCGGCGGTCACAGCGCCCCGAGAACCATTTTTGCGGAAAACTACGCCGGCGGCGGTATCTGCGTTCCTATGCACAAGTGGCTGAAGGATCACGGCGTTGAATTCAGAAATAAGAGCTTCTGCAGTGCAGTTCTCACAGATAAAGACGGCGTTGTCCGCGGTGTCGAAGTCGAAGGCCAATATGATTTCGACAAGAAGACACATAAGAACACCTACAAAGTGCAGGCAGTGAAGGGCGTGGTTTTTGCGACAGGCGGCTGGGGGGCTGACAATGAATTCATTTCCGCTTCAACTCCGCAGTACTCCACACTCGAAAGTACCAGCCAGAAGGGCGCCACATCTGAATCCGTCCGTATGCTCCTCGGACTTGGCTCGATGCCGGTCCTTTTAGACATTTATCAGGTCGGTCCGTGGGCAACGCCTGATGAATTCGGCGCCGGCGCCGCTTCGATTTTTGCCGATTACATCTTTGCCGAAGGCATCATGGTGGACGCCAGAAACGGAAAACGCTTCGTAAATGAATTGGCTTCTCGCAGAGAACATTCAGAGGCCGAAATGAAGTGCGTTGACCAGCAGGGCAAGCCGGTTATGCCGTTCGGATTCTGTTCTGAAGAGACCACAGTTAATCGTCCTGGTTTCAAAGCAAGTTTCCGCGAAGGTACGGTCAAGAAGTTTGACACCGTTGAAGTTCTCTCCAAATTCTACGGAGCCCCGCTTGAGCCGTTGAAACAGCAGATCGCTGAATGGAACAAGATGGTAGCAGCAGGTAAAGACGAGCTCTTTGGTCGTCCTCTGGATAAGCGAGTCGAATTGAAGGCTCCGTTCTACGCAATGAGATTCTGGCCGAAACTTCACTACTGCATGGGCGGCATCGGCATTAACGATCAGGCTCAAGTGATCAGCACGAAGACCTGCAAACCCATTCCTCATCTCTATGCAGCCGGCGAAATTACCGGCGGTGTCCACGGCTTGGACCGTTTAGGCAGCTGTTCTTCTACTGACTGCCTTGTTATGGGCCGCATCGCCGGAAGATCTGTCGCAGCCAACCTTTAAGAGAGAAAAAATCATGAAATACATCGTGTTATCTATGGCGGCCGCTTTCTCCATCCTCCTTAGCCCCGCCTTCGCACAAAACCAAACCATGTCCGGATCAATGGCTCGTATCCACGCTAATGTTCAATGCGCTCAATGCCATAACAACACACAGCTAATGCAGACTCCTCAGGACACTACTTGTATCCAATGCCACGTAAAATCTTCTTCCATCCAGCTTTCTGCTAACGTCAATGAGAAGAACTATCACAACTCTCCGCATTACGGAGACACCGTAAGCTGCCTTGAATGCCATAGAGAGCATCAGCCTCAGCAGAATCTCTGCAAAAACTGCCACGTCATCAAATGATCGGAGCTTCTAAATGAAAAACCTTCATCTTTTAGCGATTTCGGTCGGCATGGCTATCGGTTCTGCTGCCATGGCAGAACCGTCGGTGACACTGTACGGAATTCTTGACGGGGGCGTTTCCGTCAGCAAACTGCAGCATCAATCCGCCAAAGTTCAAATGACCAACGGCAATTGGCTGAGCAATCGTTGGGGCTTGATGGGCCAAGAGGATCTTGGCGGCGGAAACAGTGTGTATTTCAAGCTGGAGCAGGGCTTCAACTTAAGCAACGGTTCAGAGGCTGTGGCCGGAAAGGCATTCAATCGTGAGACGGCTTTAGGTTTGAGCGGCGATTGGGGTAAGTTAGGCTTCGGACGCTTCGGGGACTCTCTTCGGACTGCGGAACGTTCAGCATCTTAGGCGGAGCTGCATATTCCACTTCGTTCTCAACGATCGGCAATATGTATGGAGCCTTCTATCTGACCGACAGCTACAACAACTCTGTGGCTTATGTGACGCCGGAGTTCGGAGGTATTCAAGGACACCTGATGTACTCGAACGGAACGGATACCGATGAGAAAAAGTGGTCGCATAACTCTCATTACTACGGCGCTGGTCTGACCTATAACAAAGACAAACTTTCCGTCGATGTGATCTACAAACTGTTGGACCACAAAGGTGCCACAGACCAAGAAAGGACTCGTCTTTTGAACCTCGGGGCCTCTTACGACTTCGGAACCTTCAAAGTGTTCGGTGCGTATGAATTTGCACAGCATGCTGCTTTGCCCGGAATTGAATTTGCTGAAGAAAAGATGGCAGAAGCCTACAACGCGGGCAGAGCGAATAACTACCATGCTTTCTCACTCTCAACGTCTGTAAAAGTGCCTGGCGGAGACTTAATGGTTCAAGGCCAGTACGTCTTTGGCAAAAACAAAAACGATGACAAACTTGAAGACGGCTTGGATAAACAATTCAACGCTTACAGTATCGGCGGCGGATACTTGTACAACTTTTCTAAGAGGACGCTGATGTACGTTCAGGGAGCATGGGGAAAAGCACATAACGCTTTAAATCTAGCGCCCGGATTGAGCGGATGGAATACTTCCTTGGGTGTGGTGCATAGGTTCTAAATTATCTCCTTAACATGCAGTCCTTCAGCTTGAATTCCCGTTCTTTCGAGAATTCAGGCTGTTATTTCATGTTTATGCCAAATGAGCTGTGGTCCATCAAGTAAACTGAGGACAGACCGAATTCTCAAATAGTGTTTTCTAAAAGCAGGGAGCGTCTGTATGCACAAAAATCAGTTCGGAATCACCCGAATGAATCTAGAGCATCTCAAAACGTTTCACGTAGTTGCCAGTCTAGGCAGTTTTACTGAAGCGGCAAAGGCGCTTTATATGACGCAGCCAGCGGTCTCTCAGCAAATTCAGGGGATCGAACATGCACTCCGCAATCCGCTTTTCGATAGAAGTAAACGTCAGATACGACTGACCGCTAAAGGAAAAATCTTGTTTAGTTATACTCAGAAGCTCTTTGGGATTTTTCGTGAAATCGAAAACGTCTTTAGTGATTTGAATCACCTTTTGACGGGAGAGCTCACGATAGCCGCCAGCGCAGTGATGGGTAACTATTTTCTTTCTTCCTTTATTGGGGAGTTTTATAAAAAATATCCTCTGATTTCCATTCGTTTGGAAATGGGGGACTCTGCCTACGTTACGCACCTCGTAGAAGAGGGGCTTGCAGATGTAGCTTTAAGCCGCCACGTGAAAAATCTCAAGCACTGCAAACAGAAGTTGCTTATCAAAGAGCCGTACGTTTGTGTCTGTGGACCTACATCTCCTCTAGCCGCAATGAAAAGGTCGCTTTCTGCAAAAGAATTTGCGGAAAATTATCTTGTCATGCGTCAAAAAGGGAGTCGTATGCGTTCCAAGCTCGAGGAGTGGTTTAAATGTGTCGGAGTTTATGAATTCCTCTCGATGCCTGTTATTGAAGTTAATAGTCTTGAAAGCTCTAAACAACTAATTGCACGGGGTTTCGGTGCAGCGGCTTTTCCATCAATAGCAGTCAGACAGGAATTAAAACGAGAATCGCTGATTATGCTTTCGGTAGAAAATTTTTCTGTTACAGCGGATTATTTTCTTGGCTACAACGATAAACGTGAACTTTCTCCGGCAGCTTTCGAATTTATCTCCCTCCTTACAGAGAGTATGAAGCCGAAAGATCAAATTTGAGTTGTACTTATAAGAATTTCTTATGGGAAGTATATGATTTGATAATTTTTAAATTTGCCGCCTAAAGCTCAGAATTTACTCGTAGCTTTTAATCGAAATCAAGGAGTTTTAAAGTGGCAAAAGAAATAGAAAGAAAATTTCTCGTCATCAGCAACGGATGGCGTGAAAACGCAGTCGGCACTCATTACCGCCAAGGTTATCTGAACAGCGTTAAGGAACGCACAGTTCGTATCAGAACAATCAATGACAAGGCTTTCCTTACGGTTAAAGGATTGACGGTCGGCTGCACACGCCTTGAGTTTGAATATTCAATTCCATATGACGACTGCGTCAAGATGCTCGATGAGCTTGCAGAAAAACCGATTATCGAAAAAACTCGCTACAAGATTCCGGCCGGGAACGGGCTTACATGGGAAATAGACGAATTCCACGGGGTTAATGAAGGTTTGATCGTAGCTGAAATAGAAATTCCCTCCGAAGATACATCCTTCGAGAAACCTGACTGGCTTGGCGAAGAGGTCTCTTCAGATCCTCGTTATTTCAATTCCAACCTCGTCTCTCATCCTTACACCACATGGAATAAGTAGGTAATCAAATGACAAATCCATACGACAAAAATAAAGCAATTAGTGCTGATGAAGCGGCCAAAATCATTCCCCGCGCTGAATTTCGCGTCTTTGGAAAAGATATTATTGCCGGCGTTCAGGAACATATGTGGAAATGCAAAGCCACGCTTTACGCTGCTCGCGTGATGCCGGAGGAGGTTTATTTCCTCTCTCGACGCACCAACGAAGCCAATGTCAAAGTTCGCGACGGTTTGCTTGACATTAAAACCAAAGTCGGAGAAACGCCGGATGGTTACGAAATTTTCCAACCTCGCGGCAAATTCCAATTCCCCGTCAAACGGGAAGAGTTGGCCGAAATCCTCAAACATCTCGAAGTCCCGCTTGAGCTGACAAAAGACGTTTACAGCCTTGAGGAGTTTATAGAGATGGCCAAAAAGAATTCGGACCTAGCTGTCGTACGTGTGGAAAAGAAACGCTATGGCTTCTCAGTTGAAGGAATCATCTGCGAATATGCTCAGGTTTGGTTCAATGGCGCAATGGTGGAGACAGCCTGCTGCGAAAGCGAGAATTATGAAGGCATGAAAAAAGCGACGCAGGCTCTGGGTATTTCAGAGCTGCCCAATACAAACTATTTAAAAGCTGCTAAACAAGTTCTCGGCATGAACTAAAGTTTTATTGGAATTAACCGGAACGGCGGTTTTAAACAGCCGCCGTAAAAACTATGACAACGAGCACCGTCCAAACCAATTACGACCCTCTGGATTTAAACAGCTACTCTCTAAATCGGCTTCCTAAGAAAAAGCTCACTAAAACCGGGGCATTTTTTAAGAAATGGGGGCTACCGATTGCTGCAATTCTGTTCTTTGTCCTTGCGTATGTCGTACAAATCCCCATTCTGAATCAGAAACAAGAGATAATGTTTGCCCTTTTTGCAACAGCTCTTTTTCTTTGGATCAGCGAGGCGCTGCCGAACTACGTTACCTCAATGCTTTTAATCTGCGGCCTTGTGCTGACAGGAATTTTAAAAGCGAAACCGGCAATGGCAACCTTGGGGGATCCGGTTATCTGGTTAAACGTTTCAGCATTTGTTCTTGCAAGCGCTTTAGTGAAGACACAACTAGTTAAGCGAGTAGCGCTTTGGCTGATTCTTCGTTTTGGACGAAATGCCTCAGCAATCTTTCTGACTTTTCTTGGTATTAACGTTCTTTTGGCTGCGTTTGTAAACGCCACAGCAGCGAAAGCTGCACTTATGATGCCGCTTTTCATGGTCATCTCTGCCGTTTACGGAGCACCGGGGACAGATACCACGAATAACTTCTCTCGAAATTTGGTGCTTTACAACTTAGTCATGATCAACGCCAGCTGCAATGCGTTTATGACTGGTTCCGGAGCTAATCTTCTTGCGATCGCTTTGCTCGCGGGTGCCGGATGCACGATTTACTATTTTGATTGGCTGATGGCCGGCCTTCCGCTCGTTATTGGTTTCGGAATTATTGGGTACGGACTTGGGATGCGATTTATCTTTCCCGTATCCGAAGAAGATAAGCTGCCGAAACTTCAGGGCGGCATGGAATCTCTTCAAAAGGCTTACGATGAACTCGGACCATTCAAGATGGACGAGCTAAAAGCAATCGCTATCTTCGGTTTGGTACTTTTGGTTTGGGCAACGGATAAAATTCACGGCATCAATGCAACAGTTGTGGCCATGACCGGCGCCGTCATTATGCTTGCACCGCAGTTCAAATTGCTAAATTGGAACGACGTTGATATTCCTTGGCATCTGATGATCTTCTCAGCAGGAGCTTATGCGCTTGGGGCGGGGCTCACAGCTACCAAATTGATGGACACTCTCACCAAAGCTATGATGGACGGCCTTGGACTGGCTTCAATGAGCTACTTCAGTCTATATGCACTACTGACCGGCATCTTTATCGCAAGCCACTTCATTTTCCAAAGCAAGAACATGAGGACGATTATTTTCATGCCGATCGTTATTGGTATTGCACAGGAATTGAAGATTGATATTCTCTCGTTGGCGATTCCCGTTGCACTCTGCATTAACGTCTGCTGGAGCCTCCCGTTTAATGCAAAACCGAATGCGATGCTTTACGGTACTAATAAATATACGATGGGCGAATCGTTCTACTACGGCTTCGTTATGTCCTTTCTCTACTGGCTCGGTTTAATGCTTGCGGGAGCAACTTATTTCAAATGGCTCGGCATAACTCCCGGATTCTTCTAACGAAATAATCACACGTTGTGCCGCAAAGTTTTCCAAGACTTTGCGGCACGATGTTTTTCCATTCTCTTTAGTCGGTTTTTTGCAGGAGAACTCATGCTCATAGACGCGATTAAGCAGCACGGCAAAAAACAAATCGAAGTAAAGCAAAAAAACCGCATCACAGATAAAACTCAGGGCGAACGTACATAATTTTTAACAAAACATCCTTAACTCATTAAAAAGTCG
>ERZ860445.1787-NODE-1787-length-10930-cov-2.392276_pt1 | contig 10930 bp, 7 predicted proteins | sample MGYA00509977_ERZ860445 | MGnify/ENA primary metagenome ERZ860445 (study PRJEB30046, sample SAMN00715233) | human gut metagenome | study: EMG produced TPA metagenomics assembly of the A metagenome-wide association study of gut microbiota in type 2... | reverse complement strand
TTCCACGCCTCTTGAACATTGAGCACAAACAAGTGATCCGAGTTCATCAATTTGTGGACTTTACAATACTTCTTCCACTTATTATTACTAGAGATAAAATTACTTCTTACCTCGTTGTCTGTTGGCTGGGGTTGTTTACTAAGGAATTCGTAAAAATCTCCTAGCAAGCTTCCTAGCATCATTAAATGGGGCTGGCCTTCTCTTTGTTGCCTACGCCTTATGTTTCTTGCGTAACTCATTTTCTGTCTAAAGTTTGTATATTCTTACATAATATTTGAAGATGTGGGTTGCATCAGCCATGTTGTCATCGACTGGTGTAATATTCCATCGTTTGATGCAATATTCAATCATCTTCTTTTTGTCAGCTTTTCCGTCACCGGTAGCCCATTTTTTTACTGTGCTAACGTTTATGAATTTTGGTTCCGGGAGTCCAAGCTGGGCGCATATCAGATATAATATGCCTCTAAATTCGGATAGTTTTCGCGCTGCAATGAAATGCTTTGAAACGCATACATCTTCAGCGATAATCAATTTGATGTTGTATTTTTGGATAAATTCAACCAGTGTGTCATAAAACATTTTATGTTGCTCGGTCGCATTTTTGCCTTTTCTTTGGGTAAAATTCCATGTTCCCGATTCATGGGTTGAGTAATATCCACAGTGCTCTGCTATATCTAATGCAAGCACATTATCACGTGTAATTTGATTTATTGACTCATTTTTAATGTTTTTTGATTCGTTAATCATTCTATGTATGAAACGCCATTAAGTTTATTGACTACAGTCTTGTATGGGTAGCCTTCAGCTATATTTCCATGACTGACTACCAAAGATGTAATCTGTAATTGATTGAGGGCATCAAAAATGTTGGAAAGCCCTTGTTCGTCAGTGGCTTCTAATATTTCATCAAGTATCAGGAGATCTAGTCCTTTATCGTCATCGCAATTTACATTGGTAAGTTTGTGCATTGCCAAAATATTAGCTAGATTAACTCTTGCTTTTTCACCTTCTGAAAATTTATCAAAAGAGCCACAATCTACACCATCGCGAATAAGAGAAATGGAAATCTTATCTCTGATTTTTCCGCTTTTTAAGACTGTAAAACCGGAAAATGCAATACGAATGTCACTACCAATGGCTTCCAGAAACTCGTTAGTTATGTGACTAAGAGCATCAATTTTAGTATTAGCCAGATGGGTTTTAAATTCAATAAAGGTTGCTTCTTGCTCTTTATATGAATTTAATTTCCGTTCAATAGTTTCTTTTTCAGAAATGGCTAATACCAATTCTTTCTCATATTTTTTCTTGTTGTTTTTGAGAGATTCTATCATGTCAGTTTCGGAAGAGTTTTCGATGTCACGAATAGATTCTTCGTATGACTGAATAGCTCCATTAGCATTGTTAATATTCAACTCTGCCTGCTTTGCTTCGTATTCTTGCTTTCTAATAGCTTCATCTAATATTGCATAAGAATCATCAAATAAATTAGTACGCGCATCATCAATGGATTTCTGAAGGGTATTCATTTGATGCTGGAGGGTTTGCATTTTATTGGTTAAATAAGACGTATTACGTGATAATTCATCCAATGCCGTACAAGTCTCGGTAATCTTATTCGACCATTCTATTTTACTACGATTCAATTCATCCTGTTCTTTACGAGCTTCGCGTCCTTTTGTTGTAATATCTGAAATGCGTTTTTCATTAGCCTCAATATTTTGGAGAATGTCTTGTGTCTCTCCATTTCGGTCTTGCAATCTTAGTTTAACCTCGTTTATATCTATATCATTAGCCAATGTGAATTCATGTTGACATTTAGGACAAACGATAATTCCGGCAAGTTGTTTTTGGAGGCTGGCTATATCTGCTTCCAACTTAGTCCTTTGTGATCTAAGATTACTATTCTCGGCATCCAACTTTTTAATAGAATCCAACAATTCATTTATTTGATTCTCAATTTTGGTGGATTTCTTTTTGAAGTTTTCTTGAAACTTCTCATGTTGTTTTAACAGCTTCTCATAAGAGGATTTGGCTGTTGCAATCTTTTTCTCATGCTGAATCAGCTGTTGTTGTACATTGGAATATTCTGCTGTAACAACCTCCAATTCTTTCTGATTTTTAATTGATATAGCTGCAAAATCCTTAGGTAATGGCAAAGCGCATGAAGTAAAACGTTCTGAAATAATTTCAAAACATGCACCGGTATCTTTTTTACTGTTTTCCAGTTTTTGCAATGCTTCATCTGTTTTATCATATTGTTCCAATAACGACCGAACAAAATTGAGCTTAATACAGTTCTGTTTACACTACCCACAGCCTCCTTAATGTATATTGGGTAATATCGGTATATTACATTACAACAATTTCATTTTCTTCAAACCATCCTTTTCTGATAGCTTCAGTTTTTACCCCCTCTGGATTATTTGTATACATCACAACAGCTAATGAGCTCTTTGCTCTGGTACATGTAACATAAAATAATCTTTGAGTACGTTCAATGGAGGTTTCCTTGCCATTATCTTTATTTTTTAAATCTGCTTCAGATAAATCCTTAATACCAAACAGTTTGTCATAACTAAACAAGAATCCTTTCGCTTCAGAATCATCTATAATAACTATTACTCGTTCAAATTCAAGACCTTTAACCCCTTGATGTGTATCAAATTGTGAACGGTGGTTCACATAATCATCATAGCGGCGTACCATGTCGATTGGCAGATCCATTACTTCCACCCAAGCACGTAGTTCTTCTTCTACGCTATCATCTTCTATGTCTGATGGTTTTAACATACACGCTTGTCTTACAACATCCGGTACAGTTAATAGCTGAGATTTTATAATTTCATCTACTACGACACGGATAGTACTATTCTTATTTACAAAATTAGCAACCTTTATAGCTTCTTCTCTGCATTTCAAATAAAGTTCATATGGCTTCTCTGTATTCTGTCTGCTCAATAATGGCGAGTATTCTTTCAAAATTTCTAAAGCAATCCGTCCATCTTCTTTCATGGAGTTTGCAATAGGAAGCACTTCCTTAGTGAAAAATTCTATTTCTGAGACAGAACCTTGAAGGAAGGTCATTTGATATTTTGAAACTTTATAAAATGGAGCAAAAAAACTAGAAAACCCTAATCTTCGTGCGGCCATCATGTGTTCCAATGTCAGGACTTTTACTTCAGCACCTATGGCCGTCCATTTTTCATCTTTGGTTTGCTCACTCATAATCCTCATCACGTTTTGTTCTATTTCATCTTTATTTAGACCATCACGTTGTTGCACGACAAAAAGCCTAACAAAACCATTATTAGCGTCTTCACGCGGACTTTGTTCCGCATGAAGATCAATATCCTTACCAATAATGTTTGCCAACTGGATTATTCGCTTAGCACTGCGATAATTCATCTTCTTTATCGGCTTCTCCCAACCAGCAGGAATGAAACCTTCTATGTTCTCTTTCCCGTCAGCATAAATTCGCTGTTTCTGATCTCCAAGTAAACCTAAGGTAAAAATATTAGCAAAATTCCTTTGAATTTCAAAGAAAGCATCAATTAGTTCTTTCTTCGTGTCTTGACTCTCATCAATCAATAGTATCGGATATTGTTGTGCAATGATTCGCTGTAACATTTTGTTCTCAATAATCATTTGAGCTGATATTTTAATAACCTCAGTATGCTTCAATGCATTATACTCAGGATTACTGCCATTAGAATTATACACGAACTTTTCTATCGTCTGTGCTTTTGCTAATCGTTCTTTCTGATGATTAAACTTTTCTACATTGGAAAAATAAGTTTTTGTTGTCTTGTTTTTTGTTTCATCTATCTTCTTGTTCAACGCTTCTATGTCTTCGATAATATATTGCAAATATAGCCTCTTAATATCTGTTTGATAGTATTTGATAACATCCCAGACAAAACTATGAATCGTTGATATCTGAAAAATGGAACTATAATCCAAACGATTGATAATTTCGTCTGTCGCAGCATTCGTAAAAGTAATAACAGCTACATTCTTTCCTTGCAACAGAAGTTCTTTACCAATACTATTACGTATTTTTTTCAAAAGAAGAACCAAAGAGTAAGTCTTTCCTGAACCAGCTCCAGCAAAAAGAAAGAAACTTTTACGCGGTGTTGAAAGAATACACTTTTCTAGTGTCTCATCTACTTGAAAATCTATATTATTCTCCATTTCTGTTCCCATTAGAATCCAAATATGACTTCATCCATTCAAGCCCTTCCTGAATATATACTGGGGCAACTAAATCGACAAAATCGTCTTTATAAAGCAGAGAAATAGCAAAATCAGCCTTCTGAAAACCACTTTTGCTTTCCAATTTTTTAAATATCTTATTTTGTAATTCATTGGCAGAATTACTATGTTTCAACAGATTCGCTATTGTGGTAATAGCACCCATTTTCTTTAACCCTTCCCGTCGGAATAATTCAAGATTAGTAAATATCAATGCATCTTCAAATGTATAGGGACATACTTCTGTCAATTCATCTTTATTCTTATCCCACTTGACGTTTACTGGTGTTTGGAATGCTATTCTTACATTATTTACAAGTTTTTCTTTTTCATCCAGTGCCAACAAATCGTCTATTTGTTCTTTTCCTGAAAGCCAGCTTTTAATGGAAGGATTACCTGTCTTATAACCATTTCCTTTGGCTGTAATCACGGATGGATGTATTTCTTTTCCGTCTTCTCCTACTTTTGTGTCAGTCGCATCTATATCCGTCACAATCAAGGCTGCAATTCCAATTTTTTCAATTAGTTTACGGAAACTATGTGCATGGCGGCCGTTCACCTCTATAACAGATATATAATAAGAATCTAATCCGGCTTTTACGAGAAAGCTGGGAACAAGTATCTTTTCCGCAGGACCTTCAACCAAAACAACAGCATCCGAAAAGAATATATCGCAGTGAGTTAAACGTATATATCTCGTTACAAATTGCTTTGTTTCATCGTCTGTTCCGAATGTACTAGATAAGTTCACAACTTTTGAAACAGGTATCTTTTCGCCAACATCTATCACTCGTTTGAAGTAGCGCATACAGTTCAAGTCAAGTTCGTTGACAACATGATTTGAATGTGTACTTAACACAAGTTGTGTACTTAGCCAAGGATTTTCTTCAATTAGTTTGTTGTTGCACAAGGCTTCAAAAGCTTTCTTTACAAATACCTGTTGTGCTTGGGCATGTAGATGCGCTTCTGGTTCTTCTACAAACACTAAATGAATAGGTTCAATATTCTTTCCTTCACTTAATTCCTTCAGCCACTTTTCTCTGAAGTCAATCAATTTCAAATAAATAGAGATGAGATTTCTATAACCAAGCCCATTGTACTTCTCAGGAAGTACCAATTCCTCCATACCTTGAATAGCGAATTGAACTGCTGAGTCATGTTTTATGGATTCCTCAATCTGAATCTTACTTCGTATTTTTATCTCTGGATTCTGGAAGCCAGGGTAATTGATGTTCTTCAATTCGCCAACAGGAACCTCAAAAGTCTTTCTTAATTTTTCATCGTATGTTTTGTTCGCTGTTACGATACCTCCAAGGAGTTTCAACCCTTCACAAGTCAGCTCCTCATCTTCTTGACCACTGCTCTTATAGTACTGTTGGAACTGTTTTGACAACGTATCTATCTCACTATCTGTTTGTCCTTCCGGATCAGAAAAATCTCTTGATGCCAGTATAGTATCCACTTTGATTAGTCCGTCAAGTGGATTATAGCCCAGCTCATTGTCTGGCGTTGTTTGCACTTCGTCTTCGTCATCAGGATCAAGAGCTGGATCTATGATGTAGTATTTCACATCGAAATACTCTCTAAGGTTTGAGCCTTTACCCAAAAAGTCGCATAAATTTTTGGGATATAATTCTGGAGAGTCTGCCTCCTTCCATTCCTCAGTAGCTTCTAAAGATCTCGCTTTTGTCTTTGCTTCTTTGTAAGCAGTGTAGAGTTTTGTAACATCTTTAGGGACATATTGCCCTCGAACCCCTACTTTTTTACCATCCCAAGTGCTAAGTGATGGTATCAAGTGATTCACTCGATACTGTTCCCCATTTTCTACATTTATCCAGACATCCATTGATGGTACGATGTTATCCCATTGATGGGAACTCAATAATGCGTCATCTACAGAATCCTTTTCCAACCATTTTTCGCCTATTGTATTAATTAAGGCCCAATTAGTTACGGTGAACTCCTTTAGAGTGAATCTCTCTGTGTTCTTAAGGAACCAAACAATAGCACTGATAGCCGAGGTTTTACCACTGTTGTTAGCACCAACTAAAACTGTTTTCTTCTCGCCAAAGTCTATATGACAATTCTTCAATTTCCGATAATTTCTGATATGAACTGATTGTATTTTCATATGTTACTTACTTTTTGTCTAAAACTATATTTCGTTGAGCAACCTCATCACCTTATGTACCTCCGAGTACGCCTTCAAATCCTCTGGCGATTCCTTGCAGAGTTGGCACAACTTTTCAGAGTTTGACATTGCCCGTTCCAAATCACCATTCTCTGTCAGGTATTTATAGAGGTTGGTGCGTATGAAATATCGTTTTGTCTTTTCATAGCCAGGCATATATTTCTGCAATTCGGGAAGCAGTTGTTCGTAACTATCATATCGCCGACAAACCACATTAGGCAAGAAATGCAGTAGAAACCAAAATTCCGTGCAAGGATTCGTTTCTACGAACATCACCTTTCCTACATACTTCTTCTTGCCATACTCCTTCTTTGCTCGCTGATACAGTTGCATTTCAGAAGAATATTTATATAGCCTGTCCATATCAAACAAGCATACGATATAATCATATTGCTTGTTCAAATAGGACTCTATCAGTTTCAGAATATGATTGATGTCACTGTGCTGTGGAAAATCAGGAGCGACCTTGAAGGGATAGCGACACGCAATCCTCAGAGAATCGAAATAGAACCATTCTGTTTCTCCCTCGCCAATAATGGCGATACTCTTTGTTACTATCCGCCCCATATCATTAGTCGTTTAGGTTAATATACTGGCTACCCAAGAACGGCAACTTTACCAATTTTCCTTGCTTGTAGGCATTATACGGAGATAGATTCTTGTGCAGTCCAAGAGAAGAAAGACGCACTATTTTTGTTTCGCCAAGTTCGTCTTTATCAGTGAACCATATCGTATCACGGCGAATGAAATCCTCGTTGAGAAGATTGATGTCATGTGTGGTCAGGAGCATTTGGGATGTTCCGTTACTGTTTGCCAGAAAGACTTTCAGGAAATAAGCCAACAGTTCATAATGAATACTTGTCTCCACTTCATCAATGGGCACAAACCGATTGGTCTTTAACAAGAAATTCAGTATCACCGCCATTCCCAGGAACCTCATGGTGCCATTGGATTCGTATTCTTCCGACAAATCATAGACTTTATCGCCTACTTTATGCTTGAAGGTCAGTTCCGTATTTGTAATTTTCCCCTTTCTAAGCATTTCAGCCTTTGCATCCTTATCAATAGGGGCATTCTGAATCAGTTGTTCCAATTCAGGTGTAATCAGCTCTTCCTCTTCATGTAATACCACATCTTCTATATTGAAATCGGATGCTTTCAGAAAATTTAAAATGAATTTCTTCAAATCTCCTGTTTCGTCTTTATCCAATCTTGATTTGACATATCCCGAAAGCAGCATGCCGGGAGCCAGTACATCTTTTACCTGCTTGGCAAAATAGTCGTACACATCATTCAGCTTAGTGCGTTCCACATTGCTTTTGCCAAATGCAGCAAGCACACTGCAATTATTGATAGTATTTCCGGAAATCACATCTTGGCTTTTCTTTGTCATTTTTAGATTTACGCCAAAGTCGATGGTCGTGGAATCCGTTGAATCATCATAACTTCGGTTATACAGCTTGGTAGGGCGAATTGAATCATAAACAATCAATGTCTCGGAATAGATATGCTTGGCATCCAACTCAAAACTAAGGATATACTTCGATTGATTGATATAGAACGCCATAGACAACTTTGTCGTTTCATTTCTCGAAATATCGTCCAGCATGAAAGGAACCACCCCTGTTTTCTCATTACGGTCTTTAGGCATTCTCAAAACCAATATCTTGAAGAATTCGATGGCATTCAATATGTTTGTTTTTCCAGAAGCATTGGCACCATAGATGATGCCCACTTTCAGCAATCTTACCCCTTCTTTAACTTCATACGAATATTCATCAGACATAAAAGTATCTACTGATGGCTCAAAACTGATTTTCTGAGCCGATTTAATGGAGAAAAAATTCTCAATGCTGAACTCTGCTATCATAATTGTTATATTTATCTGTTATATAGCACAAAGGTATAAATAAAATCCCATATAATAAATTATAATCCATATTTTCGTAATAAAATTACGAAATACGCAACAAAAAAAATAAATCCATCGGCTTGTTTGGACTATTTTTAGAAGTATTGATAGTTTTGAGATTTTCTCAAAAGCCAAGGATTATTCATAAAAATCGTACCAAAATTATCGTTATGCTCATGTGTCATAGACAAATCTACTATTTGGTACGACAGCGCCAATATTCTTGGCTATCCAACAGAAGAAGATAGTATTATAAAAATTGCAGACATCAAACTTGCAAACGAACTTTTGGATGTCATTTACAACAATGGAGAGAAACTATATGAAAAACTCAAGAAGTAAGGAGAAATCGACAAAAGAGAAGAAGAAATAAAAAGTAGGGAGAAAATCATCACTATGCTTTCTAAAGACAACACACCAAGCGCAACAGCTTTTGCCGAACAACGCTGTAGGAAAGCAGATAGCCGGACTGAATCCCGACAAAGTGACAAAGCACATCGGACCGGACAAAGGCGGATATTGGCAAGTGGTCGAAAAAAACAGATTGATTTTTCTGGAGGGAGCGCAGTTTGCCGCCTGCCCGCTTCATTCAACTTTCAAAAAATATCCCTCCTGTAGAATTTCAGGACAGCATATGGACCGGTAGCAATCTACTGACTGTATGCTGTTTCTCTTTTGTTCCGACTTTTCCGTCGGTCGCTTGTTTCCGCTGCCGTCCGCGTCCATTGTACAGACGTGAAAGGGAAAAAGTTTTCGGGCAGAATTCGCTCCGAAGGAGGAAGATTCTGCCCGAAACGGCCTGCCGTCCGACTTTTTCACTTTCAATGAAGTCTGTACTAACTTCCATGGGCGGCGAGGAAGCGGGCGACCGCGAAACGGTAGTCCTATTGTGAACATGTGCCGTTCCCACTTCTTTTTGCCATCAGCTTATCCATATCCTCGGAGATTTTGTCATCGGTGACTTTCGCATAAACCTGTGTGCTGCTAATATTTGAATGCCCCATCATCTTGGAAATACTCTCGATGGATATACCCGATGACAGCAGGAGGGTTCCAAACGAGTGCCTGGCTGTATGGTATGAAAGGTTTTCCTTCAATCCCAAGCCGACACCCATCCCATGAATCTCATGCCAGATACCGTCACGTTTTGGCAAAGGGAATACGGGCTTACCGTAGTCCGTGGTATTGTAAAGCGCAAGTATTCTTTCTGCAATAGGGTGTAGCGGCACAAACGCTTCCACATTGGTTTTGCCCCTTTTCTCCCGGATATATTTCCTGCCGTCCGATGAAATGCCTATATGATGCGGATAAAGCCGGTAGATGTCAACGTAGGCAAGTCCGGTGAAGCACGAGAAAATGAACATTCTGCGCACAAGCTCCATTTTGGGATCGGCCATCGGGGTCGCAAGTATCTTCTTCAAATCATTGCGCGTCAAGAAACGGAACTTGGGCGGTGATTTCTTTTCGTATTCCACATCCTCAATGGGATTGGCCCTGATGATTTCCCTGTCCACTGCCAGGTACAGCAAACGGTTCAGCCAGCACAGGCATTTGTTTACACGATTGTCGCTGCAATTGCAGACCTTCTTCAAAAAGATTTTGTACGATTCCCCGAACTCTTCCGTTATTTCATTCATGGCGATGTCTTCCATGCCCCTTGATTTGACGAATTTTTCAAGAAACAGTTGTGTGGATTTGGATTCCCGGTAGCTGGAATTTGAATTGATTTCCTTGGCGCGGATCTTCAATTTTTCCCTTTCAACCTCTCCGCTCCGTAATAGCAGAACGGGCAGCTCATTCACGCCGGTGATTGCATTTTTCAGTAATTCGGCACTGACAACCCCGTTTCTTTTCAGCAATTCCCCGTACTTCTTTTGGATATCCTGCCTGTATTGGGACAGCCGCCTGTTTGTCCTGTCTTCCTTTACCATACCTTTCTTGCTACTCCAGTCCTCCGGTTTACAATACAATCCGGTAGTTATGACGGAGTTTTTCCCGTCAATGGTAATGCGGCACATTATGGCGGTCGTACCGTCGGCTTTTACCTTTCCTCTGTTGATATAGAACAATATTGAAAATGTCGATCTCATAAAATTCATTTTAACGGTTATAAAACAAGTTGCAGGTCCCCGGTCGCTTCTATGAACCGGTTCATGTCCTCAAACAGTTTGCGGGGGGTGACACGGGCATAGATCTGGGTAGTCTGGATGTTGCTATGTCCCAGCATCTTGCTGATGGTTTCAATCGGAACACCGTCACCAAGTGTAATCAGGCTTGCAAACGAGTGCCGCCCGGCATGATAGACAATGTCCGATTCTATTCCGGCCAGGACACGCAGGATTTTCATGTTCCCCCGTAAGGTGGAATAGAGCTGTTTCGGAAAAAGAGTCTCCCTCTTGTCGTCCCTGTATTTCTCTATCAGGGCTATGGCTTCCGGCAGCAGCTTCACACGGGCGCGAAGCTCGTTTTTCTTTCTCCGGTATTTCAGCCACAATGCCCCCATATCATCCCTTGACAGGTTGTCCCGGGTGATGGAAACCGTATCGGCATAGGATGTCCCTGTGAAACAGGCGAAA
>ERZ860445.1785-NODE-1785-length-10934-cov-10.428164_pt1 | contig 10934 bp, 8 predicted proteins | sample MGYA00509977_ERZ860445 | MGnify/ENA primary metagenome ERZ860445 (study PRJEB30046, sample SAMN00715233) | human gut metagenome | study: EMG produced TPA metagenomics assembly of the A metagenome-wide association study of gut microbiota in type 2... | reverse complement strand
TACGGCACAATAACGCAATTCAAATGTAAAAATAATTTTGAACACCTACTTATCGCCTAATTCTACAAAGGTAAGTATCTTCATTGAAACTGGCAAATCATATCTGAAACAGATTGTGAAAATCATTTGTCAGAAACCGAAAAATAACAGAACAAATAACTCGAGAACGCAAAGCACAGGGGTACGACAAAGGTAGGCTGTGGTGCTTTAGCCTACAATTTGTTTGACAAAACAAGGCCATATCTGCCAAAAAAATTGTAGATTTGCCATTTAAAAACAATATGTCAATATGCTTGAACGCAATGGGTGGGGCTGCAGCAGGCAACGCTTGCATGGATTCATGCCATTTGCATCCCTGTTTACCGTTTGAAGCTATTTGATTCAATCACCTGCCAATACATTCATGAGCAATACTCACTACATCACAGCCTTACGGTTTCCGCTGGCCCTGCTCGTGGTATTTATCCATACGCACAATGCCCAGTGGCAACTCATCGAAACGGGTAGCGCACCGACTTTGGCTTCCTTTTTATCGGGCATACTGCCTACCTTTGCCGTGCCTCTGTTCTTTGCGTTGTCGGGTTATTTGTTCTTTTACAAGGTAAGTGCGTTCAGCCTTGACTGCTATGTCGGCAAAGTACGCCGACGCATGCTTACGCTGGCCGTGCCTTATTTGCTATGGAACCTCATAGCCTTTGGCCTCTATGCCCTGCAAAGCAAACTGAGCGGCCATGCACTGGCTTATCCGTTTTCGCCCGAACTATGGTGGAATTGTCGCGAACTGGCTGCACCATTCACCAATGTGTGGGGCTTTACCGTCGGGGCAAGCACGACACCCATTCAACAGCCGCTGTGGTTCATGCGCGACCTCATGCTCATCGTGCTGCTATCGCCCCTTGTCTATGGTTTGCTTAGACGTGGCGGCTGGTGGAAACTCCTTGTGCTGGGTGCTGTGTACTACACGGGCTTGTGGCCAAACCCCGGCGGCATTTCGTTCATGGGCATTTGGTATTTCAGTTTGGGAGCCTGGTTCAGCATCACCCGACGTGATGTGGTCAGTTTCACCCGCCCGTGGCTGATTCCGGCTGCCGTACTGACTCCTTTATGTGCCATTGTGCTCACTTGGTTTGGCATGGGGCACTCCACAGTTAATCAGGTGGCGCAGTCAATCTACGTGCTTTCGGCCATGACGCTGGCTATTCATGCTGCCCACAATTTTGCTTCGACACATACACCCAGTACTTGGCTTGCCCACAGCAGTTTCTTTATTTACGCTGCCCATACCATCGTGTTGCTGCCACTCACTGCGGTTGTTTCGCGCAGTGTGGCGGGTTCCGGCATGTTGCTTCAGGGAGTGGCCTTTGTTGGCTGTGCCTTACTGGCCACCATGATTTGCGCTGCGACATATAGGGTGCTGCACCGCTTTATGCCGCGCCTCAGCGCACCGCTGACAGGACAATACAAATAAGGGCGGAGAATTATTGATTTACATACTAAAATTTCTGATTACGGCTCACAACCTACTCATCAACCCAAAAATAAATTAGATTGATATGAAAACATCCACACTCTGCGTGCAGGGCGGCTGGCAACCCAAAAAGGGTGAGCCCCGCGTACTGCCTATTTACCAAAGTACTACCTTTAAATACGACAATAGCGACCAAATGGCTCGCCTTTTCGACCTGAAAGATTCGGGTTACTTTTACACGCGCTTGCAAAACCCCACCAACGATGCTGTGGCTGCTAAAATTGCGGCACTCGAAGGGGGTGTGGCTGCTATGCTCACTTCGAGCGGACAGGCGGCTAGCTTTTATGCGGTGTTCAACCTTTGTGAGGCGGGTGACCACTTTATTTCGTCGTGCAACATTTACGGAGGTACCTTCAACCTTTTTGGGGTGACAATGAAAAAAATGGGCATTGAGTGTACCTTTGTTAACCCTGATGCTACGGACGAGGAAATCGAAAAGGCTTTCCGACCGAACACGAAGTGTGTGTTTGGCGAAACGATTTCAAACCCTGGTGGTGACATTTTCGACATTGAGCGTTTTGCGAACTTGGCCCATAAGCATGGGGTGCCTCTCATCGTTGACAATACCTTTGCTACGCCTATTAACTGCCGTCCCTTTGAATGGGGTGCTGACATCGTAACGCATTCTACCACCAAATACATGGATGGACATGCTACGGCTGTGGGTGGCTGCATCGTGGATAGCGGACGATTCAACTGGATGGAACATGCCGATAAATTCCCTGGCTTGTGTACACCCGACGAGAGTTACCACGGACTGACTTATGCCGAGAGCTTCGGCAACATGGCCTACATCACGAAGGCTACGGCACAGCTGATGCGTGACCTTGGCAGCATTCAAAGCCCCGAAAATGCTTTTCTGCTGAATTTGGGACTCGAAACGCTGCACCTGCGCATGAAGCGACATTGCGAAAATGCACAGCGGGTGGCTGAATTCTTGCAGAACGATCCGCGAGTGGCTTGGGTGAACTATGCCGGACTTGAGGGCAATAAATACCATGCCTTGGCGCAAAAGTACTTGCCCAACGGTATTTGCGGTGTGATTGCTTTTGGCTTGAAAGGCTCGCGCGAAGAGGCCATCCGCTTTATGGATAGCCTCAAAATGATTGCCATTGTGACGCATGTGGCTGATGCACGTTCATGTGTGCTTCATCCTGCCAGCCACACGCATCGCCAACTCACCGACGAACAGCTGAAGGCTGCTGGCATTGCGCCTGACTTGATTCGATTGAGTGTGGGCATTGAGGATATCGATGATATCATCGGCGACATCGAACAGGCTCTGAACCAGCAGTAACTGCTGCCTTGAAGCATTGAAACTGTGCTTGCACCCGGCATCGGAGTGCTTGCGCTATTGACTTTCTTTACTAAAGAATCGGCACTCAACATTCGGGTGCTTCACAAAATGAACATATTCACCCAAAAACCTACGCTTATGAAAAAGGTTATGACTATGGCCCTCATGGCTCTGTTTACCCTCTCGGTAAGTGCACAAACGCCCGTAAAACGTTGCGACAAAAAGCAATGCACTGAATGTCCTTACCAAAAGGACTGTAAAAATGGTCAGGGAAAGTGCAAGGATTGTCCTGCTAAAAACAAGGATTGCAAAAAACAAGACTGCAAAAAACAAGATTGCAAGAAACAAGACTGCAAGAAACAAGACTGCAAGAAACAAGACTGCAAAAAACAGTGCGGAACGCCTTGCAAAAAGCAGTGTGACAAGAAGTAAATAGCATGAATCGGCAAACGATTCCGGCTTAATTCCTTATATGACTAAATCCCGGTGGCAAACCTTTAATTTTGCTACCGGGATTTTTGTGATAATGCATTTCAAGCCTCTACTTTAACCTGAACTGCATAGTTGGGTATTGACTAGGTCAGAAACCTTGATATATATATATATAAAGACCATTGTCACGTTGTGTGGACAATGGTCTTTTAAAAGGTTTTGAATCAGGTTATTTCAATGAAATGCGCAACTTGTAAGTCATGGGTTTTTCAGGAACACGGTAAATGGGGAGCGTGTCGACATCCTGACCGCACGAAGCGTTGCCTACGCCACGCATCCACGCATCGAGGTGGAGTACGGTGTAAGGACGGGGAGTGAGTTCCCACATGTGGTTGCTGTTCATCAAGTCCTTGTCGGTGAATTTCAAAGCTGAGAAGTTTACACGGCCTTCAGTTTCGATTTTCACACCAAAACCCGACTTGTCGGTGAGTACCAGTTCGCGGAGTTCTTCGCGGTTGCCGGTGCTCTGGGGCTTTACATAGCGTTCGGGCATATCGGCCACATTCGCTGTGTAACGGCCTACGAGAACACCGTCTTTGCGGTCGCAATAGTTTTCCCACGGACCACAAGCGTAATAGTTGAGCGTTGAGAGCGTAGAGTCGAGCATACATACCAAACCGGCACGGCGCAAATTGGGCGTGTGCGGAGTGAAGTGTGCTTCGACATCAACAATGCCTTGCGGATAAACGGTATAGTTAATCTGCGTAGAGCAAAGTTTGCCTTTGCGTTCGGTTTTCACAACGAGGTTGCCATTGACGGTTTCCGTCTTGATGGTACCCTTTGCCTTGAGGCCGTTGTCAGTGTTGCCGAAGCGGTCGTTTTCAATCCAGCGGTGGTTGTCGTAAACGAAGCCCTGACCGTCGGCAATGATGTTGCGGCCATTGAAAGCCAAACCAGTGAGTTGAGCAGTTTCGTTGTCGAAGGTAAGCTGTACGCGGCTGTTGCCCACCTTGGTTTCGTGCATGGCACCGGTCGACATCATCTGCGGTGCTTTGGCGTCGGCCTTGATGGCAGGCAGTGCGGCACGTGCTACGAGTTCGTATTGCTTGTGAGCCACTTCGTGTCCGGCTTCGGCATAGAGTTGGGCATCGCGGAAAGCTACGCGGAGATTGAGCATCACTTCCTCGCCGGCCGCTTCGGCTTTGCGGAGCTTCACCTTGGGCAACTTGAGCGTAAGCGTGGCTGTGGCACCGGGAAGGGTGTTGGGCAGATTCACCGACTTCGTAGCTACTACATAGCCGTTTTTCAGCACGTCGTAGTTCAACTTCATGCTTTCGAGGTTGAGGAACGAATAGGCATTGCGGATTTTCACAGTCACGGTGTTCTTGTCGACATTCTTTTCCATGCCGTCGAACTTGATGTGCTGGTAAGCAGCCTTCACTTCCTTGAGCTTGGCGCTTTCGTGGCGCGTGGCGGGAATCACACCATTGCTGCAGAAGTTGCCTTGGTGCGGGCCGGGATAGTCGTAGCCGGTGTGCAGGCGGTACTGGCCTTTTTTCATTTCCTGCGGGTCGTAAATGGCCTGGTCAACCCAGTCCCAAATACAACCACCAGCTGTGGCATTTGAACTTTCAATGATGTTCCAGTACTCGGTCAGGTTGCCGATGGCATTACCCATGGCGTGAGCATATTCACAAATGAACATGGGCTTGTCGAGGTTGCTGGTGTTCTGGTTCATCCAAGCCATGCCGGGATACATCTTTGAATAGAAGTCGGAGAAGCGTCCGCCACCATACGATCCGTTCGAGCGGGTTCCTTCGTAGTGAATGGGGCGCGGATCGAGCTTGCGAGCTGCATCGTAGCAGTTGCGGAAGTTTTCGCCGTTGCCGGCTTCGTTACCCAAACTCCACATCACAACGCTGGGGTGGTTGCGGTCGCGCAGTACCATGCGGTCGATGCGGTCAACGAAGGCCGGAATCCATGATTTGCGGTCGGAGATGCTTTGGTTAGCGTGGTCTTCGAGGTCGGCTTCGTCGCAGGTGTACAAGCCGTAGTAGTCGTACATGGCGTACATCTTGGCCTCGTTGGGATAGTGCGAGGTGCGGATGGTGTTGATGTTGTTCTGCTTCATGAGCGTTACGTCGCGAAGCATTTCGTCGGTCGTGGTGGCACGGCCGTAAAGCGGCGATGTATCGTGACGGTTCACACCCTTGAGCATGACGCGCTGACCGTTGACATAGAACAGTGAGTTCTTGATTTCAATGCGGCGGAAACCGTATTTCGTAGCAAATGCCATTTCATCTTGTCCCTGTGCGTTTTGCTGAATGATGCGCACGGTATAGAGCGTAGGCGTTTCGGCACTCCAAAGCTGCGGACGGTCGATGCTGAACTTGAGATTCAACTGTTCGCCGTGACGGGCCTTGCTGCTGAGCGAGGTTTCCTTGACAAGCGTGCCGTCGGGGGCAAAAATCTTGGCAATGAACTTCTTTTCAGCTTGTTCGTTGTCGCGGTTGTCGATGGTGAGCTGAATGTTCACATCGGCCTTGGCGTAGTCGGCACTGAGTTCCGAGGTGATGTAGTGGTCGCGTACGGCTGCCTTGGGCGTGTTGAACAAATACACTTCGCGGAAAATACCGCTCATGCGGAACATGTCCTGACATTCCAGGTAAGAACCATCCGACCAGCGGAATACCTGCACGGCCAGGGTGTTCTTGCCCTGACGCAAATGCTTCGTTACGTCGAACTCGCTGACGTTGTTGGCACCCTGCGTGTAGCCCACATATTGACCATTGAGCCAAACGAAGGCGGCTGAGTAAATACCACCGAAGTGGATGAAGGTGCGGCGACCATCCCAGTTGGCGGGCAGGTCGAAGGTACGCACGTATGAACCTACGGGGTTGATGCCGTAATTCTTGCCACCATCATTGAAGCCGGGGCGAGCCTTGATGAAGGGAGGCGTGTTGGAGTGCGGATACTCTACGTTGCTGTAAATGGGTTTGTCGTAGCCCTGCATTTCCCAGTTCGAGGGAACGGGAATGTTGTCCCAGTTCGTTACGTCGAAGCCCTCTTTGTAGAAATCGAGCGGACGCTTCGAAGGTTCGCTGACGAGGTTGAACTTCCACGTTCCGTTGAGGCAAAGGTAGCGGGCATTGCGCGGCGTTACCCACGGGGTGTCGTAGTAAGCCTTGTCGGCCAGCATGAGCGCTTCGGTTTCGTAAGGCATGTAGGTGGCAACACCGGGTTCTTTGTTTTCGGCAAAGCGCGTTTCGTCTTCCCAGTAGGGCGACTTGATTTTGGGCTTTTCCACCTGTTCGAAGGTAAACCACGCCTCGCGGTTGGCTGCATTGTAAGGCGCAACCGTGAGTTTACCGTTTTGCAAGGCATACATTTTGTCGGCCTTTTTGCCAGCCGAGCGGATGATGTAAGTTTGCTTTTGTCCCTTGACGGGTTCAAACACAAACTGCGCATTGTTCCATACGCCATCGGCTGCGGGCCACTGCAGGAGCCAGGTGATTTGCGCATTGTCGCCGCCGTCGTCGAAGTTTTGCGTGTAGAAAGCGTTTTCCACGACACGACGTTTCAGGTCGAGCATTTTGATGTTCCAGTACTGGCCACGGTTCTGCTTGTCGACCTTTTCGCCCACGATGCGGACATTGTTCTCGCCCGAATCGCCATTACCCAACACCAGTTCGGGGTGGGCCACCGAGCGGATGCGGTAAGTGAGCGCAACGTCGAAGCCCGATGCTTCAGCCAACTGAATTTGGAACTGTGCCGCCTTGTTGCCTTTGGCTTTGGCCTTGGGCAGCAGCACCAGGTTGCCGTTCGTTACGGCAGCAGCCATTTCGGGGCGGTTGGTGGGAATAAGGAGCACGAACTTACCGTCCGTTTCGGTTTCCCACAACTGTGCTTCGTCCGAACCGTTGTTTTCACCGGCTTCCAAAGCATCACCCTCGGTGCGGATGGCACGGTTGTTGAACGGATTGATAAAGCGCCACGAGCCGGAAAGTTCACTCACGTTGAAGTGTTGTCCGGGGTTGGCAGCATCACGTTTCTCGAGTGCTAAACGGCCTTTGGCATCAAGCGTCATGGCTTGCTGACCGTTGGCAGTGAGCAACTGGTAGAGCGCGCCGCGCTGAAAGGTTTGTGCGGTTGCAGTAACAACTGCCATGGCACAAAGCAGACAGAGCGCCAGCGTGCGACTCATGATTTTGGTAACTGTCATGTTGTTTGTAAAAAATGAATATTAGATGTGTGAGATTTTGCGTTAAAGTTTTTTTCGTTTGAGAAAAGGTCGATTATGTAGCAAAAATAGTGAAATTTACCGAAACTATCAACTTACTTACCCACGTTTTGCGCGGTTACAATGTAATCTGTCCGAAACGTGGCTGTGTCGTGGCTCAAAAATACAGAAAAAGCTTTGTTTGAGTCGCTATTTGTCGTAATTTCGCATCGAAACGAGCGGTGAGCTTTGCCCGCCGCCCACCTGCTTAACTATTCAAAATCATGACTCTTCAAAATCATGCAAAACGGATATCCTGAAAATAAAGCTCACAAGGGCATTGTTTTTCCCTCACCCATATTCGGGCCCATTCACAGCCGCCGCTTAGGCGTGTCGCTGGGCATTAACCTGATGCCGGCCGACGGCAAAGTGTGTACGTTCGACTGTATTTACTGCGAATGCGGTTTTAATAAAGACCACCGTCCGCATTTGCCGCGCCCCACACGCGCCGAAGTGGCAGAGGCGCTCGAAAAACAACTGAAATTGATGCTGGCCGAAGGACCCCAACCCGATGTTCTGACGTTTGCGGGCAACGGCGAACCGACGGCACATCCCGACTTTGCAGGCATCATCGACGACACAATCGCGCTGCGCAACCGCTATTTTCCGAATGCCAAGGTCAGCGTGCTGAGCAATGCTACGATGGCGGTGCGTCCTGAGGTGCACGCGGCACTGGCAAAGGTGGACAACAACATTCTGAAACTCGACACGGTGGATGCGGCATACATTGCGCGTGTTGACCGCCCGACGGGAGCTTACGACGTGGAACGCATTATCCGGGCCATGATGGATTTTAAGGGACACGTCATTGTGCAAACGCTCTTTATGAAAGGAACGAGCATGGGCGTGAATGTGGACAATACTTCCGACCGCTACGTGCTGCCCTGGATTGAGGCGGTGAAACGCATTGCACCGCAAAGCGTCATGGTTTACACCATTGATCGTGAAACGCCCGACCCGGATTTGCAAAAGGCTTCACCCAAAGAACTTGACGGCATTGCTGATAAACTGCGGGCCGAAGGTTTTGAAGTGGAGGTGGCTTACTAAGAGTGGAGCTAGCTTACTAAAAAATATTTTTATCTGATTTTTTATGCTGATAGCTTTAAGCGGCGGGGCCGATTCGGTGGCGCTGCTGCTCATGATGCACGAACGGGGCGAAGCGGAGGCTGCAGCGCACTGCAATTTTCATTTGCGGGGCGAAGAAAGCAACCGCGACGAACAGTTCGTCAGAGACTTGTGCCAAAAACTGGGTGTCCGCCTTTTCGTAAAACATTTCAACACGGAAGAGGAGGCGCAGCGCACGGGCGAAAGCATCGAAATGGCGGCGCGTCGTTTGCGCTACGACTGGTTCGAGGCTTTGCGTAAGGCGCATGGCTTTAGCAATGTAGCTGTGGCGCATCATCGTGATGACAATGCTGAAACCATTTTGCTCAACCTTGTTCGCGGTACGGGCTTGCGCGGACTGACGGGCATGGAGTCCGAAAGGCCGGGGGTGGTTCGGCCGTTGCTGAACCTTTCGCGACGGGACATTCTGAACTACCTGCAGGCACGTCATCAGCCGTTCGTGACCGACAGCACCAATGCCGATACGCATTTTCGGCGCAACAAACTGCGCCACGAAGTGCTGCCGCTCCTGGCCGAAATGAATCCGAATGTGGTGCGCACGCTCAACGATATGGGCGAACGGCTACGAGGCGTGGAACGCATTTACCGCTATGGGGTGAACTGCCTGCTGAAGCAGCTGACGGTTTCGCCCGATAACCATGCGGATGTATTGCGACTGAAACTGCCTGAACTGAAACAGACGCCGGCACCCGATACTTTGCTTTTCGAGGTGTTGAGCGGCTATGGTTTTACACCGGCTCAGGCCGAACAGGCACTGCACATGGGGGTGGGAGCCTTCATGGAATCGGCGGCCTATTGCTTGACGCGTCAGGCCAATCTGCTGTGCGTTGCAGCCAAACCCCAACCTTTTGAACCATTGACGTTACCGGCTTTACCCACTGAGGCAGTATGGAAGCATTCGCGTTTACTATTTCGCTGCTCCGATGGGCGGCAGTGCATTACGTTTACCCTCATGCCACGCTGCTGTTTGACGGCCATTCCGCGCAGCCGAAGCACGGTGGCACTCGATGCCGACAGCCTGTGCGGAAATTTGGTGGTACGCCGTCCGCTGAACGCCGATCGTTTCCAACCTTTCGGTATGCGGGGTACGAAGTTGCTGAGTGATTTGCTCACCGACCGCCATTATTCGCGCATCGACAAACTGCACGCACTGGTTGTGACCGACGACGAGGGCATCGTATGGGTGGTAAACGAACGGCCGGCAGCCCGCTGTGCCATTACCGACTCGACGCGGCATGTGCTGTTAGTCAGTACGGAAGCGGAAGATGCGTCTGGTTCTTCAAAATGTTCATCTGATTGTTCATCTGAATTATAAGTTTATGAAATACTTTTCTTACCTTTTTTCAACGCTCCTTGCAGCCATGTTGCTTGCAGCCTGTGGCGAGGACCGCAGCGGCGAACAGCCTTTTGCACCCACGCTGGGCAAGATGAGTGCCGTGGTCATGGCCGATTCAGTACGGCTCACGGGCATTGTAACAGCATCGCCAAACAGCACCCTGCTTGAATGCGGTTTTACTTATGGCAACGATACATTGCGCGGCAAAGTTCAGGCTCCGGTTCTCACTTCGCAGTTCAGTGTAACCATTGATTCGCTGTTGCCTGGCAACTATTTTGCTGTGGGCTATGCCAAAAACGGAGTGGGCACGACTTATGCCGACACTTTGCGTTTTACCATTGAGTGAACTACCGCTAAACTAAAGATTTAGCGGCTTCGGAGATACCAATACCCCCTCTCTTTTCCTGCTTCTTTCTGCCACGGCTTTTTAGGACACGAGGTCGGTCATCCACCGTTGGACAGTCCACAGGCTTGACTTTCCCTCGCTCCGAGGGTAGGGCTTTCAAGCCAAATTCCTTGATGTTGCAAGCGGCATTGAAGTCACGGTCGTGATGCGTGCCACATTCCGGGCAAGTCCAGCTTCGCTCGCTCAATTTCAATCCTTTATAGATATAGCCGCATTGGCTACAGGTCTTCGAGCTTGGGGAAAAGCGGTCTATCTTGATGAGATTCACGCCATACCAACTGCACTTGTATTCAAGGATCGTTAGGAACATCCCGAAAGATGCATCTCCTACGACTTGTGCCAGATGGTGGTTACGTTGCATTCCCTTCACGTTTAAATCCTCCATGCAAATAGTGCGCACTTGGCTCTCGTGCGTGAGTACATAGGTGATTTTGTGAAGGTTATCCTTACGGGAATCAGCTATCTAAAATTGTTCCTACATCTTATATATACCTCTTTTACTATCGTTGTATTTATAGATGTGCATGGAAA
>ERZ860445.1784-NODE-1784-length-10935-cov-3.393842_pt1 | contig 10935 bp, 8 predicted proteins | sample MGYA00509977_ERZ860445 | MGnify/ENA primary metagenome ERZ860445 (study PRJEB30046, sample SAMN00715233) | human gut metagenome | study: EMG produced TPA metagenomics assembly of the A metagenome-wide association study of gut microbiota in type 2... | reverse complement strand
CAGGTGCCAAGGGGCACCGGTGTTATCGTGTTCGTTCAGCCATTCCAGGGATTTTTCACCAATGAAGGTATCCAGGAACACCTCATCCGGCAGCACGCTGGGCTGGGCGTGATAGCGGGGCTTCTGGCGCATATAGCTGCGGTAATCTTTTTCCAGGGTGCGCATCAGTTCCGGGTCTTTATCCATCAGGTATTTCTGATAAGGACCCATGGGATAGATGCTGCCGTCCGGGTTGGTACCGTACCAGGCGCTGTTCATTTTGCCCTCGGTTTCCACCGGGTCGGTAAAGCCGTAATGGTACATGCTGGGCAGATCGCCCTTTACGCCGCAGTATGTATCGCGCTTATGCAGGTCAGTCTTGCCCACAATGCCAACGCGGTAGCCGCTGTCCCGCAGGGCCTGATAGAAAGTAGGCTGCTCCGGCGGCAGCACCGCATCATGGATGGGCACGCCGCAGCGGCTTGGGTACCGCCCCGTTGCCAGGGATGCCCGGCTTGGGGTGCAGAGCGGGCAGGTGCAGGATGCACGGGTAAACAGCACGCTTTCGTCCATCAGGCGGCGCAGGTTAGGGGTCTGGATGCCATCCCCCATCCCCTCCAGCGTTGCCGTGCGGATCTGGTCGGCCATCAGAAATAAAAAATTGTAATGTTTCATAAAGTACCTCTGGGGATAGTTAGGAGTTAGGAGGGCGGAGTTAGGAATTTTCTCAACGAGGAATTAGGAATGGGGGGTGGCTTTGAGGTTTGCGGCGGATATTGGCTCCCCTGGAGGGGAGCTGGACGCGAAGCGGCCTGAGGGGTGGTTCCTCATCCCGGGCCTAAGGGCCATCCTGTTCGTAACCTCTCCATTAGTCGGAAATGGCTGCTTTACTGCGCAATGGCAACAATAATATCGGCCCATCCGGGGCGTCGGGGACGCCGCCCTCCTTACAAACCTTTTGGGGGCCTCGCACATTTCTGTCATGCAGCCCTGCCAGGTTCCGGCGTGGTCGGGTGACCACACCCTACAGGGGGCCATTAAAATTTGCGCTGTCCCCTGCCCTTCCTCAAATTACTCATTACTAATTCCTAATTTCTAATTCACCTTTTAACTCCTAACTCCTACTTCCTCCTTCCTAACTAAAAAATGTGGCGCGGGCCTTTTTTGACCCGCGCCGCTGATGTTTGGTTATGCCGCAACGGCGCGCTGTGCGCGGGTCTTACGAGCCAATGCGATGCGTGCATGCTTTGCTTTGATGTGGTCGAACTTGTCTTCGTTCATACGGTAGATCATAAAAATCAGCCATACGCTGTACTTGATGCAGGTCTGCATATAATCGCTGACGCCGATGGCGGTGAACTTTGCCAGGCCAAGGATCAGGAACTGTACGCTCAAAGAGCCAGCCAGGATGCCAACCACCGGGTTGGATTTCTTCGCCAGCCAAACGCCGACTGCCATGGGGAACATGTTGGCGAACACAGTGCTGTTGGAGTTCATGCCCAGCACAGGGACCAGGCTGCTTTTGTAGGCGGTGTCAAACACACCGGCGATGGCAACCAGCGCACCGGCTGCAACGTAGCACAGGAAAGCGTTCTTGTAGATGTTGATGCCTGCATCGTGGGCCAGCTTCTGGTTGCCCTGGAGGCAGCGGCGATTGTAACCAAAGCCGCTGTACTGGAACAGGTAGGTCATAACCAGCATGACCAGCAGGGTAACAACGATGATGAAGCCCCAGTTGGACAGGATGGAAACGCCCGGCTTACCAAACAGGTTCAGGCCCTGCTGGTTGTACATACTGAAAGAGATGCACTCGTAAACCAGCGAGATGCCAAGGCCGAGAACCATGGGCAGGATGCGCATGTTGATGAACAGGAAGCCAACGAAACCGCCGGCCAGCATACCGAACAGCATGCTGAAAACCAGAACGCCAATACCGCCAAGGTTCAGGGACAGCGCGATGTTACCGCCGATGATACAGGCCAGGTACATCTGGGAGCCGGTGGAGGTATCCATACGGCCAACGGGAAGGTTGCAGTTCAGGCCCAGCGCAAAGCAGAAGGACGTAACCAGGTTGCGCATCAGGGTGGTGTAGTCTACCGTGGAATTCAGGGTGTGCACGCCGCAGAAGGCGAGGTTCAGCAGCTCCATGATAAGCCACACCGCTGCCGGAATTGCCACAGTAAATGCAGCGTTCATGAGCAGAACGTGTTTTTTCTTAAAGGATTGCCAGTTGCTCATTGTTTTTCTCTCCTTATCCGTTCAGGCGTGCCGCCGCAGACCTTTTGCGGGGATCAGCCCATCATCTCTTTAATCTTTTCATAGCTCAGGCTCTGCATGATGGCATTGATGTCATCAGAAGTAACGTCAGGGTTGACGGTAACGAGCATCTGATCAACGAAGTCCTTGTTGGCAATCCAGTTGCCGGTTTCTTTTGCATCCCAGCCGGACATTTCAGTCAGCTGCTCAGCGCTGGTGATGGGGATGAAGTTGAAGGTGAAGTAAACGGGCAGGCCGTCTTCGCCGCGGCAGGCGCGGCACTCCGCACCGGAAACCAGTGCGTTGTAGGTAGCGGCAAACATAGCTGCGGTCTGGGTAGAAACAGCCTTGATAGCAACCAGGTCAACGCTGGAGTTGCCGGAAGAGTCTTTAGTGTTGAATGCGGTTTCCAGGGTGGTGCCCAGGGCGCCAACGCTGGCAACCTTGATGTTGATGCCGAAGCTCTTTTCCACTTCGTCAACCACGGTAGCGCTCTGGTTGTAGGTCTGGCCGGAGCTCATGAACATCTTGTAGTTGCCGGTGACGCTTTTACACAGCTGCCAATTACAAGTGACTATATTTCCGCTAAGATGTTTTTAGAGTCCATCAATCCTTCGTTGATTTCTAAACAGGGTACAGCTATCGGGGAAGCAATCAATTTAGCAGCTCGTAGTTTCACTCCACAAGAAGGGGTAGGACGTGCTATTATTGTTATTACTGACGGTGAAAATCATGAAGGTGGTGCAGTGGAAGCCGCAAAAGCCGCTGCAGAAAAAGGTATTCAAGTAAGTGTATTGGGAGTAGGTATGCCTGATGGTGCCCCCATTCCGGTAGAAGGTACGAATGATTATCGTCGCGACCGGGAAGGTAATGTGATTGTTACCCGTTTGAATGAAGCTATGTGCCAGGAAATTGCTAAGGAAGGAAAAGGTATATATGTACGAGTAGACAACTCTAATTCAGCCCAAAGAGCTATTAATCAAGAAGTGAACAAAATGGCGAAGTCTGATGTAGAGTCGAAAGTATATACAGAGTTTAACGAACAATTCCAAGCTATTGCATGGGTTATTCTACTATTGTTATTGGCAGAAATCTTAATTTTGGACCGCAAAAATCCTTTATTTAAGAACATTCACCTGTTTTCTAATAAGAAATAGTTATACGTATGTTAAAAAGTAAATATATTCTATTCGCTGTATTTCTGCTAGCGACAGTCGGTGTCTCGGCTCAGAAAGCAGAACGCGACTATATCCGTAAGGGAAACCGCCTGTTTAATGATAGTGTATTTGTTGACGCAGAGGTAAACTACCGGAAAGCTCTGGAAGCAAATCCCAAGTCTACAGTATCTATGTACAATTTGGGAAATACTCTTTCGCAACAGCAAAAGTTTCAGGATGCCATGGAACAATATGTATCGGCCAGCAAAATAGAAAAAGATAAAATGAAACTCGCCCATATTTATCACAATATGGGAGTAATTTTCCAGGCTGGTAAAGACTATGCCAAAGCTGTAGATGCATATAAAATGTCACTGCGTAATAATCCTGCCGATCATGAAACCCGGTACAATTTGGCTCTTGCACAGAAAATGTTGAAAGATCAACAAAATCAGCAGAATCAAGACCAAAATCAGGATCAGAATAAAGATCAACAAAAGCAAGATCAAAAACAAGATCAGAATAAAGACAAGCAGAAAGATCAGAAACAAGATGAAAAGAAAGATCAGCAGCAACCACCGAAGTCAGAAAAAAAACAAGATAACCAGATGTCAAAGGAGAATGCTGAACAATTGCTGAATTCTGTAATGCAGGATGAAAAAGATGTGCAAGACAAAGTGAAAAAGCAACAAAAAGTTATGCAAGGTGGTCGCTTAGAAAAAGATTGGTAATATAAAGTTGATGATATAAATTTCATAAGCAATGAAAAAACTGATTATTATATTGATGGCATTGATAGCATATAGCACTCAGATGCTTGCTGATAAAGTGTCTTTTACTGCTTCTGCTCCTGACGCAGTGGTAGTAGGCGACCAGTTCAGGCTGTCGTATACTGTTACTACACAAAAAGTGAAAGATTTCCGGGCACCATCAATCAAAGGTTTTGATGTGTTGATGGGGCCAAGCCGTTCACAACAAAGTAATACTCAAATAGTAAATGGTAATGTTACGTCTACTAGTAGTATTACATTCACATATATATTAATGGCGAATAATGCCGGAGAATACACAATACCCGGTGCCTCAATTATTGTTGATGGCGATCAAATGGTATCAAATTCAGTAAGAATTAAAGTATTGCCACAAGATCAAGGTAGTAGCAATAGTAGCAGTAGCTCTTCTACACATTCCTCATCTGGTACAGGGGTCTCTAACCAAGACTTGTTTATTACAGCAAGTGCCAGTAAAACGAATGTGTACGAACAGGAAGCATTTGTCCTGACCTATAAAATATACACCAGAGAATCCAATTTACAACTGAATAATGCAAAGTTACCCGACTTTAAAGGCTTCCATTCTCAAGAAATCGAAATGACTACAAATGCGAGATGGACTCCGGAACATTATCAGGGACGTAATTACTATACGACAGTTTATCGTCAGTTCGTTCTCTTCCCGCAACAATCAGGAAAACTATATATTGATCCTGCTCAATTCCAGATGACAGTCGGTAAGCCTGTACAATCTGATGATCCTTTTGATGCTTTCTTCAATGGAGGAAGTAATGTCATTGAAATAAAAAAATCAATTTCCACCCCTAAAATAGCAATAAATGTAAATCCGCTTCCTGCAGGTAAACCGGCAGATTTCTCCGGTGGAGTGGGAGAGTTCAATATTTCTTCATCTATCAACAACAAGGAACTGAAAACCAATGATGCTATTACTATTAAATTAGTAATATCCGGTACAGGTAACCTGAAATTAATTTCTAATCCGGAAATTAAATTCCCAGATGATTTTGAAGTATACGATCCCAAAGTAGACAATCAAGTCAGATTAACCCGGGAAGGACTTACAGGTAATAAGGTTATCGAATATTTAGCAATTCCGAGACATGCTGGAACATATAAGATTCCAGGAGTATCTTTTAGTTATTTTGATATTCGCTCCAAATCTTATAAAACGCTGAAAACAGAAGAATATGTAATAAACGTTGAGAAAGGTGCGGGTAATGCAGATCAAGTAATTGCTAACTTCACTAATAAAGAGGATTTGAAAGTATTAGGTGAGGACATCCGTTACATCAAACAAAACGAAGTTACTCTCCAACCTAAAGGAAGTTTCTTCTATGGTTCAATGACATATTGGCTATTCTATATCATTCCGGCTCTTGCCTTCATTATTTTCTTTATTATTTATCGTAAACAAGCTGCTGAAAATGCGAACGTAGCTAAAATGCGTACGAAGAAAGCCAATAAAGTAGCAACAAAACGTATGAAGTTAGCTGGAAAATTACTCTCCGAAAATAAGAAAGATGCTTTCTATGATGAAGTTTTAAAGGCACTGTGGGGATATATAAGCGACAAACTAAATATTCCGGTATCTCGTTTATCTAAAGATAATATTGAAGAGAAGCTAAGAAATCATGGAGTAAATGAGGAACTAATCAAAGAATTCCTGAATGCATTGAATGACTGTGAATTTGCCCGGTTTGCTCCAGGTGATGAAAATCAAGCCATGGATAAAGTTTATTCTTCTTCAATAGAAGTAATAAGCAAAATGGAGAATTCAATAAAACATTAACCCAGAAGAGATTGTGTCATGAAAAAGATATTATTTTTTATATTATTATCAATGTCACTTACTTGTTTTGCACAAGATTCGTTAAACATTGATTCTAAACAAACCAATGGAGCTGATTCTATCCACGCTTTACATACCACATTTTCCAGTAACACACTGGAAGATGCCACAAAAGCTGAAGGCGATTCCGCATATATAAAAGAAGATTATGCAGCAGCTATTCAAATATATGAAGCATTATTAAAAAATGGAGAAGCTGCTGACGTTTATTACAATCTGGGAAATAGTTATTATAAAATAGGAGAGATAGCGAAAGCTGTTTTAAATTATGAGCGTGCCTTGTTGTTGCAACCAGGAAATGGCGATATACGTGCTAATCTTGAAGTGGCACGCGCAAAGACAATAGACAAAGTTGAGCCTGTTCCTGAAGTGTTCTTTGTTTCATGGATCAAATCTCTGACAAATAGCATGAGTGTAGATGCATGGGCCACATGGGGTATTGTTTCCTTTATTCTATTGATTATAGCTCTTTACTTTTTTATATTCTCTAAACAGATTGTGTTAAAGAAAGTAGGCTTCATATTAGGAATCGTTTTTCTGATTGTCACCATTTGCTCTAATCTTTTTGCTTCACAACAAAAAGAACATTTAGTCAATCGAAATGAAGCTATAGTAATGAACCCAAGTGTAACAGTTCGAAGTACTCCAAGCGAGAGTGGTACCAGTTTGTTTATTCTGCATGAAGGGAGAAAAGTAAACGTCAAGGACAACTCTATGAAAGAATGGAAAGAAATTCGGTTGGAAGATGGAAAAGTAGGATGGGTACCAGCTTCCACTATTGAAGTAATATAAAGGTCATTAATAGATTTTATAAATTCAAGAAAAAAAGATAAGCAAATAATTTGTTTTATCTTTTTTTTTGCTTAAGTTTATAGCGTGATAAAAAAATCACATAGTATTAACCATTAAATTTATGAGACATGAGAACAATAACGTTTAATGAACTTCGTAAAATTAAAGATTCATTGCCTAGCGGTAGCATGCATAGAATAGCAGACGAACTTGGTTTGCACGTAGATACAGTGCGAAACTTTTTCGGAGGACACAATTTCAAGGAGGGAAAAAGTGTCGGAATACATCTTGAGCCCGGTCCAGATGGTGGGCTTGTAATGTTGGATGATACGACCGTTCTTGATCGGGCTTTAAAAATCCTAGATGAATTGAATATGAGTATGCAAAAAGAACAGGCTACCGAATCTGTGCAAGTTTAAAATATAACAAACTGAATCCCAATTGAATCAAACAATTGGGATTTCTTATTTGTTTTCACCTTATAAAATGTGCATTTATGGAAGACAAATTAGTAACCCTAGCCATTCTGACATACACCAAAGCGCAGATCTTAAAGAATGTCTTGGAAAATGAAGGTATAGAAACATACATTCACAACGTAAATCAAATACAACCGGTTGTTTCTTCGGGGGTGCGTTTACGCATAAAGGAAAGCGATCTGCCACGTGCTTTGAAAATAACAGAAAGTTCTACATGGCTGTCTGAAAGTATAGTGGGAGAGAAGGAGCCCAAAACAGAAAATAAGTCAAATAAGATTTTAATTCCCGTCGACTTCTCTAATTATTCGATGAAAGCGTGTGAATTTGCATTTAACCTAGCAAAAACAGAAAATGCTGAAGTCATTTTGTTGCACGTCTATTTTACGCCTATATATGCTTCATCATTACCATATGGAGATGTTTTCAATTACCAAATTGGAGATGAAGAATCCGTAAAAACGATTATTCAGAAAGTTCATTCTGACCTCAATGCCTTATCAGAAAAGATAAAAGAAAAAGTCACATCGGGTGATTTTCCCAATATTAAATATAGCTGTATCTTACGTGAAGGTATTCCAGAAGAAGAAATCTTAAGATATGCTAAGGAACAGCGTCCTATGGTTATCATCATGGGGACTCGGGGAAAGAATCAGAAAGATATCGATTTGATTGGCAGTGTAACTGCTGAAGTTATTGATAGAAGCCGCACAGCTGTACTGGCCATTCCCGAAAACACACCATTTAAACAGTTTAGTGAAGTAAAACGGATCGCCTTTATTACCAATTTTGATCAAAGAGATTTAATTGCTTTCGAAGCATTCTTTAATACTTGGAAATCATTCCATTTTTCTGTATCTTTAATACATCTTACTGATTCCAAAGATACCTGGAATGAAATAAAACTAGCAGGCATAAAAGAATATTTTCACAAGCAATATCCAGGGCTTGAAATTCATTATGATGTAGTAATGAACGATAATTTGTTAAAAGGACTTGATCAGTATATCAAAGATAATCAAATAGATATAATCACTTTGACTTCTTACAAAAGGAATATATTTGCTCGGTTATTTAATCCAAGTATTGCTAGAAAAATGATTTTTCATTCTGATACACCATTACTTGTTATTAACAGCTGATCAGATCAAGCAAAAAATGGGCATTTATGATTGGTGAATAATCAATATTATGTTTAATTAAAAAGGAGCAATGTTATTATATTGCTCCTTTTTAATTTTTATCAATTGAAGAAAAATACATATGTATTTTTTGATTATCTCTCCTCAATATGAATTATACGAAAAAAAAGAAGGTTACTATTTCTAGCAACCTTCCCATATTTTTCAGACTTATAATTTTCCTGAAAACGATATTACTTCATCAGTTTATCGATTTCTTCAAATTCAGGTCCCATGTTCAAGTTATAGTAAACTCTATAAAGACCTTGTAACCATAAATCTTGTTGATCAGGTTTCAAAGCTCTAGCTTTTTCATAGAATGGTTTAGCTTCTTCGTAGAATTTCTTAACTACAGCCTGTGCTTCAGCATATTTAGGATCATTGATATCTGTTGTTGCTTTATCAGCATAATCCTGTGCTTTCATCAAATATACCAAACCTACATTAGAGTATGCTTCTGCATATTCCGGATCAGCAGCAATAGCTTTTTTGTAGTATTCGATTGCATTATCATATTCTTTCATATTATGATAAAGATATGCTTTTACATACAAATACAACTTATTATTCGGATCATTAGATAACATTCTGTCAGCAAACTCCATAGCTTTTGAAGCTTGATTAGAGCTATTATAATAATCAACCAAGTTAGCGAAGAAATAATCATTTCCTGGGAACTTAAGGATACCCTCTTCCAAAGCCTTAATCCATGCAGCAGTATCACCTTTAGCCTTATATGCATCAGCCATCAACTGCATTGCAAATTTACCACCATCTTTATCAGACAAAGCAGCAGGAGCATACTTAATAATTGCATCTTTATCACCTACTCTATCAGCAGCTAATGTTGCATAATAAGCAATTTGCGGAAGAAGAGTATCGTTTTTAGCCAATTCTTTATCAGCTAACATCGGATAAGAAGCTGACTCTACATAGGTTGCAAAGAACTTCAAAGCCTCTTTATTCTTGTCCAGGTTGAAATACTGAATACCACCATTAATCAAATTAGGACGTTCAGCCAACATACTTGAAGCGTTTGCTTTCCGGTATTTGTTTTTAACTTTCCCCTTTTCATTAGGTATTTCCGCTAATTCATCACACTTATTATAGTACTCATACATTTTCAGAATACTATTGTATACTTTCAATGTATCATACGGTTTCTTCAAAAAAGCATTTTTCATTTGCTCCTCGTTGATACGTCTCTGAATAAATCCAGCAACGTCCCATGTGTCAGCAAGATCCTTCGTTTCAGGATTCTTCATAGCTTCCTTAATAAGCTGTTCAGCCTGCTTAAAATTAGGTTTTACGTCATTAGCCATACTCTTTGCTTCTTTCACATTTTTCATCTGTGCGAATGAGAAGCTAACAGCCATCAATAAAACCATAGAAAATAATACTCTTTTCATGATTGTTGTTTGATTAATTATTAATATTATGTCTATTCCTCGATTTCGTTGTTGCTTTCGTTTTCATTTACGTCTGCTGCATCATCAATATCAGGAGCATCAGCATTTGGATCACTCACAATTGTTCCTTCTGCTTCTTCTGCCGGAATTTCATCTTCAAGACTTTCTGTCATAACCTTACATACCGAACCAATCTGGTCGTTACGTTTTTCTAGATTTATCAGACGGACACCTTGAGTAGCACGGCCCATAATACGAACATCAGCCACTTTCAAACGAATAGTGATACCAGACTTATTGATAATCATCAAGTCATTTTCATCAGTTACTGACTTGATTGTTACCAACTTACCTGTTTTTTCGGTAATATTCATGGTCTTCACACCCTTACCTCCACGGTTCGTTTTACGATAGTCTTCAATTTCAGAACGTTTACCATATCCTTGTTCGGAAACTACCATTACAGATTCTGTTTCCAAATCTTTGATACAAATCATTCCTACTACTTCATCCTGACCATCATTATCCAATGTAATACCGCGTACACCTGTTGCTGTACGTCCCATTACACGAACTGCTGCTTCATGGAAACGAATTGCACGTCCATTGCGGTTTGCAATGATGATTTCATTATTTCCATTCGTCATACGAACTTCAATTACGCTATCATCTTCGCGGATAGTTATAGCATTTACACCATTCTGACGAGGACGAGAATACTGTTCAAGCAATGTCTTCTTTATTACACCTTTCTTAGTACAGAACAATACATAATGGCTATTAATAAACTCAGAATCCTCCAAACTCTTCACACGCAAGTATGCAGTTACATTATCGTCCGAGTCAATATTCAACAAATTCTGAATAGCACGTCCCTTAGAATTCTTCGTTCCTTCAGGTATTTCATATACTTTCAGCCAATAACACTTACCCTTTTGTGTAAAGAACATCATGGTATTGTGCATGGTAGCAGGATAAATATGCTCTACAAAGTCTTCATCACGGGTTTCCGTACCTTTCGAACCTACTCCACCACGATTTT
>ERZ860445.1779-NODE-1779-length-10950-cov-2.751537_pt1 | contig 10950 bp, 8 predicted proteins | sample MGYA00509977_ERZ860445 | MGnify/ENA primary metagenome ERZ860445 (study PRJEB30046, sample SAMN00715233) | human gut metagenome | study: EMG produced TPA metagenomics assembly of the A metagenome-wide association study of gut microbiota in type 2... | reverse complement strand
GAAATCACACCTTTTCAACAGCAGCTCCTTATCCTGCGGCAAAATGGAATTACTGCACTTCTCGCAGAAAATGACCAGGTTGCCGAACTTATTTTCCTTGCCTGCCGTACCATTGGCCTTAGGATTCCGGAAGATCTCTGCCTCTGTGGTTTTGATGACACGAGTCTCAGCCGAAGTCTTGAAATTACCTCTATTCATCAGGACTTTGAAAGCATCGGACGGGAAGCCAGCCGGATTCTCCTTTCCGCACTGGAAAACCCTGCGGCGGAACCGGAAAAAATTGTACTGCCGGTGACACTTGTTCCCCGGGCATCCTCGCTTCGAATGATAAAAACAGAATCCTAAAACCAGATCATTTTTCATCTGAATTTTCTTCCAGAAATTTTCGGATCTTCTCTGGCGGCAGCAATGCATAAATACTTTTATGGAATGTTGCCGCCACTTCCAGTTCTCCGTAATATCCTGTACGCACATCACAATTTCCCTGGAATGCCTCCCGCAGTGTCGCATTCAGCGCTGCTCCCTCATCACTGTCCATAAAATCTTTCAGCATCCGGCAGCAGGTGTGCGTGTTTTCATAATAGCGGCGGTATGCCGGATGAAATTCCCGCATCCATCCGCTCACGGATACACAGAACAACGCCGTTGGATGGATCACCGGCTGATAAAAAAGACGCCATTTTTCCTGCTGTACCGGATCTGTCGCAAATGCAAGCAAAGAAACTTTCAGCTCTTCCACAAAACCCGGATAATCTTCCTCCGTCAGAGAGATAATTTTCTGATTGCGCAGATACTGGTTGATATTCGTCGCATCAATCTGCTCCGGAGAAATGTACTGTAAATAACGGGACATCATTTTCAAATCCGTACCTGCGTGCTCAATCGTATGCTGTGTGATTTTCTGCCACAAAAACTGCTGATATTCCGTAACCGGCGTATCCAGATATGCCATCCACAAATACTGTGCCAGCAGCCGGGCATCCCGGGATTCCATCTGATTCCGGGTAGGATCTTCCGGGCAAAAATCGGTATCTGCAAGCATCCCCGCAAGCTGGTCAAGCGACTGGCACACAGGAAGCTGTCCGCTCAGACGATCCATTTCGCTGATCGTCTGCTGAATGGTAAGCATCTGCGACTGGAGTGCATTCAGCTGTTTATGCAGATAAAATGGTGTTGTGCGCGGCTTGTGAAGAATCGCGCGGATATCCGCCAGTGAAAGTCCTGCCTCGCGCAGCTTGCGGATGATAAAAAGTTTTTGAATATCTGCTTCTGAAAAATCATGGTAACCGTTATGTTCATCAACAACGGGCGAGATCATCTTCTGATCGATATAATAATAAACCGTCCTCCTGGACAATCCTGTTTTTTTGATTACTTCCTGAATTCTCATCGTTGCACCCCGTTTTTCCTTTTGTCCAGTCATTCCCCCGCATTCTGACTGTTTCTCTTTTTTTTCACTCTTTTTCTTTCTGTTTTTCCGCTTTTTTCGTTTTGATTTTATAAAAGCATACACCTGGTGTATACTTTTGTTTCCTATTATATCCTGTTTTCCCTCAAAAAGCCACGTAACAATTCTCTTTTTCCATAGAAATCTTCTGCTTTTGAGAAAAGAATGCTGTTTATTTCTGAAAAAATTTGCATTGACTGTCCACCAACGATATCCCGTATAGTAAAGGAAAGGATTTGTAACAAAATTTAAGAGAAAGGAAATATCCCGTTTTTTGTATTCTCCAAAACGAATCGTCATTCAAAGTCAAATGATTTTTCATGCAAAATTCATTTTTCTCCGAATCGTTAAAAAAATAAAAACTACAGCCTGCATAATCAGTTTTCATTGATATAAAAAAACGGGATCGGGTGAATGGTATGATGTTAAAAGATAAAGTTGCAATTGTTACCGGCGGAACCAGAGGAATCGGCTATGCCATTGTGCACAAATTTCTGCAGCACGGCGCGAAAGTCGTCCTGTTCGGATCCCGGGAAGAGACCGTTGCAAAAGCGGTTGCATCTTTAAAAGAAGAAAACCCGGACTGGGAAGTTTCCGGTGCATGGCCAAAGCTGACCGATGCAGCTGCCATGGTAGATGAGATCAACAAAGTCAAAGAAAAATACGGCAAAATCGATATTCTTGTGAACAACGCTGGTGTCTCAGACAGTACGCCAATTGACAAGTATACCGCAGAGCGCTTTGCCAGTGTCATGGATCTAAATGTCAACGCCATGATGAACGGCATCCTTCCAACCGTTGCTATTATGAAAGAACAGGGCGGCGGCTGTATTTTAAATACCAGCTCAATGGTCAGCATCTGCGGCCAGCCGGGCGGCGTTGCCTATCCATCCAGTAAATATGCGGTCAACGGTCTGACCTGGTCCCTCGCACGGGAACTTGGTCCTTTCCATATCCGTGTAAACGCGGTTGCACCTGGCATCACCCGTACCGATATGGTTGCCGCACTTCCAAAAGAAATGATTGATCCACTCATCAACCGCATTCCTCTTCGAAGAATTGGTGAGGCAGACGACATTGCAAACGCATTCCTCTTCCTGGCAAGCGATATGGCTTCGTATGTAACCGGAGAAATTCTTTCCGTGGATGGTGCGATGAGATCCTGATTTATTTTTCATCCAGTTGTACACCATTTTCTGATTTTGAGGTTATCTGCGTAAAATCTATAGTTTTATGATAGAAAAAATCCTGCAAGACGTTAAACTATCTCTCAATCTTCCGCTTTCCATTTTGAAGATTGGGAGGCAGTTCATGTCCCACAGGATTTTTTCCTATATAGCAGCAGATATTCTCAATCCGATTCGCTGCTTATTGTTTTTCACCATGGAAGCAAGGGACTTCCTTGATTTGGTTAAATCATATTTGAAAACTTCTAAAGTGTCAGTCGACGTAGTTAGAAAAACAGCATCACCACTCCCAGCGCACAGAGCAAAATTCCCGTCACGCGGTTCAACATTTTCACATTTGCCCCGTTGGCCCATTTCGCTCCAATCTGTGCAAAGACCAGGGTACTGATGACACAGGCAATCAGAATTGGAATGTCCGGCGCGCCGCCGATATAAAAATGAGAGATTGCACCGGTCAGAGCTGTAAAGGTCATAATAAAGACGCTCGTTCCAACTGCTGTTTTCAGCTCATATCCGAGCACGCTTGTCAGCACCAGAAGCAGCATCATGCCACCGCCTGCTCCGACAAATCCACAGATAAATCCAATCACAACACCGCAGAGAATCGACTGCTGGATTTTCTGTTTTTCTGATTTGTTTGCCTGTACTTCTTTCGTCGTCATGATCGGACGGATGATAAATTTCAGTCCGACAAACAGTGTCATCACTTTCGAAAATCCGCCCATGGTTCCATTTGGCACAAGCGAAGATACGAAGCTGCCGACCAGTGTAAAAATCAGAACAGATATCAGCATAATCACGCCATGGCGGATATCAATGTTTTTATTCTTTTTATAAGTCCAGGCACTTACTCCTGATGCCAACACATCCGATGCCAGCGCAATGCCAATCGCCTGATAAGCCGGCATGTGTAAAAAGGTAATCAGCATCGGTGAAACAACGGCCGCTGCGGAGAGTCCCGCAAGTCCCGTGCCAAGGCCGGCGCCAAGACCAGCCACAATACATACGATAAGTTGTGTTATTGTCATAGTTTTTCTGTCATCCGCTTAGATCCGTTGCACTTTTCCTGTACTTTGCCATTTAGGGGCAGATGACTGTTTTCCTCCTCTTTCTGTTTTTGTTTTGTCTTATTTTTCTATTATGTTCTTCTCTCTGGCTTTCAGCGTTTTTATTTTTCCGTCACGTTCCTCCGAATCAGCTCGCATAATCTGAGAAATTCTTCCCTGTCTTCTCTGGAAATTCCGGAAAACAACGATTCTCCAAACGCTCTCTGGCAATCCTGTCCAAAGCGGATAATTTCTGATGCACTTTCTTCTAGCTTCAAATGCACTTTCTTGCGATCCGCCGCATCTGTTTCTTTTTGAATGTATCCTTTTTCACACAGCTTGTTCACTGCCAGTGAAACATGCGATTTCTGCATTTTCCGCACACGCACAATATCCACTGCAAGATCAAACTGGCTGTTATTCGCAAGAAACAGCAGAACATCCACTTCCGCAGCTGACAGATCATAACGCACCATGACCTTTTTTCGGTACTGGTTGTATTTTCGTTCTACCTCCACTGCAAATTGCCATTGTTCATCAAACATACTTTTTCACCTTCTTTTTTAACTTGATATTCTTATTTGTTCTATTTTGAACTTTTTTGTATAATAGTTCTTTTTTGAACATTTGTCAAGGAGTGCACACGGAAAACGTTCGAACTTATAAATCTAAAGTATTTTTATAAAATGCAGAAAATTATATTCTTGACTCTATAATTATTGTAGGGTTTACTATAATCGTAATATTCTACAACAGGAGGTTTCCCTATCATGGAACGAAACTTAACAACCGGCAGTATCTGGAAAAATATTTTCTATTTTTCGCTGCCTTATCTCTTATCGTATTTTCTGCAGACGCTCTACGGCATGGCAGATCTTTTCATCATCGGTCAGTTTGACGGTGCGGCCGGTACAACAGCCGTTTCCATCGGCAGTCAGGTTATGCATATGATTACCGTTATCATCGTGGGACTTTCCATGGGAACGACTGTCAGCATCGCGCAGGCCGTCGGCGCAAAAGATAAAAAGCAGGCATCACGCTGCACAGGAAATACCATCACTTTATTTCTCGGTGTTTCCGTCGTGCTGATGGTAATCCTGCTTCTTCTGGTAAAGCCGATCGTACTTGTGATGTCCACACCATCCGAAGCCGTTTCCGGCACCGTCGCTTATCTGACGATCTGTTTCATTGGTATTCCATTCATCACCGCGTATAATATCATCAGTTCCATCTTCCGTGGACTTGGTGATTCGAAAAGCCCGATGTACTTCATCGCAGTCGCATGTGCGGCCAATATCGCACTCGACTATCTCTTTATGGGCGCCCTGCATCTTGGTCCATCCGGTGCCGCGCTTGGAACCACGCTTTCCCAGACACTCAGCGTCATTCTGGCACTGATTGCGATCCGCAAACATGATACCGGCATCCGTCTTACCCGGTCGGATCTCTCCCCTCAGACAGCTGTAATGGGACAGATTCTTAAAATCGGTGTTCCGATCGCCCTACAGGATGGTTTTATTCAGATCGCCTTTATCATCATTACCATCATCGCTAACCGGCGCGGTCTGGAAGCAGCGGCTGCAGTCGGTATTGTAGAGAAAATCATCAGCTTCCTGTTCCTGATTCCATCTTCCATGCTTTCCACTGTTTCGGCGCTCGGCGCGCAGAACATCGGTGCTGGAAAGCAGAAGCGTGCCGAACAGACCATGTGGTGTGCTGCACTGATTGCTGTCGTTTTCGGACTGATCGTCGCTATTACGATTCAGTTTATTTCCGTTCCTGTGGTCGGTCTTTTCACAACAGATGCGGAGGTTGCACGCCTCGGCGGTCAGTATATCCGCGGTTATATCTGGGACTGCATTTTTGCTGGAGTCCACTTCACCTTCAGCGGCTATTTCTGTGCCTGCGGACGGTCGGAATTTTCCTTCCTGCACAATATCATTGCCATTCTGCTTGTTAGAATCCCCGGTGTGTATCTGACTTCCATCTGGTTCCCGGACACGCTGTTCCCGATGGGCATTGCAACGGCATGCGGATCTCTGACCTCTATTATCATCTGCCTGCTGGTGTTTCGGTACTTAAAGAAGAAACCGATTCGTACTGCTGTATAAATTTTCTTTGGAGATATCTTTATGACAGACGATCGCAGGAAATCACCTTAATTGACAACGGAATGACAAGCGATCCAGAAAAATTTGTAACAGAAATCCGAATCCCGATTCGACCTTCGGATTCTTTTTAAAAACAACAACCGGGAATATCTGATTTTTTGATTTCAGATATCCCCGGTTGTTGTTTTCTTTTGTTTTTTTCGGCCTTTTCTACCACACCGGCTTCTGCAGGCAGAACGGCAGTTCCAGTCCATTTTCCTCGAGAAGTTCCTGGTTCGTCAAAATTTCTTTTGCATCTCCATCGCAGACAATGCACCCGCTGGACATCAGAATCACGCGACTGCACGTTTCCAGAATCATGTCGAGATCGTGCGATGCGATGATTTTCAGATGTTCAAAATCGTTCAGAATGTGGATCAGTGATCTGCGGTTTCTGGGATCGAGTGCAATCGATGGCTCGTCCATCAGGATAATATCCGGTGTCATAGCGAGAATCGTCGCGATCGATGCCATCTTTTTTTCTCCGCCCGACATTTTGTAAATTTGTTTGTCCCGCAGATGCTCGATGTGAATCTGTTTCAGTGCATGGTTTACACGTTTTTCCACCTCTTCCTCCGGCAGCCCGTAATTTCGCGGAGCAAATGCAACATCCTCAAATACCGTCGACATGAAAAGCTGACTGTCGGAATCCTGGAAGACATAGCCGATTTTTTCGCGCACTTTGGGAAGCATCTCTTTTACAACCGGCATTTCCTCCACACGGATGCTGCCTTCGTAGTCCAGATTCAGTCCCACCAGCAGTTTCAGCAGCGTCGATTTTCCAACACCGTTCGCGCCGATCAGTCCGATGCTGTCATTTTCGTGTGCAGTAAACGTGATGTCCTGCAGAATCGGGACTGATTTTTCGTAAGAATAATTAACATGTTCAAAATTGATGTGAATATGGCTCATTTTTGATATCTCCCGACAATTCTTTTCTCTTCCCGCGTGCAGGCAACTGCACCAGGTTGCTTTTCTACTTCTTCCGACTTGTTGCAAATAGATGTCTTCCCACGCAGCGCTTCATCCCGTTACTTTCAGTACGGCAAAAAGTACAAGCCACACACCCATATACAGCCAGTCCTTCGCTTTGCACGGCTCCTTCGCTGTATAGTAAAATTCTCCCTGATAGCCACGCAAAGTCATGCTTTCATACACCTCATTTGCGCGGTCCATGCTGCGCAGAAGCAGCTGGCCGGCCAGTGTTCCCCATACCTTGAAATGAACACCCTTCTGATTCGGCGCGCGCAGACTGTACGCCTGGGTCATACGGTTTGCCTCTTCAAGAAGCACCGTGACATAGCGGTACGTCAGCAGCACCTGTGTCACCAGAATGGCAGGGATATGAACCAGACGCAGTGCATAACAGATTTTCTCGATGGATGTTGTCGCAATCAGAAGATACGCCGCCAGTACGCTGTAAATACCTTTGATCATCAGCGTCACCATGGAAAGCATCCCTGCTGTCAGCGGAGCAGTACCAATATGCCCGATTACCTGACGGTCAAAGATCGGATTGAACAGCCCCACAAAGCAGATGAGCGGAAGGACAATCCGAAGCCGGTGAATACTGTCGCGGAAGGAAATTTCACCGACAATAAAGAGCACAATCGGATAAATTCCCATGCGCAGCAGGCCGGTCAGATCGTACTTTGGAAAGGACATCGTTACGGTCAGAAAAACAATCGTCAAAACGAGTTTAACCAGTGGATGAATTTTGTTCACCCACTGGTCTTTCGCCGCAAGCATGTCCATATGATGAATTTCATATAATGCATTGCCAAGTTTATTCATTTTTCTCCTGTTCCGTGCAGCTTATGACTTTTTCTTTTTAAAGAAGCGGAATGCATAGCATGCACCGACACAGACAACAAGAACGACTGCGGATCCCGCAATTCCGGAAAAGCTGGTTCCAAATGTGGAATCGGAATTTTTAAATCCATAGTCCGGCAGAAGTGCCGTTTTTTCCTGAATTTCTTCCGCCGTTGCATGTGCGCCGGTTCCGTCGTTTTCCAGTTCCGTCGAGCCAGTCAGACGCTCCATGGACCACTCAAGTCCATCCGGATTGGAGGATGCCGCAAGAGAAACAGCTCCGCCGATCACCAGTGCTGCGATGCCTAAAATCGCAATTGTCTTCTTGAAAGAAAAGCGGCTCTTTGCCCTTTCTTCGCTGCACGAAAGCATCTCCGGACGCGCTTCATAGACGAACAGCAGAACGGCCGCTGTAATCAGGCCTTCTACAAGACCAATCGCGAGATGAATTGGCTGCATTGTTGCCACAAATACAGAAAACGGCAGATCCGTAATACCGGATGCAAGTGTTTCCAGCGCCACACTGAAAGCACCAAGCTGCAGCGTCACCACGCACCCAAGGATGGAAGCACCTACAATCTTTCCGCGCGACATTCCCTTTTTCATCATCGGACACCAGAACAGGAAATAGCCGAGAAAGCACCCATAAAACGCCATATTCCAGATGTTGCACCCAAGCGCCAGAAGACCGCCGTCCGCAAACAGCAGACACTGGATCAGCAGCACACCGATCATTGTTAAAAATGCGGCGTACGGTCCGAGTAATGCAGTCAGCATCATCCCTCCGCAGAGATGACCACTCGATCCTGTGCCCGGAATTGTAAAGTTAATCATCTGCGCCGCAAAGACAAACGCACCCATCACTCCCATCACTGGGATCTTTTTCGGGTCGCTCTCCAGGCGTACTTTTTTTACAGAAAAACCAGCTGCTCCGCCGGAACAGACATACATTGTTGCAGCCACTGCAGGCGCAACCAGCGCATCAGCCATATGCATAATGTTCTCCTCCTTTTCGTTTTCTGTTTTTTTCTTTTTTTACTTTACTACGCTAAAATTCGTCCTGCAAGCCCCCGTGGGGGTTATTTTTTCAGATTTTTCCGCGATCCTTTTTGTTCACTTTTACCGATTTTTTATGAACATTTTGTTTAAAATTAAAGGGTGACTTTTTAACATTTATATGGTATTCTATAGACAACACAGACGGATACCCCGGTGTCGGGAGTCCGTACACACACTATCTCGAGGACAGGATTCCTGTCCGATCCGCGGCCGCCTGCACGTCATCGGGTCGCCGCGGTTTTTTCTACAGAAAAAAGCCCTCCGGGCAGGATTCTTTCTTATTTTAGTGCCAAAACCGGCTCTTTAACGGGTTCTGGCTGTATTTTCGAGTATTGGTGTGAATTTCATCTTGACGAGAAGGAGACTCTCTTATGAGCACAGAGAACTTAGAACACGAAGATCAAAACAGAACAACGGAACCGATCATCGATATCCTGGGCAATGAAGCGCCCTCTGATCCAGAACAGGAAATTGTTTCCCAGGGTGTCCACAACTACAGCGCCGCTGAAACGTATGTGTGTCCGACCGATCCGGCTGTTCTGCAGCAGCTCGAATGGTTCCGGGATCAGAAGCTTGCGCTGATGATGCATTTTGGATTGTACTGCCAGCCCGGCATGGTTGCCTCCTGGGCATTAAGCGACAAGGATTCAGACTGGTCCCGCCACCAGGTAAACTGGACGGACGGCGAAACCTTTAAAAAACAGTATTTCGGCCTGAATCGTTCGTTTAATCCGGTCCGCTTTCAGCCGGAGGAATGGGCGCAGATGGCAGAGGACTGCGGATTCCGTTATCTTCTTCTGACCACAAAGCATCACGACGGATTCTGCCTCTGGGACACCAAATATACAGATTATAAAACAACTGCAGAGGACTGCCCGTTCCATGAACATAAAAATGCGGATATCGTAAAATCCATGTTTGATGCATTCCGTGCAAAAGGCATCGGCATCGGTGCTTATTTTTCCAAAGCCGACTGGCACTGCCCGGACTACTGGAATGAAGATCTGAGAAAAGATGGTCTGACATCCCGCGGACCTTCCTACGATCCGAAGGAATATCCCAACGTGTGGAACCGTTTTAAAGAATATACAAAAAATCAGGTTCTGGAGCTCTGTGAGAATTACGGTAAGCTGGATATTCTCTGGTTCGACGCGGGCTGGGTCTCTGAGAGCAACGGCCAGGATATTGAGCTTGGAGAGATCGTTGAGGAAGCACGTAAGATTCAGCCGTGGATTCTCTCCGTTGACCGTACAATCGGCGGCGCTTACGAAAACTACGTGACACCGGAGCTCTGCATTCCGGAAGAACCGCTGAACGTTCCATGGGAAAGCTGCCTTACCCTCGGCGTTGACTTTACGTACGAATACGGCGATCATTATAAATCTCCGCGTGAGCTTGTCGGCATGCTTGTCAACATCGTTGCCAAAGGCGGCAACATGGCACTGAACGTCAGCCCACAGCCAGACGGCCGCATCCCGGTCGATGCCTGGGACAGCCTGAACGGTTTTGGCCAGTGGATGAAAACCTTCGGCGATGCAATCTACGGAACCCGCGTCTGCGCGCCGTACCAGAGCGGAACCCTTTCGTTCACACAGAAGGGTGATTCCGTCTATGTGTTCCGACTGTATCCGACGGTACAGGAATCGGTAGAGGCAGAAATTTTCGTACCGTATACCGAGGCGAAAATTTCGGAGATCCGTATGGTGGAAAACGGAGAAACTGTTGCGTTTAAAGAAGTTGAAGGCGGCCTTTGTATAACCGTCCCGGCAGGATACAGACGAGGCTCCGCACCGATTGCGTTGGTGTTTGAGATGAAGAAAGAGCGGTAAATTTTTAACAATCGAAAAGGGCTGTACAGTGTGACTGTTCAGCCCTTTTCATAATTATTAAGATACCTTGGAAAAACCTGTTACTTTTTACAATTTAAAATTTGCTTTTCATTAGAGCGTGTCTGAAAAAGGCTTGATGTATCCCAAACAAAAGGGGAGCGATTTCAAATCGCGACTTATATGTTCTGTTCTCATTCTATTGTTTATCAGATTTTCCTTAATATTTATCTTATTTTTTTTGTATTTTTATCACCGATTCGGCAGATGGATTAATCTTCACCAAGATACCCTCTTCCAACTCCAGATAACCTTCCGTAAAATACAGACCTTCTCTCGCAGTCACTTTTGTTAATGTTCTTCCGTTTACAATAGCTTCTGTATTTTTCCAATGAATTCCCGCCAGCATTACATAAAGCTCTG
>ERZ860445.1768-NODE-1768-length-10996-cov-4.107943_pt1 | contig 10996 bp, 8 predicted proteins | sample MGYA00509977_ERZ860445 | MGnify/ENA primary metagenome ERZ860445 (study PRJEB30046, sample SAMN00715233) | human gut metagenome | study: EMG produced TPA metagenomics assembly of the A metagenome-wide association study of gut microbiota in type 2... | reverse complement strand
GTTATTACCGTAAAGCAGGATCGGCAGAATATCCAGTTTCAATGCTTCTGCCAGATAGAATGCTCCTTTGTGGAAACGTTTCATCTTTCCGTTATAGGTACGTGTGCCTTCCGGGAAAATGGCGATGGAGTAGCCCTCCTTCACTTTTTTCCGCATCCGTTCCATGTATTGCTCGTATCCTTCGCCTATATAATAGAAGTCGACATAACGAATGATGGCTCCGAAGAAAGGAGAGTGCCATACCCAATGGTTGGTCACCATCAGGATTTTAGATGAAAGAGACAGCAATACCAGAATATCGATGAACGACTGGTGGTTGGCGATAATAATTGCCGGATGCTGAAAACGTTCGTTAGCTTTGTTGATATGTTCTTTTTTGACGGCAGTAGCCAATAGCAGAATCCCTTTGCAAGTGATTTGTATCAGTCGGCATACCAAACGTTGCTTGCTGCTTTTCTGCACAGGCACCAGATAAAGGACAGCGATCAGTACACGGAGGAAGATACAACCGATAAAGAAAAGCAGGAAGAGCAATACGGTCCGTATCAGCCCGATAAGCGTATAAGGCGGCAATCCTTTGGAAGCGGGTCCTGCAATGAAGAACCGGAAAATGAGTGGCTGAATGGTATAGGCAACCAACACTACTGCTATCATGCCGAGAATGGAAATCAATGAAATGGATTGCAAAGCCGGATGCTTGGCAAAAACAAGTGCTCCCATACCGACAACTGTGGTGAAAGCAGAGAAGAAGATGGCTGTTTTGTGAGAATTCAGTACCTTCTGACCTGTACGGTATTTGTTTTGTAGCCCGTCCATAATGAAGATACTGAAATCGTCTCCAATGCCAAAGATAAAGGTGGACAGGATAATGTTGATGATGTTGAACTCAATCCCCAAAATTCCCATCAATCCCAAGATGATTACCCAGCTGACCAGCATCGGGAGAAAACTCATCAAGGTAAGTTCGATACGTCCGTATGAGAACCATAATGCGAAGAATATCAGGAAAGAAGAGATATACAGAATCAGGTAAAAGTCGTCATTGATGGCAGATACCCATTTGTTGGCAAAGTAGGAACGGTCGAAGATGACTACATCCTGGGTTTTGCTGAAGTTCTGATACACGGTTTCCTTATTCTGGTCGCTAATCCGTATCTGGCTGATAAGCATGGTGATGGAATCGGCAGAAGTTTGCCATTCGTTCAGTAGCTTGCCGGATAAATCGTCTTCTTGTGCGGTGTAGTGATATTCACCGAAAGGTTGGTTTAGCCATTGATAAAAGGGATCGAAGCTTCCCGGACGGAAACGGTATTCAGTGGCAGCTGTTTCCAGTTGTTTACGGATTTGCTGTTGTTTTTCATCTGTCCAGTAGTCTTTCCATCTTTTCAGGCGTAGCTGTTGCTCTTGTGGAGAAATCAGAAACTGTGAGGCGGAAGCATAATCTTTAATCAGTCCCTGATCCTTCAGTGTCGATAACTTCTGATTGGTTATTGCATAAGTTTCGGTAGCCTGATTCATGTCTTTGCCTACGCTGACAAAAAGCACTGTCTTTTCGTCGCTGTCGAAGAGCTGCATTAATTTCTCTTCCGATTGTTTGAGGTGTTGAGGTTCATAGTTGAGGCTCATCATGTCGTTGTTGAAGCCGACCTTTTGTGAGGTAAACAAACAGATAATTGTAATGAGGAGAATACCGCCTACCAACCATTTATTCTTTTCGTAAGAATATGCGTTTATTTTCTCGATGATGCGTAATACGCGTCCCTGTTTGACGTCTGCCTGTCCTTTCAGGAAATGAGGCAGGTAAATGAGGCAGAAAAGAGTAGTACCCACCAATGCCAGGGAAGCGAACAACCCGAAATCGCGTAACAGATCGGAACTGGTGAATATCAATCCCATAAATGCGCCGATAGTGGTGAAACTACCTACTGTAAGCGGATAGGCTATCTCTTTAATCAGTTGTTGCACGGTGGAAACATGGTTCTGATGTGCCAACATGTGGATGGAATAGCTTAGCGCAATACCCATCACTGCCGAACCGGCTCCCACGGCAATGGCCGAGATACTTCCTTTGATAAAGAAAATCAGAAACAGGGCGAATAATCCTCCGAAGAGTACCGGAGTAATAATCAATGGTATCGATTGCTTCCGTTTAAACACGAGTGAGATAAATACTATGATGATAAGCAGTGCCAGGGAAGAAGTCAGAATCGTGTCTTTCTTGATTTGACGGGCGTTGTATACTCCCACGGAGGGACCGCCGAAATATTCGGCTCGAATGGTAGGAGATTCTCCCTGTACGTGTTGGAGTTCTTCTTCGAGTATTTTTATCAGTTCGTCATTCTTTCCGGTACTTCCTGTGCTGAATACCGGGGTAATGAACATAAGTAAGGTGGAACCGTCTTTGGAAAAGATGTGTTCGTCATAAATCTCGTAGTTGGCTTCCAACTGGAAATCCTGCAAATGTTTCAGGGCTTCACTTCCCAGTCCGAGCGGGTCCCGGAGAATATAACTTCTTAATGCGATTCCGGCAGGAGAGAGGAGATTGGTATAGTTCTTCTGCATGATAGCTTGTATACCTTTCTCTGTCAATAGGGAATCGAATCGTTGATAATCCGTATCTGTCAGGAAAAGCGGGAGATGCTCGTAGACAAAGTCTGTGGTTCCTCCGATGAGGCTTTGGTCTACCTGTGCGAAAATTCCTTTAATCAGGGTTCCTTCGGCTTTTTCAGTCAGGGTTTGTTGCAGTCGTCCGGCAGCTTCTATCAGGGAATCAGGTTCTACCCGGTGACAGGTATCTGCCGAGGATAGCATAATGATAATCTTATCCTTGATTTTGAGATTGTCGAATACCTTGATTGTGTTTTGAGAATCTTTGGTGTCGGGGAAGAATTGTGTGATGTTCTCTTCGAATCTTACTTGCAGGGCAAAGAACCCCATCAACAGGACACAACTGATGAGTGACAAATAGAACAGAATCTTGTGCCTCTCAAAATAATCATATAGTCCGATAAAAAACTGGGTCATATCTTTTTTTTCCTACACGCCGTGAGCAGAATGAACACGATGGTTCCTGCCAGTATGCTGCATACGACTGCAAAGATAACACTTCCTATTAAATATTGCTCTATGACTGATTTTACATTTTCAAAAGAAAGTTCGTTTAAGTGCAGGTTTACGGGTTCTCCCAGTACTTTACAGCCGGTTACATAACTTCCGTACAGTAAAAATGGTATCATCGGAGGGATGCTGATGTTAGCTGCTACAATAGCTATGACTTTGTTTAATCTGAACAAATGTGCCAGAAACAACGTAATCAGCATTTGATATCCCCATGCCGGAACGATGCCCATAAATACGCCGAGCATGATGGCTGCCGTAATTCGCGGGTTAGATTCGGGGGAGTGGGTGATGTGGTTGGAGAAAAACTGCTTGCAATTCTTCCAGGTCAGTTTACGGAAAAAGTTTCGTGGTACGATCCAAAGGAAAGTGACGAGTACCAGTATCGTATTCAGAATACTGATACGGGTGAAATCACGGAACGGGCGGAAATGAGAAACCCGTTCTTCCTGTGGCGGATAATAAACGTGTACCGGAATATTTTTAACGGGAATGCCTCCCCATGCTGCAAAAACAAGTGCTTCCAGTTCGAACTCATATTTGGCAGTGTAATACCACTTGTCCACATTCATGCGTTGGATAGGGTAGAGGCGGTAGCCGGATTGCGTATCTTGTAGTTTGATACCGGTTTCGAGGGTGAACCAAAAGTTGGAAAACTTATTGGCAAAGGTGTTCTTTCCCGGCATATTGTCCGAGGCCAGGTTACGGGCACCTACCAGTAACGTGTCCGGTTCCTTTTCTATGGCTTCAATCAATACGGGAATGTCCGAAGCGAAATGCTGTCCGTCGGAATCAATGGTGATGGCATATCGGAATCCTTGCTTCTTTGCGAAAGATAGTCCATGTTTCAAAGCTACCCCTTTTCCTTGATTGACAGGGTGGGTGATGATGTGAAGATTAGCTTCCTGATTCAGTATTTCAGGTGTTTCATCCGTTGAACCGTCATTGACAACAAGGATTTCCGGTGCATAAAAACGTACACTTGCTATGACTTCTGCCAGTGTCTTGCCATTGTTGTAACTCGGGATGATGACGATGATCCCTAATTGTTTCAACTTTTCGTGCCAATAGGCTGTACTTATTTGCTCCTTCATGCTTTTGGGGTAAGTGCAGCTTTTAGTTTAATGAAACATTCGTCTTTTATATTTTCTTCCTTTATAATGCTTTCTTTTCCTGTGTTCTCCTTTACAATTTCTTCTTTTGCAATATCCTCTTTCACAATGCTTTTATTTACGGTATTTCCCTTTATAGTACCTTCCGCCTGTAACTGGAGTTTGCCTTCTTCTGTCTCTTTGAGACTCAGTACGATTGCTATCCGAGGCGTTTCTATAGGATTGATAGCCGAAAGAAATTTGCAGGAAGATACTTGTGTTATTTGCAACTTTTGCTGACGAATATTTTCTGCACATTCCTTGATAAGTTGCAATAGACAAACTCCGGGAACTACCGGATGTTCAGGAAAATGTCCCTGATAAACAGTGTGGTCAGGATTCAACTCTATCTGAATAGTCCAGGTGGTTGAATCCGATGACTCGGAGGAAAGGATAGTATAGAAGTTATCAAGTAGCATATATTAAATTTCTTTAGATAGTTTATCCAGACGGATCGTTAACCGTATCCACGGATGTTTGATTTTTATTTGTGCCGGATCACCCGGAGTGTCGTCGGTAATGTAGACCACTGATTTTCCAAAGCCTTTTCCACTGGTTCTTTTTTGGGTAGCATTGTCTTTGGTGGCTTTCACACGGACGTCTTTTCCATTTAAGAACAAACGCCTGAAATCCATCTCTAACAGTTTCAATACCTTTTCTTTTTTCATGGGTTCAATGCAGCTGTTGACATTAAATTGATCGTCATGCAGAGAAAAATCGAAAAGGCTTAACCCGAAGTAGGTAGACGCTACGATCCGGATTTCGTTATCAGGCATACGGCGTACTATCAGCATACCACTCATGTGATGTTTCATGAAATCCAGTTGGATATTGTATTTTTGTGATTCTTCCCCTTGTGTCAGTTCGATAACAGGAGGCACAGTACTGCCTTCCCCGCTTATTCGTGGAGAGCAGGACGTTTGAACCTGTATTCCCAAGAATAACAGAACCGTCAGGCTAACGAATCGCAAACTTCGTCTCATTCTTCAGAGAGTTGAACTTTTTATTATAGAATTCGTATTCTGTGTAGTTTGTAGCTGTTTCGGACAGACGGAGTTTGTGCACCGACATATCTTTCTTGTCCAAATAAATTTCGATACCGGCAATATAGGCTTGTACTGCTTTGTTAGTCGGCTTAATTTTAACCAAATAATATCGTGCGTCTTCAAAATATTCTAGCTGGTAGTTGGATGACATCTTAGACAGATCACCTATCATACACGCAGTCAGCATATCCTGCATCTGTGCCATCATTTTGTTCGAACTTAGGTTCATAATACTTTTCTTGCCATCCGATACGATTTTGAGCTTACTCCCGTTTATCACGATGAGATAATCCATCGGGCGGAAGTATTCCATACAGATTTTATTGCTCTTTTGGTAGTAGAACTTCCCTTTGGAAGTAACCTTTTCGTCGAATACATCGAGATATTTCACTTGGGTAAAATCGCTTTCGATGGACTCTCCGGTTTGTGCCTCCTTTGCCAGGCGGTTTTCAAACTCGGTCTTTTGCACCATCTTTTTCATGCTCTGCGCATGGACGGTGGCGATAGACAAGAAGAAAAGCGATAAGTATAGTAATAAAGTTCTCATACATTTTTATTTTATGCCAATAGTTTGTCCGGACGGACAACGGTATATCCCTGTTCTTTCAGCAAATCCAGTATTTGTTTCACTAACTGGTCGCTGCCGGGCATCCGGTCGTGCAACAGAATGATGACTCCCGGTTCAAGACGTTTCCGAATCCTGGCAAGTATTTTGTCCGGAGCTGACTGTTGCGTATCCAATGTACGGATGCTCCATCCGATCGAGGTGTATCCTAACTGTCGGACAGCTTTCGCAATCGTAGGATTAGTGACACCGAATGGCGGACGAAACAAAGTAACCGGCTGCGAAGTTACTCGTTCTAGTTCACACTGACAAGTTTGCAGGTCTTTTTTCATTTTAGAGAGTCCATATAGCGGAAATAAACCGGAATGACTATATGAATGATTTCCAATTAGATGACCTTCTGTTACCATACTTTTCAACAAGGCTTCATTTCCTTTTATCTTGTGTCCGATACAGAAAAAACAGGCAGTTGCCTGATATTCTCTTAGTACCTCTAATACTTTGGGCGTTTGAATGGGATCGGGACCATCGTCAAAAGTCAGGGCGACAACCTTCTCCGTAGTACGTTTTTTGCAAAACGACCGTAGATAAATTCCCGACTGAATGCTATAGGAAGCATAAACGAGAAAGGACAGTATCAAGAGCAAACATAAAAGGAGGCAAACAATCATCATACGCTTTTCCGAATTAGAATCAATGAGTGATTGATGGAGTGGTGATGATTATAAATCAATATATTGGTAGGGGTAGTGCAGTTTATTGATGTCTTTACTGCTTTCCATACGGCATACGATGAGGCGGTAGGATATTCTCCACATTCGTCCTTAAAACTAAGATGAATACTTTCCGGGAAAAGGTTGGTTTCAAGCTCTTCATAGATAGAGTTGCCTTCATTCATGATACTCTTCTCATTTTTGTTCTTTCCGGTAACTAACCATTGAATATCCTGACACTCTAATCCGTTTCGTTGTAAAAAACGAATAATTCGGGAACTGATTTCTTCTGTCGTATGTTGTCCCGTGAAAGTTCCAAGTCCTCGTATTTCTGCTAACGGATGCTCTCCGGCTTCCCGGCTTAACAGGAAGAATTGAGCGCCTTCTCCGGCTTCTATTCCTTTCAGCAGTCCCAAGCGTTGCTGAATGATGTAACTGGTTTCTGTCATTTCGTCCATGGCTCCCACCAGTATATTCTCGCTTCCTTCTTCTATTTTCATCATGGCATCCAGCAAAGCGCTTTCAAAACTTAGTCCCCGGTGAACATAAGTCATGTTGTAGGCATGTATCTGATGAATCAGAGCTATTTGTGCACCAATCGTATTGAATGTCGATTGAATAAAAGGAGTAGGATTCAACATCCGCTCTTCATTATCTAACAGGTTGTTCAGGAACTTTTCCGTATCAACCAGGCAGCCCAGCCCTGTGGCTGTGATAATTCCCCCTATCTTCTCGGGAGATAGTTCGCCCATACATTCCAATCCGCAAGCTACTCCCATTTTCACAATACGGCTCATGCGCCTGCGCAAAGTTGCGTTGGCAATAATATCCTTATAATCGGGTTCACAAGCCTGAAGAAAAGGACGGTTTGCTGCAACATCGGGCGAATCATTTACTTTCGGATTATTTTCTTGTGAATGATTTCCTTGTGGATGGATAGAAGCGATGCGTTGAATATAAACTGGCTGCATAGGCTCAAAAACTTAAAGGTTCGTTCGTTTGGGAAAATTCGTTGCGGAAAAGAGGAGCGACGAGTCGTTTCCTCCGAAGCCGAAAGAATTGGATAATACATGGCGGATCGGCACTCCTTCCTGGAAAGATGTTTCTGGTATCAATCCTGTTTCTGATTTTACTCCTGTTTCTGACAACAGTTCTGTTTCCGGCATAGGCTCCGTGAAATTCAGGTTCGGATAAATCATGCCTTTATCTATGGAAAGAACGGAATAAACAGCTTCAATTCCTTCGGAAGCTCCTAAAGTGTGTCCGATAAAAGCTTTTACTGAACTAAACGGTGGAACATGTTCTCCGAAGATTCTTCGTAGTGCCATTCCTTCCGATGCGTCATTACCGGGAGTACCTGTCCCATGTACGTTGATATAATCAATATCTTCAGGAGAAATGCCACTGGAAACGATGGCTTCGCTCATTGATAGAAAGGCGCCATCTCCTTCGGGAGAACTTCCAGTTTGATGATAAGCTTCATTTGTATTAGCGTAACCGCTTAGTTCACAGTAAGGAGCTCTTTGCAGTGAACTTTCTGATTGAAGCACTAAATAACCCGCGCCTTCTCCCAAATTTAATCCGGAACGTGAACGGTCAAAAGGACGACAATGTATTTTGTCCAAAATCATGAGAGAGTTGAACCCATTGAGCGTAAATCGGCAAAGTGCATCCGTACCTCCGACGATAACAGCATCCAGTTGCCCATGTTTAATCAGTCTCGCTCCCAACATAATAGCATTGGCTGCCGATGAACAGGCTGTACTGATGGTGGTTATAAAATCATTGATACCTAAATACGAAGCTATTAATTCAGTGCTGGCTCCACAGTCGTGTGAAATCACTTCCCGCAATCGTCCCTGTTTCGGGTTTTTCTTGAAAGATTCATAGAAACGCTCGCTTAAATCCATACCGCCGACAGAGGTGGCGGAAATAAAACCGATACGTAACGGTTGCTGGTCTTTTTGCGAGGTTACTGACTGATTCGGTAATTGATTTTTGGGCTGATTGGATGATATACGCAAGTTTAGTCCTGCATCTTCCATCGCTTCTTTGGCGGCTATCATGCCTAGCAATGCTGTGCGTGATACTGTATGCTGCGGAGGTAAAGATAATAGTTGTTTAAGTTCTTCATTGCTACGTTTCACTTCAGATACGGGTACATCGAGAGCAGTCGGAAAAAGAGTTACCTTTCCGATACCATGCTTCCCTTGTTGTAGTGCCTCTATATTTTCGGAAACTCCGATGCCGATGCCCGAAACAACTCCCAATCCGGTGACGTAAATCTTCATAAGTTAAGCTTTCCGATTAGCAATGATGTAGTCAGTCAGTGTACATACCGAGTAGAAGATTTGTTTTCCTTCACTGGGATTCTCTATTTTAATACCATATTCACGTTCCAAAATCAGGATGATTTCGAGTGCGTCAATGGAGTCAAGGCCAAGACCTTCGTCGCCAAACAGAGGGGCTTCATCGTCAATATCTTCCGGAGTGATTTCTTCAAGGTTCAACTCTTCGATTAGTTTACCTTTCACTTCGTCCATCAGTTCTCTTTTGGTTTGATCTAAATTATCCATAAATCGTTGATATATTATTAAGTTGTTTAAATTCTGCTTGATAATGTCCGTTCAGTAGTTCGCACCAGCCTATGATGCATGTGCGTAACTTACCTTTCGCCATCACAATCCTTGCGTAATCCTCTAAGGAAGCAACGTTGGATTGCTGACAAACAAAGAATGTATTCTCTCCCTGAATTTTGTGTCGTATACAGATTTCTCCCAATACTACATTGGGGAGAGTGTAGACAAATACGGCAGGACTGGCGGCTTTATCTCCTTCTTTATTGATGATAGCTTGATGTCTGCAGTCCGTATCCAAAGAGGCGGAAGCATTGGCAAGAATGATTCCGATCTCTTTCGGCTGGTAGTTGGTATCTTTCAATAAATATCCGGCAGCTACATATCCCAGCTTACAAAGGTTATCCATCTTGTAGAACTTCATATTGTTTTCTCCCAAATGCTTGTATGCTTCCCGGATAAACGGCGCAAAGTCAGTCTCCGAAGAATTGAATATAGCTGTTCCTTGGCTTTCTACCACTCCCGGTTTGATCGTGACTATATTGGCTGATTCCACGACAGCTTTACAAAATGCCGGAGAATCGGTTTTCTGTTTCAAATGAGTGTTGGGGAGGGATAATACCAGTGCTGCATTACAGCCTCCGAAACCGGAAGCGGTTTTGATACAGCATTTCATCGGCATCGGCTGATGAGTGCTATAAACGGTGATAGGCATGGGAACACCCAGTGTCTCATATCCTAAAGTTCCGTAGTATATTCCTTCTTTTAGTTGCTCTATGCAAAGTATGGTTTCGATAATGCCTGAAGCTCCTAATGTATGCCCGAAATAAGGCTTAAGACTATTCACCGGAACTGCAGACAATCCTGCCAAATGTATGGCTTTGGATTCCATTTCGTCATTATAAACCGTAGCTGTTCCGTGTGCATTGATAAAACTGATATCTTCGGGAAGTGCTCCGGCTTCTTCCATTGCCTGATTGATAGCCAGCGCCAGTCCGTCTCCTGTCCGGGAAGGACCGGATATATGGTTGGCATCATTGCTGATCGCTCCTCCGGATAGAATAATATGATTTGCGTTTCCTTGAGTTTCTAAAAGCACAGCTCCACAGGCTTCGCCTAGACTTAATCCATCCCGTTGTATATCGTATGGCCGGCATCGGTGTGCACTGACTGACCGGAAAGACAGGAAACCGCTGGTAATAAAATGAGAAAGAATATCCCCGCCAGCGACAATCACCCGTTTGTAACGCCCTGATTCTATCCATCTCTTGGCAACAATTAGTGCCGAGACTCCAGATATACAGGCGTTGGAGATAACTTCTACCTGATTGGCTGCCTCAAAAAAATGCCCGATTCGTTCTGCCATTTTCCAAAGAAAAGTCGGACTATCGGCTGATAATTCCTGTAAAAAGGAAGGATTATCAATTGTTGCTTGTACAGAACCGCTTGGCTTGTCCGAATTAGTTCTTTTTTCTTGATCGCTCAATAAATCAATATTTCCCTTCGTAGTAGAGAGCAACAAAGCACAGTCCGACTCTTGCAGATTCACTCCCGATTGGGAAATCACTTCCTGAATAGTCAATATAAACAGTTGCTCCAACCGGGTATAAGAGGAAATATCCAGCTCCTTTGCCCGCTTTTCTAATTGTTCTTTAGCTCTCTTTTCCAACTCGACAGAATCAATCATCCCTGCCAGAATCGGACTGTCAGAAATCCGTCCGGCTTCCTGCATACGAATCCCGCTTCGATAGTCATGGATTGCTTTTTTGTTTTCCGAAATACCGAAACCTAACGAACTAATCAGCGTATGGGCTGTGATGTATATATT
>ERZ860445.1755-NODE-1755-length-11101-cov-6.173275_pt1 | contig 11101 bp, 9 predicted proteins | sample MGYA00509977_ERZ860445 | MGnify/ENA primary metagenome ERZ860445 (study PRJEB30046, sample SAMN00715233) | human gut metagenome | study: EMG produced TPA metagenomics assembly of the A metagenome-wide association study of gut microbiota in type 2... | reverse complement strand
CGCATCCTTTCTGCTGAGGCCGGCATCGACAGCCAGGCATTCCGCACCGGTGCCCTGCGCGCCGAGGACTGGGAATATCTGGCCCTTGCCACCGAAAAGCTGCACGATGCACCCATCTATATGGACGACACCTCCGGCATCACCATCACCGAGATGAAGGCGAAGATCCGCCGGGTGAATCAGGACCCCACCCGCCCGAATGTGGGCCTCATCGTCATCGACTATCTGCAGCTGATGACCACCGGCCAGCGCAGCGAGAACCGCGTGCAGGAGATCAGCTCCATCACCCGAAACCTCAAGATCATGGCAAAGGAAATGAATGTGCCCATCATCGCACTTTCTCAGCTGTCCCGTGCGGTGGAAAAGCAGGGCAACAATTCCAGCCACCGGCCCCAGCTTTCCGACCTGCGCGATTCTGGTTCTATCGAGCAGGATGCCGACTGCGTTCTGTTCCTGTACCGCGATTCCTACTATGCCAGCCAGAACCCGGACGGCGCTGAGGTGGATGCCGATACGGCAGAGTGCATCGTGGCGAAGAACCGTCACGGCGAGACCAGCACGGTGCCGCTGGGCTGGGATGGTGCCCACACCCGCTTTATGGATGTGGACTTTAAACGCTGATGAACAATGAAAAAATTCTGGCGCATGTGCGCATGTTTGTTCTGCGAGAAAAGCTGCTTTGTCCGGGTGAGCCGCTGCACTTGGCCGCGGCAGTGTCCGGCGGGGCAGACAGCATGGCACTGCTGCGCATCCTGCTGGCCCTGCAGCCGGAATTCGGGTTTGTGCTTTCGGCCTGCCATGTGAACCACGGCCTGCGCGGTGAGAGCGCCGACCGGGACGAAGCCTTTGTGCGGGCCGAATGCGCCCGGCTGGGTGTGCCGCTGCGGGTGTTCCATGCTGCAGAGATGGCCGACGAAGTGGGCCTGCCGTCGGAACATGCCGGGGAGGACTGGGCGCGCCGCCTGCGCTATGCCTGCTTTGCGCGTTTGTGCGGGGAGGGGATAGATGTCGTTGCAACGGCCCATACTGCAAATGATCAGGCTGAGACCCTGCTGCTGCGGCTGGCCCGGGGCACGGGGCTGCACGGTGCGGCAGGCATCCGGCCAAAGCGCGGGTGCTACCTGCGGCCATTGCTGGCCCTTACCCGGCAGGATACCGAAAGCTTCTGCCGTGCAGCCGGGCAGGCATGGGTCACAGATGAGACGAACGCGACCGATGCTTATGCCCGCAACCGGGTGCGCCGTGCGGCACTGCCTGCACTGCAGAGCACCAACGGCGCAGCGGTGGAAAACCTTGCCCGCTTCTGCGAGAAGGCAGCCCGCGCGGATGCCTATTTTGCCCGGAAGGCCGAAGAGCTGCTTTCCGCTGCACGTCTGGATGCGGCACAGGCTGCCATCAAAAGCCCGGAAGCCTGCACGGTGTGGCGGCTGGGCCCGCTTTCCGCTGCGGATGCGCTTATTTTGGAAGCAGCCATGCATTCGCTGACGGCCCCCGTGCGTGACGCAGAGGAAAAATATGTGCAGCTGCTGTGCGGCCTTGTGCGGCGCGGCAGCGGTGCGGTACAGCTGACTGACCGGGTGCGCTTTTGTGCCGGAGACGGATGCTTCTGGCAGGAGATTGTGCCGGAACGGCCCCGGCAGCAGGAAGACAAACGGCCGGAAAGCCAGCCCTTTCAGCCGGAAAAACAGGCAGAATACTGCCTTGCGGGCGGCTGGAAGGTGACTGCAGGGCTTTTTACGGCTGATTTTGAAGAAAAAATACAAGTCGTTCATAAAAAAGACTTAAAAAATCGGGCGGATTATGCTAGAATAACTACGTTGTATGCTGGTCTTGTTCTGCGCACCCGCCAGCCGGGGGATGTTTACCGCCCCGCCGGGCGAGCGGTGCACAACCGCCTGCGCAAATGGATGAACGAAGCGGACATCCCGGCGCAGCAGCGGGACACGCTGCCGCTGCTGGCAGCAGGCAGCGAGGTGCTTTGGGTGTGCGGCAGCGGCTTTGCCGAGGGCCTTGCACCGGATGAGACCACGACGCAGATCCTGCAGATGGAACAGGAAACTTGAAGGGATAAAAAGGAGAAACATCATGAGCATGAATGATGACATCAAGACCGTTCTGGTCTCGGAAGAACAGCTGAAAGCCAAGGTTGCGGAGCTGGGTGCACGCATCAGCAAGGACTACGAGGGCAAAAACCTCGTGCTGGTGTCCATCCTGAAGGGATCGGTGGTCTTTATGGCCGACCTGATGCGGGCAGTGACCATTCCCTGCAGCATCGACTTCATGGTGGTGTCCAGCTACGGCGGCAGCAACACCGTGACCAGCGGTCTGGTCAAGATCATCAAGGATCTGGACGGTGATCTGTCCGGCAAGGATGTGCTGATCGTGGAGGACATCCTCGACACCGGTGTCACCCTGTCCAAGCTGGTGCCCATGCTCAAGATGCGCAACCCCAACTCGGTCAAGATCTGCACCATCCTCGACAAGCCCAGCCGCCGCAAGGCCGACATCCAGCCCGATTACGAGGGCTTCCAGGTGCCGGACGAATTCGTGGTGGGCTATGGCCTGGACTACGACGAAAAGTACCGCAACCTGCCCTATGTGGGCGTGCTCAAGCCCGAGATCTACACGAAGTAAGTCCCGGATCAAATTCACCCTGAACTGGAGTTGATTTTTTTGCAACCGAAGAAACCTCGTTTCAACCCGCTGATCCTGGCACTGGCACTGGCTGCCGTGCTCATGGTATGGAGCGTGCTGGGCGGCGGCAGCAGCAGCGGCGGCTCGTCCTCCATGGTTTACTCCACGGCGGTGCAGTATTTTGAAAACCTGCAGGTCACCAAGTTCACGCTGGACCTGAACACCGGTGTGCTCACCATGACCCTCAAGGAGGGCAAGCTGGCCCTGCCCGACCCGTCGTCCGTGAGCACGGTGCAGTCCACCGGCGGGCTGCTGTCCGGGATGCTGTCCTCTTCCTCCTCCGGCTCCACCGGGGCCGAGAAGAACAGCGACGGCACCGTGACCGTGCGCTACAAGCTGCCCTATGCCTCCATGTTCGTCAAGAATGTGGACAGCTACATTGCAGCCTACGACGAAGCAAACCCCGATGCCCCGATGGAGTATGATTATACCCCGCTCAAGGAGAGCATCCCTTGGATGGAGATCCTGTTCTATCTGGCCATGCTGGGCTGCACCGGTTTCCTGCTGTTCTCCATGATGCGCGGCGGCGGTGCCGGCGGCGGCATCATGAACGTGGGCAAGGCCCGCGTGAAGGATGAGCGCGAGAACAAAAAGACCGCTACCTTTGCCGACGTTGCCGGTGAGGACGAAGAAAAAGAGGAACTCAAGGAAGTGGTGGAGTTCCTCAAGAGCCCGGACAAGTTCAATACGCTGGGTGCCCGCATCCCCCACGGCGTGCTGCTGGTGGGCCCTCCGGGTACCGGCAAGACCCTGCTGGCCCGTGCCTGTGCCGGTGAGGCAGGGGTGCCGTTCTATTCCATCTCCGGCTCCGACTTTGTGGAAATGTACGTCGGCGTGGGCGCATCCCGCGTGCGTGACCTGTTCGACAAGGCGAAAAAGACGATGCCATGCATCATTTTCATTGATGAGATCGACGCAGTGGGCCGTCAGCGCGGTGCAGGTCTGGGCGGCGGCCACGACGAGCGCGAGCAGACTTTGAACCAGCTGCTGGTGGAGATGGACGGCTTTGAGGCCAACGACGGCATCATCGTGATGGCTGCCACCAACCGTGCCGACATTCTGGACAAGGCGCTGCTGCGTCCCGGCCGTTTTGACCGTCAGGTCTTTGTGGGCCTGCCGGACGTCAAGGGCCGCGAAGAGATCCTGAAGGTGCACACCAAGAATAAGCCGCTGGCTCCGGATGTGTCCCTGAAGGTCATCGCCCAGCGCACCGCCGGTTTTGCCGGTGCCGACCTGGAGAACCTGGTCAACGAGGCTGCCCTGCTGGCAGCCCGCCGCAGCCGCAAGGCTATTACCATGGAGGACATCGAAGAGGCTTCCATGAAGGTGATGGCCGGCCCGGAAAAGAAGAGCCGTGTGGTCACCCCGGAAGAAAAGAAGCTTACCGCCTACCACGAGGCAGGCCATGCCGTGGCGGGCTTCTACTGCAAGCACCACCCCCGCGTGCATGAGATCACCATCATCCCCCGCGGTCAGGCCGGCGGCTACACCATGTACCTGCCCGAAAAGGATCGCAGCTATGTGACCAAGGGCGAGATGTTCGAGGACATCGTGTCCAGCCTGGGCGGCCGTGTGGCCGAGCAGCTGATCCTGGAGGATATCTCCACCGGTGCCTCCAACGACCTGCAGCAGGCCACCAACATTGCCCGGCAGATGATCACCAAGTACGGCTTCTCGGAGCGTCTGGGCCCGGTGGTCTACGGCACCTCCCAGGAGGAGACCTTCCTGGGCCGTGATCTGGGCCAGGGCAAGGGCTACAGCGAGACCACCGCTGCCGAGATCGACGGCGAGATGCGGGATATCATTGACGAGGCCTACGAGACCTGCCGCCGCACCCTGACCGAGCACCTGGACCAGCTGCACGCACTGGCCAAGGCCCTGATGGAGCGTGAAAAGCTCAACGAGCAGCAGTTCAACACCATCATGGCCGGCGGCACTCTGCCTCCCCTGGAGGATCCGGATGCCAAGCAGCCGGAGCAGACTGTGCAGCCTGCCCAGCCTGTGGAGACCGCCGAGAAGGCAGAGACCGCAGAGCATGCTGAGCAGGCCGAGACGGCAGAACAGCCGACCGGTCAGCAGCCGGAGCAGGACCCCGCACCGGAGCAGGATGCCCCGGAAGCAACGGAATGACCCCGGAAAGGAGCGAGTGTCGTGGAGGAAAACTTCAACCCGGTCGCACGGACCCGTGCGAACTATTACACCCCGGGCAGCCCGGTGCAGTTTGTCTGCGTGGAGCTGCTGCGGGGGGATGTCAGCGGCGAGAATGCCGTCTGCCTGACCTTCAAGAACATTTCCCGCGTGACCCTGACCGCTCTGGAAGTGCACTTCAAGTGCAAGGGCGTGGACGGCGTGATCCTGTGTGAGGATCAGTTTGAGTACCGGGACATCGAAGTGAAGCCCGGCGAGCTGTTCGGCATGGATGATGCCGTGTTCATTACGTCCAAGGCCATCACCAGTGTGGACGTCTCGCTGGTCAACGTGTACAACGGCAAGCGCGTGGTGCACCTCAAGGACATCAAGCGGGTGCGCCTGTCGGCACCCCGCCGCCTGAGCCCGGAGCTGCAGAAGGCGCTGGAAAGCCGCATGAACCGCACCGGCCTGAAGTATCAGCCCCAGGTGTTTGAGAACGGCTGGTACTGCGCCTGCGGTGCATTCCATCCCAAAGAGGAAGATACGGTCTACTGCACCGAGTGCCGGTGTGACCGCATCCTGCTGCAGAACGCGCTGAACACGCTGCTGCAGCCGGAGCAGCCTGCCCGGTCCGCGGCCGAGGTTCCGGCGCAGCCCGCCGCAGCGGAAGAGCCTACCCGCATCGTGGGGGCTGCACCCGCTGGCGAGGAGCCCACCCGCGTGGTGAGCGCACCCCGCAGCCCGGCCGAGGAGGTGGAACCCTTTGAGCTCCGCCGCGAGCCGCTGGAGGATGCCGAGGAGCACACCCGTGTGCTGGATGCATCCACCCGGGCGGCGTTCCCGGGCAGCAGTGCCGACGAGGGCACCCGGGTAATCCCCGCGCCCTCCCGCCGCGCCGAACCGGTGCAGGAAGTGCCGGACGACGATTTGGACGAGGACGAGGAAGATGACCGCGACAGCGTGGCCGAAGCGCTGATCCGCTGGGTGCCGCCCATCACGGCCATCGTCTGTGCGGCAGTGGCCCTGTGCGGCTTTGTGTATTATCAATTCATGCTGTAAAAGAATGCAGAAAGAAGGCGGAGGAAGGCGTGTGCCACCTCCGCCTTTTCTGCACAAGAAGGAAAAAGGAGGCCATTATGCAGGACGAAGCATTGCAGGCTGCATTTGAGATCAAGACCGAATGCGACGAGATCAGCCGCCGCCTGCTGCGCTGGCACTGGGAGCAGAAGCCGGGCAGCCACAGTCTGGACGCGCTGCTGCGGCACATTGCCCAGCGCCAGAAGGAAAGCCCGGACTATTACGATCGGATGCCGGACCTGAGCGGCAAGACCAGCTGGCAGCAGCTGGACACCACCCTGTGCATGCGGGTGCTGCTGGACCCGGAGAAGGACGCCGCCAAACCGCTGGACCTGCTGGGCAATACCCGGCACCCCGGCGCAGCCCGCCGGGCCTGCAACGCGGTGCGCACCGCCCGCAACGAGGCGGCCCACGCCGCCGACGCGCAGGATGCAGCGCAGACCGCACTGCTGTTCCATGAGGCCATCGAGAGCCTGGAAGAAGGGTATGCGGACACCGCTTTCCGGGAAAACGAGCTGGCCCAGTATTACCGGGAGGCCGAGAGCTTTCTGGAGCAGTGCGGTGCCCGGAAAGCGGCCCGCTCGGCCGACAACACCCGCGGGCAGAGCAAAGCGGCGAAGCCTGCGGCCCGTACCGGCAGCAGAGCGTCGGGCGGGAAAGCGTCGAACAACAGCCGCACGGCTGCCCGCAAGCGCAGCGCTCCGGCACGCCGCAGCTCCAAAAAGAAGCGCACCGGGAACAGGACCATCCTGACCCTGCTGCTGGTGGTGCTGGTGCTGGGCCTGCTGCTGCGGGCACTGCACATGGGTGTCCTGTAAGGGCTGCCCGCCGGAATAGCAAAAAAGAGTTGGATCCTGCTTGCCAGATGCAAGCGGATTTGTGCAGGACTGCCAAAAACTGGGGATGCCGCTGCAACAAAACAGGCCATTGCACCCCTTGCGGGACGGTGCAGGCCGGTTTATAATAGAAAGTGAAAACGTTTACAATCTGCGGGATGCAGAGCGTGTGAGAGGAACTTGCCCCATGACCATCAGTGACATTGCAAAAATGGCTGGCGTGTCCAGCGCGGCAGTCAGCCGATATCTCAACGGCGGGCCGCTCAGTGAACAGAAGCGGGAAGCCATCCGGGGAGTGGTGGAAAAAACAGGCTACCGCCCGGACGCCGCCGCACAGACTCTGCGCACCGGCCGGGTGAACCAGATCGGGGTCATTGCCCCCAGCATCAGCTCCCAGTCGGTGGGGCAGATCACCGCCGGCATCGCCAGCGAACTGGATCAACAGAACTACCTGATTCTGCTGGGCAACACCGAGCTGGACGAGCAGCGGGAGCTTGGCTACCTGACCGCCATGCAGCGCAACCATGTGGCGGGCATCATCCTGCTGGGGTGCTACTACAGCCCTCAGCTGGCCCGGGCCTTCAAGGCCTGCCGGGTGCCGCTGGTGGTCACCGGGCAGCGCTTCCCGGAGGTGCCCTGCGTGTACAACGACGATCGCAGTGCGGCCCGGGAGCTGGCCCAGCGGATGCTGGCCTGCGGGCACCGCAGGCTGGCGTACATCGGCGGCACTGAGCGGGATCAGGCCGTCGGGCTTGCGCGCCGTCAGGGCGTGCAGGACGCCCTGAACGCTGCCGGGCTGGACGGCGACAAGCTGCCCCGGCTGTGCTGCTCTGCCTTTACCATGGAAGAGGGCGAGCGCTGCATGAACGAGCTGCTGGCCTGCTGCCCGGATCTGGACGGCGTGGTGTGCGTGACCGACACGGTGGCGCTGGGGGCCATGCGGGCACTCAGGGCGGCAGGCCGCGCCATCGGCACCCAGGTCAGTCTGGCCGGCATTGGCGACAGCTGGGTGGGCGGCGTTGTGGAGCCGGGTCTGACCACCGTGCGCTTTTACCAGAAACAGGTGGGTGTGGAAGCCGCCCGGATGCTGCTGCAGATGCTGGAGCACCCGGAAAATGGCGGCCCCGTCCGCCAGACCACCCTGGGGTACAGCGTGGTGGACCGTGGTTCGATCCGGATAAAGGAGGACGCATGAACCGTAAGCTGATTTTTTTGGACATTGACGGCACCCTGCTGCCGCCGGGGGATATGCTCATCCCGGACAGCACCCTGCAGGCGCTGCGGGCGGCCCGGGCCAACGGGCACAAGCTGTTTCTGTGCACCGGACGCAACCTGCGCATGACCGCGCCGCTGCTGGAGTACGGCTGTTTTGACGGTGCCATCTGCAGCGCGGGCGGCTATGTGCTTTGTGACGGGCAGGTGCTGGTGGACCTGCCCATGGAGCCGGAACAGTGCAGCGGGCTGAGCGCCGTGCTGGAGCAGCACGGCGTGGACTACACGCTGGAGTCCCGTGACGAGACCTTTGCCGGGCCGAAGATGACCGCACGCTGGAAGTTTACCGCCGACGCGCCGGACAAGCCGCTGAACAGCGAAGCAGCCCGCTGGCGCAAGGCCATGCAGGACGGCATGAGCCTGACCCCGCTGAGCCGGTACGACGGCCAGCCGATCTACAAGATCGTGTACATTGCTGAGCACCTGCACGATCTGGACGAGGCCAAGCGGCTGTATCAGGACCAGTTCGTGTTCTGCGAGAGCAACCTGGACACCATGGATGACGGCATGATGAACGGGGAGCTCATCAACCGCAAATTCGACAAGGGCACCGGCATCCGGGCCATCTGCCGGCATCTGGGCCACCCGCAGGAAGATACCATTGGCTTTGGCGACAGCGATAACGACCTGCAGATGACCCAGGCCGCCGGGATCAGTGTGTGCATGGGCAACGGCTCGGAGCGGCTGAAGCAGCTGTGCGACCGCATCGCCCCCACCGTGTACGAGGACGGCCTTGCAAGAGAGTTTGCAGCCCTGGGCCTGACACAGTGAAAAAACAACAGCAGGCAGCTCCTTTTTGCGGGAACTGCCTGCTGTTTTGCTGTCTGCCGGGAAAGCGGGAAAATCAAAACCGGACCCAAAAGTGTAACCAAAACAGAAAAAGAGACGTCAATTCTTGACGAATTGGCGTCTCTTTTTGATGGAGCGGGCAATGGGAATCGAACCCACCTCCTCAGCTTGGAAGGCTGATATACTAGCCGATGTACGATGCCCGCATTTGCGAAGAATAGTATAGCATGTTTGCCGGAAAATGTCCAGCCCCAATTTTGCCGGGGGCCTGTTCATAAAACGTTCCATATTTCCTGTTTACTTTATGCGTGTTTTATTGTAAAATACACTTGAATAACAATGTCGGGCACACAGCCCGGCGGAATATAAACAGGTGGTGTTTGGATTATGGCATTGAAATATCAGCGTATCCTGCTCAAGATCAGCGGCGAAGCATTGGGCGGCGGAAAAGGCATGGGCTTTGACGAGCCGACCATGGATGCGATCTGCGGCGGTGTGAAAAAGGCCCACGATCTGGGGGTTCAGATCGGCATCGTGGTGGGCGGCGGCAACTTCTGGCGCGGCCGTTCCAGCGGCAAGATGGAGCGCACCCTGGCCGACAAGATCGGCATGCTGGCTACGGTGATGAACGCTCTGGCCGTCTCCGACAAGCTGGAGCAGCTGGGCGTGCCCACCGAGGTGTTCACCTCCATTACCATGCCCCAGGTGGCACAGCCCTTTACCCGCAAAGACGCCCTGCGCGCCATGGACGAGGGCAAGATCGCCGTGTTTGGCGGCGGCACCGGCAACCCCTTCTTCTCCACCGACACGGCAACGGCCCTGCGCGCCGTGGAAGTGAGCGCTGATGTGATGTTCAAGGCCACCATGGTGGACGGCGTGTACGACAAGGACCCCCACAAGTACCCCGACGCCAAGAAGTACGATACCCTCACCTTCACCAAGGTGCTGGAGGACCAGCTGGCCGTCATGGATGGCACCGCTGCCACCCTGTGCCGCGACAACAAGCTGCCCATCCTGGTGTTTGATCTGGCCGACCCGGACAACATCGCAAAGGCTGTGCAGGGCGAGAACGTGGGCACGCTGGTGTATGAGGGCTGACCGCGTATAGCCTTCTGCGCAGAAGCATACAATGAAGGGCGGGGCTGCCCGGTGCACTCTGCCCACCGAATATATCAACAGGAACAGGAGACTACAACAATGAGCAGCAACACCAAGGTTTACGAAGAAAAGATGAAGAGCTCGGTGGAGCACCTGGGCCGCGAGCTGGCCGCTGTGCGTGCAGGCCGTGCAAACCCCGCTGTGCTGGACAAGGTGACCGTGGACTACTACGGCGCGCCCACCCCCATCCAGCAGGTGGCATCCGTGGCTGTCAGCGAGGCCCGCACCCTGACCATCACCCCCTGGGACCGCACCCTGCTGCGTGCCATCAGCAAGGCCATCATGGCCAGCGACGTGGGCATCAACCCCATCGACGACGGCCAGACCATCCGCCTGAACTTCCCGGCTCCCACCGAGGAGCGCCGCAAGCAGCTGGCCAAGGAAGTCTCCAAGCTGGGCGAGGAGGCCAAGGTGGCCGTGCGCAACATCCGCCGCGACGCCATGGACAAGGCCAAGGCCATGAAGAAGACCGGTGAGCTGACCGAGGACAGCCAGAAGACCATGGAAGAGGATGTCCAGAAGCTGACCGACAAGTATATCAAGAACATCGACGCTGCCGTGGAAGAAAAGCAGAAGGAGATCATGTCCGTCTGATCCGGCTGCGCTGAGCAGAACAACAATGTAAGGTGTCGTGCGCTGGTGGGGGAGCCGCTTTTCAAAAAAGCAGCGCCTGTGGTGCGCGGCACTTTTTTCAGGGCAGCAATGCTGCCGGGAGGAGCAAATGGCACATCCCAGAGAGTTTGCGGAGGGGCTGTCCATCGGCATCATCATGGACGGCAACGGCCGCTGGGCCAAGAACCGGGGCCTGCCCCGCACCGCCGGGCACAAAAAAGGCGCCGAGGTGTTCAGCGATATCGCGGACTACTGCGACGAGCTGGGCGTTTCGTCGGTGTACTTCTATGCCTTTTCCACCGAGAACTGGAAGCGCCCGCTGGAAGAAGTGAACGCCATCATGCGGCTGTTCGGCGAATACCTGCTGAAGGGGTTTGACTACAAGAACCGCAACATCCGCATCAAATTCATGGGCGACCGCACCGTGCTGGACGAAAAACTGCAGCAGCTGATGAACAAGCTGGAAGGGGAGTCGGCAGTCAAGACCGGCATGACCCTGAACATTGCCATCAACTACGGCGGCCGCCCGGAGA
>ERZ860445.1742-NODE-1742-length-11165-cov-3.030783_pt1 | contig 11165 bp, 7 predicted proteins | sample MGYA00509977_ERZ860445 | MGnify/ENA primary metagenome ERZ860445 (study PRJEB30046, sample SAMN00715233) | human gut metagenome | study: EMG produced TPA metagenomics assembly of the A metagenome-wide association study of gut microbiota in type 2... | reverse complement strand
AAAAAGCCCTATGATACATATCGTAATTATTTTCCTCATTCTTCTCCTCCTTTATTTCTCATAAACTCCCAACTCGGTGATAGAGATGAATGATGATACATTCTTTGTGTATTTATGCCAGTGTTCCTGCACTTTTGCATCCATTAGTACGCGTATTCCCTTGGTTTCTACTGCCGGGAATTCCAAAACATATTGTGCAAACGGAGGTTGGAAAAATACAATATCGGTTTCGGGAAGTGCCGGAGTTGATTTGAATTTACCTACGTCATACCAATGTCCGTCATTTTCAAGATATTGAATGTTTAGAGAAGTAAACCATCCTCCGAACTCTTCCAGACAGCCCATATCTAAAACAAGCATATTGATGTTATGCTCTTCTTTCCAACCGTATCCGAAATAGTCTATTTTAGGCAGATTACTTTTGGCCGCTAATGAATAAAATACAGATCCTACGCCATCTTTGACTCCGTCATTAATTACTTCTACATTTGTTGCGTACATCGGTTTTCCAAAGGTAATCCAGCAAGAATCGAGTACTTCTTCGTTTAGTTTACGGATATTGGCGTAAATAGTGTCAGCCTTGGGGGCTATATTCTTGGTTTTAACCAATAACTCAAAGTCTTTAGTAATTGAGTTCTTGTTATTTGCGCTTAATTGAAGGGTAATTGGATATTTGCCGGCTTCTGTAGGAGTTCCTGCCAGTTTACCGTTTTGGAATGTAACTCCTACCGGAAGTTTACCTTTTACCAGTTCCCATTTGAAATCAGCGTTTGTTCTGCAGGCAAATGAGTAATCGGTAGGCTGTCCGATTTCCAAGTCCGGATTCGGACCGATACAGAATTCCATAGGGGGGATGAATTGTGCTTTGGGGTTAACATATACCATATCACCTTTCACTTTTCCTCCTTTGGCACAAACCAGTTCGATTGCTTTGTTGTAAGTACGTTCAATCATGTCTTCAATGGAAGCATCAGGCATATCAAATCTGGTGATATTGATATACCGGTCGTTGAAGGGTTTTTCCCATCCTTCGATAGGTTTAGTCAAACTTTCGGGAAGAGACTTTGCACCATACATTACTCCTAGAAGTCCGGAGATAGTGGCTGCCTGATTGTCGCAGTCAAATCCCATTGCACAGCTTAAATCCAATGTCCGTTGGAAATCTCCTTCGCCATACAACATAGCCAAAATTCCGCATAATCCGTTCAGATTAGCATTCCAGATTGTTTTTGTCATGGCTGGTTCATCTATGTAATATTTTTTAGCCATGATTTGACGTGCTTTTACCCAATCTTTAGGATATTTGTCATATAAAGCAATCATCTCTTTTACAGCTATCGCATATCTGTCATCAGCAGGTAGTTCTTTCAAGGCTCGTGTAATCAGTTTGCGGATATCCTTGCAGAAAAAGGCGTCAGCGTACATTGCACCGTATAGAACAGTGGGAGATACCGCCCACGAATCGCTTGTGATACGGGCTGCCCAGTCGCTTTTTCCTGCAGCATACGAAATCATTCCCGGTGCTGTATACGCCCATATCTCATTGATTAATTGAGGATCGATCTGATACCAGTGGGGATTCAGATTTTCGTCACCGGTGAACGGAGGGGTGAATCCAAGATGCATTAATCCGAGTGCAGCCCTATTGGCTAGCCATACACGGTCACGGATATGATACATCCATCCTTCGCGCATATTGGCATAAGTAGGTTCTACACCATATTTCTCCATTAATAGTAAGTAGATATACTCAACATCAGTATCGTCATCAGAGAATGCACCGTTATACTTCTGCAATTTATCTATGTTTTTAGTGTAACCGAATGGAAATCTGGATTCCGGGGCAGGTTCATCTACAAACTTGTTCTCAAAAGGAAGTCCATATATGTTTCCTACCATTTGCCCGATCCAAGCTCCGGCTATTTTGTCTTTTAACTCTGTCTTTGAAATTTTCTGTGCAGAGATAAATAAGATGTTGGTAATTAAAACAAGTAAAAAGATGATTGGTTTTTTCATACTTATCAGGGTTGATTTGTTGGAAGGTACACTTTTCTATGTGAACCTTCCAATTGTGGTTAATAATCTTTGTTTTGAGATAATTTTGGATTTGCATTTAAAATATCCGTAGGAATTGGAAATACATTTCTAAAAGTTTCTGAACTTTGGTCAGGGTGTGCCCAATATTTTTTCAGATATTTTCCGAAACGTATCATATCTTCATGGCGCCATCCTTCCCATGCCAGTTCTCTGCCTCGTTCTGCATAAAGTTCATCAACCGTCAATTGGCTTGTAGTATATGCATCAAGCCCTGCTCTTGTACGAATCTTCTTGAAGTCTGCCAGTTGGATAGCCTCACTTGTTCTGTTTTGTCGTACCAAAGCCTCTACATACATTAATACAACATCGGCATAACGGAAGATGGCAAAGTCGTTGTCCATACTAACTGTATATTCTTTTAAAGAACCATCAGTCTGGTAATGCCATTTCCAGCAGCGTGCACCGTCGTATGTACCACGTCCTCCGTTGCTATTGTAATATTTTTCTTCGGGGAAGACAGGAGTATATTCGAAACCAAGATCCTTTCCGCTTAAGTCAACTTGAGGACCGTATAACCAGCTCTGACTTCTGCGAAGATCTTGTTCTGCGTATGTTTGGAAAAAGTCCGGTTGGCAGAGAAAACCCGACCATGGAGCTGCCGGAATATTAAATGTTGCTTGTGATGCAGCTTCCAGTGTCAGCGTATGCAGATAAAATGAGTTACTGTCACCGCTAGTATATACTCTGTCATACAGGATTACAAAGATATTCTCCTTAGAATCTTCATTTTTAATATCAAAATTAGTGGAATAAGAGTCTTCAATGCTGTAAGCACCTATATCCATAATATCTTTACAGGCTTTCTCTGCTTTGTCATACATTGGAGTACCGAACCATGCTTCTGCATTCAGATACATTTTCGCAAGAATGCAATAAGCGGCAGCTTGTGTGGCCCGTCCATAATTAGTATCTGAAGGCTCCCTGTCTAGGAACTCGATATTGTCATTAATTTCTTTTTCCAGATAGTTGAAAATATATTCACGACTTTTTTGTTCCGGGTATCCGGTTTCTGTGTAGTCAGTTGTGAAAGGTACGTTTCCCCAACAAGAAATGGCTTGATAATAGTAGAAAGCACGCAATATTTTCATTTCAGCTATAATCTTCTCTTTTCCTTCAAACTGGATAGGTGATAATTCCGTTTCGTAAATAATTTCATTACATGCAGCAATACCATTAAATATCCAGTTCCATCCCCTTGTCAATAATTTATTTGCAGGTGGAATTTTATTCGTCTGGATTTCTTCATAACGTCCATTGCTGTACCAGGAACCACCACAAGCGGGAACGGCACATTCATCAGAAGCTTGTAAAAGCAGTGTCCATAAACTTTGTTCGGAATTGTATCCTTGTAATTTCGTATACGCTCTACCTGCATTGGCTACCAGTTCTTTCTCATTTTTAAAGAAGTCATTCATCGCTACTCCTGTGTATACAGTTTCGCTAAGATCGGTACATCCGTATAATAATATACAGATAACGAAACTTAATATTATATTTGTCTTTTTCATGGTAATCTTATTTTTTAGAATACTATATTAACTCCAAAAGTAAATTCTGTTGTACGCGGATAATAGCTCAAACTTTCCATACCGGGTTCCAGTCCGGAAAGAGCAACTTCTGGGTCGACACCAGAATAACCGGTGATACAGAATACATTCTGTGCAGTAAGAGACAATCTTAGTCTTTTTATCATTTTGGATGTGAAATCCCAAGTATATCCAAAGGTTACATTATCCAGTTTTAAATAAGAAGCATCCTCTATATATTTGGAGGAATATTTATAGGTCGTACTTGTGAAATTCGTTTGAGATAACCAGTTTGATGAGATATTTCTAAGTCCGATGCTGCTTAGATTTTCATATTCCATCGCATAGTTGTTCAGAATTTCTCCGCCGATAGATGCACGCAGTGAGAAACTCAAGTCGAATTTCTTATATCTGAAGGTATTACTCCAGCTAAGAGTGGCATCCGGATAAGCACAGCCAATTTTTTCCCATTGTTCTTCCGGTACGGAACCGTCTGCATTTTGTCCTAGCAATACATCTTTTCCATCTGTATCAGTTCCTAACCATATAGGACCATAGAAAGTACCCAATGACTGTCCTTCTATCAGACGTTGAGTGTAGCAGGCAGCACTTGTAGACCATCCCACTTTGTATGTTCCGTTAGTGAATTCATCATTGGTGAATTTCACCAATTTGTTTTTATTGTGCGAAACGGTAAGTGAGGTATTCCATGTAAAGTCTCTAGTGTTAAAAGGTGTACCGGATATTGTTAATTCAACTCCTTCATTAGTAACTTTTCCAACATTCGTAAACAAGGTATTATATACATAAGGAGGTGTTGGCACGATGTAGTCATATAGCAAGTTTGATGTAGTCCGTTTGTAATAATCAAAAGTGAACGAGAGGTGGTTGTCAAACATTGTCATATCGACACCAACGTTGAACTCTGCTTTTTTCTCCCATTTTAGATCCGGATTTGCATTACTTGCAGGTTGATAAGTATTGATCCATTGGCCATTGTAATAGAATTTACCGGCTGTAGTCATCATCATCAAAGATTTGTAGTTTGAGAAATCCTGGTTACCGGTAACTCCGTATCCGGCTCTCAATTTTAAATCATCGATCCATTTGACATTCGAGAGGAATTTCTCTTTATTTATACGCCAACCTACGCTGACAGCCGGGAACCATCCCCACTTATTATTGTCACCGAAACGGCTGGAGCCATCACGACGTAGTGAAGCAGACAAAAGATATTTATCATCGTAGTTGTACATAAAACGTCCGAAGAATCCGATATATGTATTATCTTCTTTATTGGACGACATGCTGGCTTTGCCTTCAGTTAGATTCGTTCCTGTTCCGATGTTATGAGTCTGGTTGTCATCGAAGTCGAAACCGGAATTTGTCATGGATGCAGATGTGCTGTAAGTATACTGGTATGTATATCCGAGTAATACCTGAATGGAATGTTTTCCGAAAATATTCGAGTAATTTAAAGTAGACTCATATTGTGTATCGTTTTCCTGATAGTTTTCAATATAGGCTTGCCCGTTTGTTCCTATTAAACTTGGATAATAATGTGTGTAGTATTCACGTGTCTCATATTGTTCCTTGTCGTATGAAACAAAGTTCTCCCATTTTAATCCTTTTATAGGCAATATGTTTAGAGTAGCACGAATATTTGCACCATAATTATCATTCTTACTTTCCATGTTCCTTTCGTTAATGATCGCTACCGGATTGTAATATTCCATTGCTTTGATACGGCTATATCCTCCGGCATCCGGATCGCTGTCGTCATAAACAGGCTCTGTTGGATTATGGGTAAATGCCTGCATAAAAGCACTTGTAGAGGAAGGGCTGTATTTGCGATGAATGATATTCAGGTTATAATCCAAATCGACCCATTTATCTAATAATGACTGGCGAATATTGGTACGTGCCATTAGCTTTTCGGAGCTATTATGCTTTTGCAAGCCATCGCTCTTTTCATAATTGAAAGAAGTGTGGTGTGAGAACTTCTCGGAACCTCCGGATATAGACAAGTTGTGCTTATGGCTGAACGGAGTTTGTGTAATTTCTTTAAACCAATCGGTATCACTGTCAAAAATATAACTTTCCAATTCTGGGCGATATTCCTTGATAACAGATTTGTATTCGCTTGCCGATAAAGGTTTTGCTCTGCGTGAAACGACTCCCACGGTGAGCTGCCCATCATAGGAAACTTCCGTTTTGCCACTTCTTGCACGTTTAGTTGTGACGATGATTACTCCATTCGTACCTCTTGTTCCATAAATAGCAGCTGCCGAACCATCTTTTAATACGTCAATTGATTCCACTTCCTGAAAATTGATATTTCTGATATCTGCACCTGCCACCCCATCAATAATAATTAATGGACCTTGGCCTGCGGAAAGTGTGTTTGTTCCGCGAAGTAATACTTCATATTTGGCTGTCGGATCAGCACCGTTCGGGTTGATAATTTGTAATCCTGCCACTTTTCCTTGCAACATTCCCATAGCATTGGTGAATGTTCCGGGATTGAGGTCATCTTTCTTCATGCTGGTAACCGATCCTGTAAGCTCTTTCTTTGTGGTAGAGCCGTAGCCGATTACTACAACGTCATTAAGCACTTTCGAGTCTTCGCGCAGGTGTATTACAAGCTGTGTCTGATTTCCTACTTGTTGTTCAACAGTTGCATAACCTACATAAGATATAACCAATATATCAGAAGGATTCGCTTTTACATTGAAGGTTCCATCAACTCCTGTAATAGAACCATTTGTTGTACCTTTAACAAGGACACTGGCACCGATAATGGGTTCATTTGCTTCATCGAGGACTGTACCTCTTATTGCCTTCTGGGCAATAGCATCATTGCTCATCAAAGAAAATACTATTAACAACATACTTGTCAATAGACCGTGGATTGAACATTGTTTTATCATAATAACAGAATTAAGGATGATTATTGTATTTCTTTTCTCAAAGGTATAGATACTTGTGCTCCCATTCTGGTAACAGAAATAGAAGAGGCTTTACTTGCAAATATAATTGCATCTTTTAGATTTTTGCCCTCAGACAGAGCTACGCACAGTCCGCCGCAGAATGTATCTCCGGCAGCGGTTGTGTCTACTGCTTCTACCTTGAAGGCTGGAATGTGGATAAACTCATTGTTTTCATAGGCGAGAGCTCCTTTGGCTCCCATCGTAATAATGACAGTTTTTATGCCTTTCGAACTAATATAACGAATCGCTTCTTTTGCCGATTCATCATCTGTAATGTGCATTCCCGAGATGATTTCAGCCTCTGTGACATTAGGAATAAGAATGTCGACATTGGCTAATAAATCGTCAGGCAGTTGTTGGGTAGGGGCAGGGGCGGGATTTAATATAACGGTAATTCCATCTTTTTTAGCCATTTTGGCTGCATAAGTGACACTCTCGATTGGAGTTTCCAACTGCATAATGACGATGGATGCCTGTTTGATGGCAGGTTCTGCATTTTGTATGTCATCAATAGATAAAGTCCCGTTGGCTCCGGAAGCAACAACAATACAGTTTTCCCCTTTTTTGTCGACATTGATAAGAGCTACTCCTGATGGTTCCTGCGGGGTAATTCCTACATAAGTAGTGTCGATCTTTTCTTTGTGAAACATTTCCAAGGTTTCATTTCCAAAAATGTCATTTCCTATTTTACATATGAAAGTGACATCTCCTCCTAGTCTTGCAGCAGCTACGGCTTTGTTAGCTCCTTTGCCGCCATGATTCATTAAGAAGTTTCCTCCCAGAATTGTTTCTCCTGGTTTTGGTAGACGGTCTGATTTGATAACCATATCCGTATTACTGCTACCTATCACTACGATTTTCTTCTTTGTGTCCATATAATGAGTATTAAGTATTAAGGCGAATTGAATCGTAAACGATGCGCAATCGTTTGCGCAAATATAGAAATTTTTTTCAAAACAAAATATTTTTCTTGCTTTTTTCTCAAATAAAATGTTATTTTTGCAAAAAACAACCAGTAATGAAGAAAACTCTGATTGATGTATCAAAGAAAACTGGGTACTCTATCTCTACGATTTCTAGGGTCTTAAATGGGAAATCGGAGAAATATAGAATAAGCCAGTCTGCTAAGGAGGTTATTTTGCAGTCCGTTAAAGAATTGGACTATCAGCCTGATATAGTTGCGCAAAGTTTGCGCAACAACACGACATATACTATAGGCCTTCTTGTACCACACATAGATAATCCTTTTTTTGCCAATATAGCAAGTGTTGTCATCCGTGAAGCACAACGTTATAATTATACTGTCATGCTTATCGATACCCTCGAAGATCCTGTTCAGGAAAATAAAGCTATTGATTCGCTTCTGTCACGTAAGATAGACGGAATTATTTTGGTTCCGACTGGTGAAAACCCTTCTAAACTCGAGGAGATTAGTACTAAAACTCCGATTGTGCTAATTGACCGCTATTTTGAGAAGCATAATTTGCCATACGTAGCTACTGATAATTATGTAGGAGCTTATCAGGCAACGAAATTATTATTAGAATCGGGGCATAGTAAGATTCTCTGTATTCAGGGGCCGGATATTTCTATAACAACTAAGGAACGTGTGCGCGGGTATCTTGATGCGCTTCGCGAAGCTGGTTATCAGGATAACGCAATGATAAGAGGAAATGAGTTCTCGATTCAGAATGGTTATATTGAGACTAAGTTGGCTCTGAACTCTACTACAAAACCTACTGCTATATTTGCGTTAAGTAGTACAATTCTTTTGGGAGCCGTCAAAGCATTAAATGAGCATAAAGTGAGAATTCCTCAAGATATGTCTATCATTTCGTTTGATGATAACTTATATCTGGACTATCTAAATCCTCCTATAACTCGTATTGCACAATCACTGGAGAATATTGGCATTATTGCTGTAAAAATGTTGATGCAGAAGATTTTGGAAGAAACTGAACTACATTCGGAGATTCTTTTGAAACCTAATATTATAAAACGGGATTCGATAAAGGTGTTAACTGATAGAAAGTAGTATTTTAGATAATAGAAAAAATCGGGCTTGAACAATGCCAAGCCCGATTTTTTACATATTAATACTGTTTCTTATGCTGCCGGATCCGGTGCTTCACCACCGTCTTCATTTCCACCTTCTCCGTTGCCTTCATTTCCATTGTCAGGCGTACTTGACACCATTGCCTTTTGACACCAACTATATGAATTTATAAGTATCAAGAGTTCTGGGCTCAGTTGTAATTCTTGGGGATTGGGGGGATTTGATTCAGGGCAATCACATCCCTCACCCTTGCCCCATTCATTAGCGCACCGTTTAACTCGTTTCTGCACTGAAATGTTCCTCCTGACATATAAAAATAACAAATAAGATTTTTAATATTGTGTTATTTTTCTTGTTGATGCAACATTTTATATTTTATACGTTTGTCTATCAGCCACATGAGTACCCAGTAGAAGGGTAATATAATGGGATAAAATATTATTATCAGTGCAATATATCCATGTCTTTGCGAAGCGTCTTTGCCAATAACAAAATCTATTATTGAGTAGGAGTAAATGAAAAAGAGCAAAATAAAGAATGGAACCAAAATACTTCCCAGAATGACTACCCATGAGAATCGCTTTTGACGATTACTCTTTCGATAACAGGTTATAAATTTCAAGTGTAGCAGAAATAAGAATATTCCGTACACTGCTGCCAATCCTTCCGGACCAAAGGTTAACAATATTTTAGCATAAGAATTCGGTTCGGGCTTATAAGTCAGTTCCATGAATTCGTCTTCGGGCAACGAATCAAAATGCCATGTGTTGATTTGTTTGATTCCACCCTCTTGGGGCTTTCCAAGGTTACTTGAATAGTCTTTTATCTTTCCTGCTTGTTCAACAGTAATGTCCAGTGTGCCGAAAGATTTCCATTTTTTGGCTGGCGACAGAGAGTAACGAAAGTTGTATTTAGTTATCCAATCAAGACAGTTTCGCCAGGGATATGCAGTGTATTCCACCCGGATACGATGAGTACCTTGCGAGAGTTCGGGCTGGAAGTACTTCATTTCAAAAGAATAATATGTTTCGCTCGTATTATCGTCCCATCGACATTCTATTTTTCTGTTGTTGTCGTCACAACGATCACAACTGTTAGTGAAATCACTGAATATAGAATCAGAAGATTCTTCCCCCTCTTCTTTTTTGAACGGAATATCGAACACTTTTACCGGACGATCATCAAGCCATACGCAAAAGTCGTCTTTATAGTCAACGGCACAAAAAAGGAGAGGAATTTGCTTACCGACTACGTCACTTTTGATCATGTATTCTACCTTATATTTTGCAGTATGGAAATTCTCGTCTATCTGAATAAAGATACTTTCATGTAGAATATCCACATGCCTGCTCGAAATGGCACTGGCTGCTTTGGTTCCTTCAATGAAAGGTGATGCCATATTGGCTTTTGCAGAATTACAGATAAATAATAACATCAGGGATATAATGAGGACGGTGAATGAGGATATTTTTTTCATGTCGTATTTCTTCTATTCTTAGTATATGCCACAAAAGTACCAAAAATATAGGGTTATTTATTATTAACTTCGTTTTTTGTATCTCAACCGAATAAACACAACCACAGGATAGCATCTAAAAACAAAGCCCCGAAAGTCATAGACTCCCGAGGCTTCATCACCTTTATTATAATAATGATATATTATTCTTTCAAATCTTTCAGTTCCCAAGCCAATGCACTGGCACCCAGTACAGCAGCATCAGAATCCTTCAATTCGGAAACGAGCAATTTCGTCTTACCTTTATAGATATTCAGGATATTATCATCAATGGCCTTCTGAATCGGTTTCATGATATAGTCACCGGACTTAGCCAAGCCACCGAACAATACAATGGCTTCAGGGCTGGAAAATGCGATGGCGTCTGCCAAAGCTTCACCCAGAATGTTACCTGTAAAGCTAAAGATTTCCTGTGCCAGTTTATCTCCTTGTACAGCTGCATCATATACATCTTTTGAAGTAATGTTTTCTGCAGGAATGTTACGAAGCAAGCTAGCATCCGTACGGGCAGCAAGGAATTCGCGAGCTGTGCGAGCTACACCGGTAGCCGAACAGTAAGTTTCCAAACATCCCTTACGTCCACAACCGCAAAGACGACCATCGCGACGAGCGATCACGTGTCCTAATTCGCCTGCAAAACCGTCATGTCCATATACCATCTGGCCGTTGATAACAATACCACTACCCACACCGGTACCCAGTGTAATCATGATAAAGTCTTTCATACCACGGGCAGCGCCATAAGTCATTTCACCGATAGCAGCAGCATTTGCATCGTTTGTCAAAGCAGTGGGGATACCCAGTCTTTCTTCAAACATGGCAGCCAACGGAAGAATTCCTTTCCAAGGCAAGTTCGGAGCAAATTCAATCGTTCCCGTGTAATAGTTACCATTCGGAGCACCGATACCGATACCTCTGATTTTATCAACGCCACCATTAGCAATAATCAATGGAAGCAGGCTTTTACACACTTCATCAGC
>ERZ860445.1735-NODE-1735-length-11183-cov-34.858645_pt1 | contig 11183 bp, 7 predicted proteins | sample MGYA00509977_ERZ860445 | MGnify/ENA primary metagenome ERZ860445 (study PRJEB30046, sample SAMN00715233) | human gut metagenome | study: EMG produced TPA metagenomics assembly of the A metagenome-wide association study of gut microbiota in type 2... | reverse complement strand
AGTCTGGGCTTTGCGCATAAAAAAAGGCTGTGTCAGCGTTTTGACACAACCTCTTATCCATCAAGGATATTTTATTTCGTTCTCCGGCGGTTAGAACTCCGCATTGCGCGGAGTACGCGGGAACGGTATCACGTCACGAATATTAGTCATACCGGTTACAAACAGCAACAGACGTTCAAAGCCCAATCCGAAGCCTGAGTGCGGGCACGTACCGAACTTGCGGGTATCAAGATACCACCACATATCTTTCATCGGAATATGAAGTTCTTCGATGCGGTTCATCAGTTTAGCATAATCGGACTCACGCTCGGAGCCGCCGATTATCTCGCCAATCTTCGGGAAGAGCACATCCATAGCACGTACCGTTTTACCATCGTCGTTCTGCTTCATATAGAACGCCTTGATTTCTTTCGGATAATCCGTTAGGATAACCGGACGCTTGAAGTGGTCTTCTACCAAATAGCGTTCGTGCTCGGAAGCCAGGTCGACCCCCCAGTATACGGGGAATTCAAACTTATGCCCCTGTGCTACGGCTTCTTCCAGAATCTTGATACCTTCCGTATAAGGCAGACGAACGAAGTTTTCTTTCAGTACACCTTGCAAGCGCTCTATCAAACCCTTGTCAAACATATCATTCAAGAACTTCACATCATCGGCGCAGTTATCCAAAGCCCACTGTACGCAGAACTTGATGAATTCTTCCGCCAAGTCCATGTTATCGGTAATGTCATTGAACGCAACTTCCGGCTCCACCATCCAGAACTCAGCCAAGTGACGGGGGGTATTGGAGTTTTCCGCACGGAACGTAGGCCCGAACGTATAGATAGCGCCCAACGCCGTAGCGGCAAGTTCACCTTCCAACTGACCGGAAACCGTCAGACTCGCCTGCTTTCCGAAAAAATCGTCATCGTAGATAATAGAACCGTTTTCGTCTTTCTTCAAATCATAAAGGTTCATCGTAGTAACCTGAAACATCTGTCCGGCTCCTTCGCAGTCGGAAGCCGTAATGATAGGCGTATGAAAATAGAAGAACCCTTTCTTATGGAAGAATTCATGAATGGCAATAGCCATATTGTGACGGATACGGAACACAGCACCGAATGTATTCGTACGAGGACGCAGATGGGCTATCTCGCGAAGGAACTCCATAGAGTGCCCTTTTTTCTGCAAAGGATACGTATTGTCGCAAGTACCCAACACTTCAATTTCACGTGCCTGGATTTCAGCTTTCTGACCGGAGCCTACCGATTCCGTCAGCACACCGTTCACGCTCAAACAAGCTCCTGTGGTAATTTCTTTCAGCATCTGCTCATCGAAGTTTGCCAAATCCACCACAATCTGCACATTATTTATTGTAGAACCGTCGTTCAGCGCGATAAAATTAACTTGCTTACTACCTCTGCGGGTACGAACCCAACCTTTCACGTTGACCATAGCGCCAAAATCCTCGCGCTTCAGCAGGTCAACAATCTTTGTTCTACTAATCTTTTCCATAAAACAGTTATTATAACTTGATTATATATATTATTCGAAAGAGCCCATGCGCAGGAAGTTCACCTCTTGTTCCGTGAGGTAACGCCACTCGCCGCGACGCAAGCCTTTCTTGGTTAAGCCGGCAAAGAATACACGATCCAGTTTCACAACCTTGTATCCCAGCGATTCGAAAATACGACGCACGATACGGTTCTTGCCGGAGTGGATTTCTATGCCCACTTCATCTTTTTTGAAATCATCCGTATAGCTGATAGCATCTGCCTGGATTTCACCATCGTCCAACTGAATACCGGCTGCAATCTGCTCCATATCGGCTTTAGTCAGATTCTTATCCAAATGCACATGATATATTTTCTTTTTCAGATACTTGGGATGGGTCAGCTTGGAAGCCAGGTCGCCATCGTTCGTCAGCAATAATACCCCCGTAGTATTACGGTCCAGACGACCTACCGGATAGATACGTTCGTCACAAGCACCTTTCACCAAGTCCATTACAGTACGACGCGCCTGCGGGTCATCGGAAGTTGTCACCGTATCTTTCGGCTTGTTCAACAGGACATATATCTTACGTTCGATGCTGACCGTCTGGTCGTGAAACTTCACTTCATCGCCACGCTTAATCTTAGTACCCAATTCCGTAACCACTTCTCCGTTTACAGACACTACGCCTGCCGTAATAAACTCATCCGCTTCACGACGCGAGCATACACCGGCATTAGCCAGAAACTTATTCAAACGAATCGGTTCGTTCGGATCGACAAATTGTTCTTTATACTCTATCTGTTTCTTCTTACTGTACTTGGCATTGGGATCGTAATCTCCCGTACGGCGAATCGGGCGACTGTAGCTGTCTCTGTTGCCATAAGGGCGTTGAGGACGGTCACCGTTCGAGTTATAGCGCGGACGGAAAGGGCGGTCACCACCGGCATTGTTACCATAAGGACGCTGAGAACGGTCGCCACCTTCACTGTTATAACGGGGACGATAAGGACGATCACCGCCGGCATTGTTACCGTAAGGACGCTGAGGACGGTCGCCACCTTCACTGTTATAACGGGGACGGTAAGGACGGTCACTGCCGGCATTGTTACCGTAAGAGCGCTGAGGACGGTCGCCACCTTCACTGTTATAACGGGGACGGTAAGGACGCTCACCGCCGGCATTGTTACCGTAAGAGCGTTGAGGACGGTCGCCACCTTCACTATTATAGCGAGGACGGTAAGAACGGTCGTTGTTATAGGAACGCTGAGGACGGTCGCCATTTTCCGCATTCGGATTAAAGCGCTGACGGTAAGGACGGTCACTGCTGTACGAACGTTGCGGACGGTCGCCATTTTCACTATTAAATCTCGGACGATAAGGGCGGTCGCCATTTTCACGGTTATAAGACGGGCGACTATAGCTTCCCTCTCTGTTAAATTGGTTACCATCACGGCCGGCGCCTGAATTCTCCTCTGAAGAAGAAGCATCACGCCAAGTTTCATTTTCTGTACTCATTGTTTTATTCGAATAAAATTAAACCTACTGGCCTCACGGCCATTCTTTCTTTATCTCTAATTACCTTTATTTTAGCTTATAACAAATTCCGGATTAAAAAAGTTGAAATCTCCGGTTTCCCTTGTCGCTTCTTAAAGCCCCGTATATGTATGGGGAGTAATTGCACATAATTCTTTTTTTATATCTTCGCTTACATTCAATTCTTCTATGAATTCCTTGATAGAATTCTCTGTGATAGCCTGATTGGTACGTGTCAATGCTTTCAGCGCTTCGTAAGGATGCGGATATGCCTCACGGCGCAGGATTGTTTGAATGGCCTCGGCCACAACACTCCAGCAGTTATCCAAATCGCGATAGATAGCCGTTTCGTTCAACAGCAGCTTACGCAATCCTTTCAATGAACTCTGAATGGCTATTATGATATGTCCGAACGGAACGCCCACATTACGCAATACGGTAGAATCCGTCAGGTCGCGCTGCAAACGTGACACCGGCAACTTCACAGCCAGATGTTCAAGGATAGCGTTTGCTATACCCAGATTACCTTCGGCATTTTCAAAATCAATTGGATTCACCTTATGCGGCATTGCACTCGAACCAACCTCACCAGCCTTGATCTTCTGCTTGAAATATTCCATGGAGATATACTGCCAGAAGTCACGGTTCATATCAATCATCACCGTATTAATTCGCTTCATCGCATCGAAGATAGCAGATAGATTATCATAATTGGAAATCTGAGTCGTATATTCTTCGCGCTCCAACCCCAGTTTCTCTGCAACGAACTTAGTACCGAAAGCTTTCCAGTCATATTCCGGATAAGCCACATGATGTGCATTGTAATTTCCCGTAGCACCGCCAAACTTAGCAGTAACCGGACAAGCCTTCAATGCAACCAGTTGGCGTTCCAAACGATATACAAACACCATTATCTCTTTTCCCAGACGAGTAGGAGAAGCCGGCTGTCCGTGCGTTTTGGCGAGCATCGGAATATTCGCCCACTCTTCAGCATAAGCACGGAGTTGCGCTATCAATTCCTCTATCTGCGGATAATATACCTGTTCCAATGCCTCTTTTACAGACAGAGGAATAGAAGTATTGTTAATATCTTGTGAAGTCAGCCCGAAGTGGATAAACTCTTTATAGTCGTCCATTCCGCCTAACTTATCAAATTCTTCTTTCAAAAAATATTCAACAGCCTTCACATCATGGTTAGTCACGCTTTCAATATCCTTGATACGTCCGGCATCGGCTTCTGAAAAATTACGGTAAATATTTCTCAAAGTTTCGAATACATCCTTATTCACCCCTTTCAACTGAGGCAAAGGCAGTTCACATAAGGTTATAAAATATTCCACTTCAACCTGTACACGGTATTTTATCAGTGCGAATTCTGAGAAATAGGCAGCCAAAGCATCTGTCTTGCCCCTGTAGCGACCGTCAATCGGGGAGATTGCGGTAAGTAAATCAAGTTCCATACGTCGTATTTATGATAATTATCGGATTGCAAAATTACGGCTTTTTTCCGAGTAATCAGGTATAATGGGGAAATAAATTAAAAAAATGAAGTTTCAGAATAAAAAAAATAGCTTTGTATACTATATACAAAGCTAAAATCCGCAACAATTGTGTGGGCGTTGACGGATTCGAACCGCCGACCCTCTGCTTGTAAGGCAGATGCTCTGAACCAGCTGAGCTAAACGCCCTTTTGATAAACGAAAGTGCTTGTTTTTTTGTGTGGGCGTTGACGGATTCGAACCGCCGACCCTCTGCTTGTAAGGCAGATGCTCTGAACCAGCTGAGCTAAACGCCCGTACACTTCCGTTTCAAAAGCGATGCAAAGGTACAGCTTATTTTGAAATTACCAAAACTTTCGCCATTTATTTTTCAAGTTTTTTTTCATACAACATTAACTACTATTGAATTTCAACCAATTAGCCTCATCACTTTTTTATATCATTTTTGCGGATTACCTTTGCCGGATTCCCAACAGCCACACAATCGGACGGAATATCTTTGGTCACTACACTTCCCGCACCTATAATGCAACGGTCGCCAATAGTTACCCCGGGACAAATAACAGCGCCACCGCCAATCCAGCAATCTTCACCTATCGTCACCGGATAGGCATACTCCTGCTCTATACGCCTCTCCAGATAATCAAACGGGTGTTGAGGAGTATAAATCTGCACACAAGCCCCTATCAGCGTATATGCCCCAACAGTGATATAGCCACCGTCCAGAAAAGTACAATTGGAGTTGATAAAGACATGTTCCCCAAGGCGGATACCATCACCATGATCGCAACAAAAAGGCGGGCAAATAGTGGCAGAAGCTGGAATACCGGGTATCAATTCTTCCAATACGCTCCGGCATTCTTCCTCATAACCGCTCATAGCGTTCAGCTTCAGCAACAGTTTTTTCGCACGTTTAAAACGCTCTTGAATTTCCGGGGAAGCCGTATTCGCCAATTGTGAACTCCGCATTTTATCTACCTCATCCATATTCTTATCCATTTTTATTGTACAATATACTACAAGCCATTACATATATGCAGCAATGCCGTCAGTTTCTCCATCCAGTCTTCATCGGGAGCCACATGCAATCCGCGTATGCCAAGCGCTTCCGCCGCCTTGATATTCTTTAAACTGTCATCTACAAATATCGTTTCTTCAGCTTTCATACCGTCAGCAGCCAATGCTTTCAGGAAAATATCCGGTTCAGGCTTGTAAGCCTGCATTTCATAGCTGCAAAACAGCGTATCAAAATAATCGCTTATCGGTTTATGTTCGTCACTAAACTTATCACTGCGGGTAAAAGCCATAATAAACGGATTAGTATTGCTAAGCAGGCAAATGTGATACTCCTCTTTTAACTTCAATAAATTGTGAAGCCGGTTCAGAGGCACATCACGTATAAAGCCCAGCCAGCAATATTGCGCCTCATCCCAACCGACAGATTCGCGCCCGGCAGCCTCAGCCATTCTCCGGCAAAACTCACTGGCATCAATCTTTCCCGTCTCTACATCCAGGAAAAAACCTTTTTGGCCGTATTCTCCCATATACTCATCCGTATTCACTCCCGCTTCACGAAAACGGCGGAAAGCCTCTTCCGAATTCTGACGGAATATCACACCGCCCATATCAAATAATATATTCTTTATCATATGCCAATGCTTATTTAAGGAAAACGGACACCCGTTGCCGGATGTCCGCTTTATTACAATAATATATCAACCGGCTTATTTATATTCCTGCCAGTTCTTGATTTGGATATCTTCCATCTTCATCTCACAGAAAGCTTCAATGAAAGCACCTGCCAGACGGGCATTCGTAATCAACGGAATATTATGGTCGATAGCACCGCGGCGAATCTTGTAACCGTTGGTCAGCTCGCGTTTAGAGTGGTTCTTCGGAATATTTACAATCAAGTCGAACTTATGTTCGGCAATCATTGTCATTACATTATTCTCCGCATCGGCACGTTCATCCGGCCAGAACACAGCTTCGGTGCTTACACCGTGCGCATTGAGGAATGCAGCGGTACCTGCCGTAGCGTAAATCTTATATCCCTTCGCAAAAAGCATGCGGCTGGCATCCAGCAAGTCCACTTTCGATTTCATTGCACCGGAAGAGAACATCACACCTTTTTCTGGACGCGGAATCTTGAAACCGGTAGCAATCATGGAGTTCAGCAATGCTTCGGAGAAGTCGTCGCCGATACAGCCTACCTCCCCCGTAGAAGACATATCCACGCCCAATACCGGGTCTGCGTTATGCAGGCGGGAGAATGAGAACTGGGAAGCCTTCACGCCAATCCAGTCGATGTCGAACGCCGACTTGTCCGGACGAGAGTAAGGAGCATCCAGCATAATCTTCGTGGCCGTCTCGATAAAGTTACGTTTCAGCACTTTGGATACAAACGGGAAACTACGTGAAGCACGCAGGTTACATTCGATAACTTTCACCTCATTGTTACGTGCCAGGAACTGGATGTTGAAAGGACCGGAGATATTGAGTTCCTTTGCAATCTGACGACTGATTTTCTTGATACGGCGTGCCGTAGCGAAGTAAATCTTCTGTGCCGGGAATACCAGCGTAGCGTCACCGGAGTGCACACCGGCAAACTCAACATGCTCAGAAATGGCATATTCCACCACCTCGCCGTTCTGTGCCACGGCATCGAACTCAATCTCTTTCGTATTCTGCAGGAACTGGGAAACCACTACCGGATATTCCTTGGAAACCTCGGCAGCCATTTTCAGGAAGTTCTCCAATTCTTCTTCATCGTAGCATACATTCATTGCAGCACCGGAAAGCACATACGACGGGCGCACCAATACCGGATAGCCTACTTTCTCAACGAAGCCCTTCACATCTTCCAGACTGGTAAGTTCCTGCCAAGCCGGCTGGTCGATGCCGAGCTGGTCGAGCATGGCAGAGAATTTGTTACGGTTCTCTGCACGGTCGATAGAAACAGGCGAAGTGCCCAATACAGGAACAGACTGACGATAGAGTTTCATTGCCAGATTATTAGGAATCTGACCGCCTACGGATACGATTACGCCGCGCGGCTGTTCGAGGTCTATAACATCGAGCACAGGTTCAAAAGAAAGTTCGTCGAAGTACAGACGGTCGCACATATCGTAGTCGGTAGATACTGTTTCGGGGTTATAGTTAATCATGATGGATTTGTACCCCAACTTGCGTGCAGTCTGGATAGCGTTCACCGAACACCAGTCGAACTCAACGGAAGAACCGATGCGGTAAGCTCCCGAGCCCAATACAACTACCGATTTTTCATTCTTATAATAGTTCACATCATACCTTTGTACGGCATACGTCATATAAAGGTAGTTCGTCAGTTCCGGATGCTCGGAAGCGACGGTATTGATACGTTTCACAGCCGGAAGAATACCCAGTTCCTTACGACGGGCGCGTACCATAAGGTTTTCCTTTTCCATATTACCTTCCGGATTCAGTACGAAACGTGCAATCTGGAAGTCGGAGAAACCGAGCACTTTCGCTTCACGCAGCACATCGGCAGGAATATCCTCCACCTTATTATATTGTGAGAGTTTATTCTTATAGTCTACAATGTTCTTCAGTTTGCCGAGGAACCAAGGGTCAATCTTCGTCAGCTCAAAGATACGGTCAATTGTATAGCCTTTTTCCAGAGCCTGGGCGATAGCAAACACACGCAGATCGGTGGGGTGAGCCAATTCGTGATCCAAATCTTCGAATTCCACACTATCATTACCCACAAAGCCGTGCATGCCCTGACCTATCATACGCAAACCTTTCTGAATAATTTCCTCGAAAGAACGGCCGATAGACATGATTTCACCTACAGACTTCATGCTTGAACCGATTTCGCGAGACACACCTGCAAACTTCGTCAAGTCCCAACGGGGAATCTTACAAATCAGGTAGTCCAATTGCGGAGCTTCGTAAGCAGAATTAGGAGTTCCCATTTCACCGATTTGGTCGAGCGTATAACCCAATGCAATCTTGGCGGCAACAAAAGCGAGCGGATAACCGGTAGCTTTGGATGCCAATGCAGAAGAACGGGACAAGCGGGCGTTCACCTCGATTACGCGATAGTCGTTGGTTTCGGCGTTGAATGCATACTGAATGTTACATTCACCCACGATGCCGAGGTGACGGATACACTTGGTAGAAAGTTCCTGCAACATCTTCACCTGTTCGTCGGTAAGCGAGCAGGTAGGAGCAACCACGATAGACTCACCGGTATGGATGCCCAGAGGGTCGAAGTTTTCCATACTTGCTACGGTGAAGCAGTGGTCGTTGGCGTCGCGGATTACCTCGAATTCGATTTCTTTCCAACCTTTCAGGGATTCTTCCACCAGGATTTGCTTGGAGAACGTGAAAGAACTTTCAGCCAGTTTGACAAACGCTTCCTCGTCCGGACAGATACCGCTGCCCAAACCACCCAAAGCATAAGCCGAGCGTACCATTACCGGATATCCGATTTCGCGGGCAGCTTTCAAGGCATCTTCCATGCTTTCCACAGCGTGGCTCTTCGGAGTTTTCATAGGAATCTCATCCAGCTTCTTCACAAAGAGGTCGCGGTCTTCCGTGTACATGATAGCCTCTACCGAAGTACCCAACACACGCACGCCGTATTTCTGCAAAGTACCGTTCAGGTAAAGTTCCGTACCGCAGTTCAGCGCAGTCTGTCCGCCGAAAGCCAGCAGAATGCCGTCCGGCTGTTCTTTTTTGATGATTTCTTCTACGAAATAAGGAGTTACCGGCAAGAAATAAACTTTATCGGCAATACCTTCTGATGTCTGAATTGTAGCAATATTCGGGTTTACCAATACCGAACCCACACCTTCTTCGCGCAAAGCCTTCAAAGCTTGCGAACCGGAATAATCAAACTCTCCGGCCTGACCGATCTTGAGCGCACCCGAGCCCAAGACAAGCACTTTCTTCAAATTCTTTTCCATATTCTCTTATTGTCTATTTAAGTTCATTCTTCACATTCCGGCACAAAAAAAATGCGTTACCCCGAATAAGGATTAACGCATTACCAAAGAACTAAAAATATCGTTTTCGGAAAAAGAGAAACCGACAGCCAGCGAATGAAATTCATTCGAACGTAGGTTATATGTACTTCTCTTTTCCTGCGATTGCATAGTTATCTCTAAAATTTCTGCAAAGTAACGACTTATTTACGATTTGAGCAAATTAATCAAAGGAATAAATTTCTTATCCCAAAAGAATAGTTACTTTTACCGCAATGCAATCTTTGAATATAGCAGGAAGGATACTTCTTGAAGAAAAATCAAACAGACACCAAAAGATATGGAGGATAAAAACAGAAAAGCAAGCATCAGCCTTCCCGGATGTTATAACGAGGTTTGGACGACAGAGCGTACTTTCACTGTTTAATTTTTAAAGTAATACACTGCATTCGATAAAAATAATGGTATCTTTGCATTCCATTATAACAGACAGCGTTTTATGAAGAAAAAATAATCAATACAGATATGGCAAAAGAAAAAATCATCCTTACGGGCGACCGCCCCACGGGACGCCTGCATATCGGACATTATGTAGGCTCATTAAGACGCAGAGTGGAGTTGCAGAACTCCGGACTGTATGACAAGACGTTCGTGTTCATAGCCGATGCACAAGCATTGACAGATAACATGGAAAACCCGGAAAAGGTACGTCAGAACGTTATCGAAGTAGCTCTCGACTATCTGGCTTGCGGATTGGATCCTACGAAGAGTACCATCTTTATCCAGTCACAGATTCCGGAATTGTGCGAACTGACATTCTATTATATGGACCTTGTCACCGTATCGCGCCTGCAACGTAACCCGACGGTAAAGACGGAAATCCAGATGCGCAACTTTGAAACAAGTATTCCGGTGGGGTTCTTCACCTACCCTATCAGCCAGGCTGCGGACATCACGGCGTTTCGCGCCACCACCGTTCCCGTTGGCGAAGATCAGGAACCGATGATTGAACAAGCCCGTGAAATCGTACGCCGCTTCAACTTTATCTACGGCGACACATTGGTAGAACCGGAAATCCTTCTGCCTGACAATGCAGCCTGTCTGCGTCTGCCGGGTACAGACGGAAAAGCCAAGATGAGTAAGTCTTTGGGAAACTGTATCTACCTTTCCGATACAGCCGACGAGATTCAGAAGAAAGTGAAGAGCATGTACACCGACCCCGATCATCTGCGCGTACAAGACCCGGGCAAGATTGAGGGAAATACCGTATTTACTTATTTGGACGCTTTCTGCCACCCCGAACACTTCGAACGTTACCTGCCCGACTATCCTTCTCTGGAAGAACTGAAAGCCCACTATCAACGTGGTGGTTTAGGCGATATGAAAGTGAAAGGCTTCCTCAACAATATCATGCAGGAAACGTTGGAGCCGATTCGTAACCGCCGCAAGGAATTCGAAAAAGATATTCCGGCTATCTACGATATGCTGAAGAAAGGCTGTGAAGCGGCACGCGAAACAGCCGCAGCGACATTGGACGACGTGCGTCGTGCCATGAAGATTAACTATTTCGATGATGCGGAACTTATCGCAGAGCAGGTAAAGAAATTCAGCGCGGAATAATCTCCGCGCGGCAAGGCATAAAAAAAAGAAGTTGTGTCAAAACGTTGGCACAACCTCTTTTATATTTTACAGTTCTGCTATATTT
>ERZ860445.1733-NODE-1733-length-11189-cov-6.104455_pt1 | contig 11189 bp, 8 predicted proteins | sample MGYA00509977_ERZ860445 | MGnify/ENA primary metagenome ERZ860445 (study PRJEB30046, sample SAMN00715233) | human gut metagenome | study: EMG produced TPA metagenomics assembly of the A metagenome-wide association study of gut microbiota in type 2... | reverse complement strand
CACCATGTAGCTGCCAGCCTCGATCTGATCCGGGATGATGCTGTAGGTGCAGCCGTGCATCTTTTCCACACCGCGCACCTTGATCACATCGGTGCCTGCGCCGCGGATGTTCGCACCGCACATATTCAGGAAGTTTGCCAGATCCACCACATGGGGTTCCTTGGCACAGTTTTCCAGAATGGTCTGGCCCTTGGCCATTACAGCGGAGAGCATACCGTTCATGGTAGCGCCCACGCTGACCTTATCAAAGAAGATGTGTGCACCGTTCATCTCCTTGGCGCGCACGCTGATCATGCCGTAGTCCACGCTGTCCTCTGCGCCCAGAGCACTGAACACCTTCAGGTGCTGGTCAATGGGGCGGGGGCCGAGGTTGCAGCCGCCGGGCATGGCCACCTGAGCCTTGCCAAAACGGGACAGCAGTGCGCCCAGAAAGTAGTAGCTGGCGCGCATCTGGCGGGACAGGTCGTCCGGGACGTTGGTGCCGGTCAGATGGGTGGTGTCGATCTCGTAGGTGTTGCGGTTGATCATTTTGATCTGTGCGCCCAGAACGCTGAGGATTTTCAGGCTCACCGCCACATCACTGATATCCGGCAGATTCTCGATCACACAGACATCCGCTGCCAGAATGGTTGCAGGCAGGACGCCCACCGCCGCATTTTTGGCACCCGAAATAGTAACTTCGCCGTGCAGGGGCTTGCCGCCCGTAATAACAAATTTCTCCAATTTTATGATCTCCTTGTCGGAGGCCCGCAGCCGCAGGCCTGTTAAGGTTCCTGAAAGCATTTTCCATAAAAGCTGCCTGATGTGCATGGGCCATAAGGCCGTACACGTACAGCTATCTTATTATACACAACTTTCACAAAAAAGCAAAGCCCCGTTTGGTGTTGTTTTATTATTTTCTGTTTTGCCCATTTTCGCGCAGGATATTCCAAAATTTTGATTTCTTTTTCAGGTATTTTACAAAAACCAGATACATTGCTGTTGCGCTTTCTTTACCAGATGTGGTCTTCGCACCGAGTCTCAGTGATCCAGCCCAGCTGGTAGGCAGCCACCAGCTGCTTGAGGTCGTGCACACGCTCCCGCAGCACCTCGCCCTCGTCGGTGTCCTCCACGAGAATGCGATGATTTTCGGTCTCCAGAATGTTTTTCTGGGAAATGATATCCAGATTATCCTTCACCGCTTTCTCAGCACTTTCAAAGGGCTGATGGGTGCGCAGGGACATGGTGCGGCTGGAATACACCAGCGTGTAGCCCGCAATGCCGGTCTTTTCGTGGTAGGCACGGCAGAAACCGCCGTCGATCACCACCAGCCGTCCGCCGCCCTTGATGGGGCTTTCGCCGTTCTTTTCCCGCACCGGCACGTGGCCGTTGACGATGTGACTGGCACCGGGCAGGCCAAACTCGGCCAGAATGCGGCGGCAGACGGCCTCATCGTTATACCATGTATAATAGGGGTCCTTCACCTCGGTGTGGGTGGAAGCGTCCTCTACATAGAGCCGCTCAAATGTGGTCATGGCACTGCGGCCAAACAGCGGCGAAAGCTTGCCGCACCATAGATACCACAAAAAATCCTGTCCGCTCTGGCGGGCAGCGCTGCCTTCCGGTGCATAGTAGCCCCGGCGGGCGCGGGCATCACAGTAGTCCATCAGTGCGCGGCCGGAGTAGTAGCGGCCCTCAAAGCGCTCCATGGCAAAGGTGCCGCGGCTGGTCATGGGCACAGCGCCATGGTAGAGCAGGTTGCCGTTCTCAATGTGGTACACGCTGCCCTTTGCATAGAGAAATTCCACATGCTGCTGCAGTTTTTCGCTCTGGCGGAAGGACTGCACCAGCTTGCGCAGCACCAGCTGTTCATCCGGGTGCAGTGCGGCCGGGTCGGCGGGGTCCACCGTGGGGAACGAGGTATCCCGCAGCGGATACTCCTTTTCGCCGATCTTTACCGTGTGCTTTTCCCAGTCGATGCGGCGCAGATAATCTCGCTCCTGCATCTGGAAGTCCGGGTTGCGGTCGATGACATGGCACTCCAGCTTGAACATCAGAATGCTGATGGCCTTGTGCATCACGGCACAGCGGTGCAGCATTCCCCTGGTGTAGGGGCCGCGGGCTGCATCGGTATGAGGCATCCAGATGGAAAGATCATCATTGCCGTAGAACTGCTCGGCCATGCGCTGCAGATGGCGCAGGTTGATGCCGTAGCAGTCCTCCAGCATTCCGTGGTTATGATAAGCCAGCGTGGTCTTGAGCACCGTGCAGATGCAGATGGGGCTGCCCGCAGCGGCACCCATCCATACTACATCGTGGTTGCCCCACTGGATATCCACATTGTGGTGGCGCATGAGCAGATCGAGGATGATATCCGGGCGTGGGCCGCGGTCGAACAGGTCGCCCACGATGTGCAGCTTGTCCACTGCCAGATGCTTGATCAGCTCGCACAGCCGCACGATGAAACGGTCTGCCCGTCCGTTCTCGATGATGCTGCCCACGATCTGCCCATAATACAGGTCTTTGTCGTGGTCCTCAAAATGGGCGTGGAGCAGCTCGTCCAGGATATAGCCGCAGCTGGCCGGCAGGCACTGCCGCACATGGTCGCGGGTGTGTTTGGACGATACCAGCCGACAGATGTCAATGAGCCGCAGCAGGGTGTCGGTGTACCACTGGTCCAGCTCTTCCTCGCTGGTGCAGCGGTTCTTGAGCTGCGGCAGCTTTTCGTTGGGGTAGTAGATCAGGGTGGCCAGCTCAGCACGGGTCTGTTCCGGGATGGCCTCCCCCAGCACCAGGTCCACTTTTTCGCGGATGACCCCGGAGGCAGAGTTCAGGATGTGGACAAAGGCTTCGTTTTCGCCGTGCAGGTCGCTCATGAAATGTTCGGTGCCCTTGGGCAGCTTGAGCAGGGCCTGTGTACTGATGATCTCGCTGGCCGCCGCAGCCTGCGAAGGGTAATCCCGCGAGAGCAGGGTCAGATATTTGAGGTTATCGCGGATCTCATCGTTCTCGGTGCGCATGAGGGTTCCTCCCGAAAGCAGTTATTCTCTTTTTATAGTATAGCACGACCCGTGTAAAATGTGGTATACTGGGGGCAACAAACTTTACACAAAGGACTTTGGATATTATGCCGAAAACCGATCTTGTCTCTCCGCCCTCCCACTGCGCCCTGTGCCCCCGCCGCTGCGGGGTGGACCGGGCTGCCGGAGCCGTGGGCTTCTGCGGCGCGGGCCGCACCCTGAAAGCCGCCCGCGCTGCCCTGCATTTCTGGGAGGAGCCCTGCATCAGCGGCACACGTGGCAGCGGCACCGTGTTCTTTTCCGGTTGCACCCTCAAGTGCTGCTTCTGCCAGAACTACCCCATCAGCGCCGAAGGGCTGGGCAAGGAGATCAGCGTGGAGCATCTGGCCGAAATCTTTCTCAGCCTGCAGGCACAGGGAGCCCACAACATCAATCTGGTCACGCCGGGCCAGTGGCGGCCCTGGATCACTGCCGCATTGGACCTTGCCCGGGCACAGGGCCTGCATCTGCCCATTGTGTGCAACACCGGCGGCTATGAGACCGTGGAGAATGTGGAGGCCTGGCGCGGGTACATCGACATCTGGCTGGCCGATCTAAAATACGTCTCCCCCGCCCTGTCGGCGGAACTTTCCGCCGCACCGGACTACTTTGCTCAGGCAAAACCCGCCATTGAAGCCATGATGGCCCAGGTCGGGCACCCGGTATTCGACGCCGACGGCATCCTGCAGCGGGGCGTCATCCTGCGGCATCTGGCGCTGCCGGGCCATGTGGACGACAGCTTTGCCGTGCTGGACCAGATGGCCGCCTGGAACGATGCCGACCCGGGATGCTTCCTGCCCAGCGTCATGAGCCAGTATACGCCGTTCTACAAGGCCGCGGAGCACGGCATCGGGCGGCGCATCACCACCTATGAGTACCACCGGGTGGTGAACTACGCCATGGACAAGGGCCTTGTGCAGGGCTATATGCAGCAGAAGAGCAGTGCCAAGGAGGAATACACCCCCAGCTTTGACCTGACGGGGGTGTAACGCGAATTCTCTCTTTTCGTCAAACTACCCAAATTTCGGTTCTTATTTTCTCTTGCATTCCCGCGCAAATGCTTGCATTCCGGCGGTGCGCGCACTATAATGGTTACATGGATACAACGATGTGTCAAAAGGATCCACGGTGAGTTTTTTACAATATCAGGAGGACCGTTATGGAACATTTCAATCCCATCCTTGGCAACGAGACCACCGGCCAGAAATTCATCACCTGCGGCGAGATCATGCTGCGTCTGACCCCGCCGAACTACGAAAAGATCCGCATGGCGTCTGCCTTTGAGGCCAGCTACGGCGGCAGTGAGGCCAACATTGCGCTGGCTCTGGCAAACCTGGGTGTGGACAGCACCTTCTTCAGCGTAGTGCCCAACAACAGCCTGGGCAAAAGCGCCGTGCGCTGGCTGCGCTCCAACGACGTGCACTGCACCCCCATGATCCTCACCGAGCCGGACGAGACCCCCTCGAACCGTCTGGGTACTTACTATCTGGAGACCGGCTACGGCATCCGGCCGTCCAAGGTCATCTACGACCGCAAGCACAGTGTCATCACTGAGTATGACTTCTCGCAGGTGGATCTGGACGCCCTGCTGGACGGCTTTAACTGGCTGCATCTCAGCGGCATTACCCCGGCACTGGCTCCCAACTGCCGCAGCCTGATCCTGGACATGCTCAAGGTGGCCAAAAAGAAGGGTCTGACCGTGAGCTTTGACGGCAACTTCCGCTCCACCCTATGGACCTGGGAAGAGGCCCGCGACTTCTGCACCGAGTGCCTGCCCTACGTGGATGTGCTGCTGGGCATTGAGCCCTATCACCTGTGGAAGGACGAGAACGACCACAGCAAGGGTGACTGGAAGGACGGCGTGCCCCTGCAGCCCAGCTACGAGCAGCAGGACGAGATCTTCCAGCACTTCATTGAGCGCTACCCCAACCTGAAGTGCATCGCCCGCCATGTGCGTTATGCTCACAGCGGCAGCGAAAACAGCCTGAAGGCCTTTATGTGGTACGACGGCCACACCTTCGAGAGCAAGCTGTTCACCTTCAACATTCTGGACCGCGTGGGCGGCGGCGACGCCTTCGCCAGCGGCCTGATCTATGCCATGCTGCACAACTACAAAGCCATGGATATGATCAACTTTGCCGTGGCCAGCAGCGCCATCAAGCACACCATCCACGGCGATGCCAACATCACCGACGATGTGAGCAGCATCCGCAATCTGATGAATATGAACTACGACATCAAGCGGTAATTCACCGCACGATGCAGCAGGGCCTGCCGGTTTTCCGGCAGGCCCTGTTTGTTTCCGGTGCGCAAAAAAGGCACCCACCCCGGAGGGCAGGTGCCTGTGCAGCTGTGCTCAGTTGGAAAGGATCATGCGGTCGTTGGCAAACTCACCGCCGCTGGCGATCTGGAACTTGGCCAGCAGGTCGCTGACGTGCAGGTTCTTTTTCTCTTCCCCGGACACGTCGTAGATGATGTGGCCCTCATACATCATGATCAGGCGGTTGCCATACTTGATGGCATCCTTCATGTTGTGGGTGATCATCATGGTGGTCAGATGGTTTTCCTCCACGATCTTAGCGGAGAGGGTCAGCACCTTGAGCGCGGTCTTGGGGTCCAGTGCTGCCGTGTGCTCGTCCAGCAGCAGGAGCTTCGGCTTATTCATGGTAGCCATGAGCAGGGTCAACGCCTGTCGCTGACCGCCGGAAAGCAGGCCCACACGGGCGGTCAGCCGATCCTCCAGGCCCAGGTCCAGCGTCTTGAGCAGCTCACGGTACTGTTCCCGCTCGGCCTTGGTGATGCCGATGCGCAGGGTGCGCCGCTTGCCGCGCCGGGCAGCCAGCGCCAGGTTCTCTTCGATCTGCATCGTGGCGGCAGTGCCGGTCATGGGGTCCTGGAACACGCGGCCGATGTAGGCAGCGCGCTGATGCTCGCTCAGGCGGGTGACGTCCACGCCGTCAATGAGGATCTTGCCCTCGTCCACCGGCCACACACCGGCCACAGCGTTCAGCATCGTGGACTTGCCCGCGCCGTTGCCGCCGATAACCGTGACAAAGTCACCTTCGTTCAGCTTCAGGTTCAGGCCATTCAGCGCCATTTTCTGGTTGACCGTGCCTGCGTTGAAGGTTTTGGAAACATTCTGGATCTCAAGCATTTTTTGCATCCTCCTTCTGTGCCTTTTTGACCGGCTTCGAGAAGTATTTGCTCTTCCAGTACGGCACGGCCAGGAACACGGCCACCACAGAAGCGCTGAGCAACTTGAGCAGGTTTGCGTCAAAGCCAAGGGTCAGCACCAACTGGATAACAACATAGTAGATGATGGCACCGATGGAGACCGACACCAGCTTGAGGGCAAAGTTGTGGAAAATGCGGCTAAATACGGCTTCGCCAATGATGACGGCGGCCAGACCGATGACGATGGCACCGCGGCCCATGCCCACATCCGCAAAGCCCTGATACTGGCTCAGCAGAGCACCGGACAGGGCCACCAGTGCGTTGGACACAGCCAGACCCAGCACGATGTTGAAGTTGGTGTTGATGCCCTGTGCACGGGACATGGCGGGGTTGGAACCGGTGGCACGGATGGCACAGCCCAGTTCGGTGCCGAAGAACCAGTACAGCACGCCGATGACCACCGCCGTGCCCAGAATGATCATGATGATGGGGTTGTGCAGGGCAAATTCCTTGACCCAGCGCAGGGAGATGAGCAGGCCGTACTTGTCCACGTTGATGGACTGGTTGGCCTTGCCCATGATCTTCAGGTTGATGGAGTACAGCGCCAGCTGAGTCAGGATGCCGGCCAGAATGGCGGGGATGCCCATAAAGGTGTGCAGCAGGCCGGTGACAAAGCCGGTGGCCAGACCGGCCAGCACCGCCACCAGCAGTGCCAGCCAGACGTTCATGCCGGAAAGCAGGCACATGACGCACACGGCGCCGCCGGTGCCGAAAGAGCCGTCCACGGTCAGGTCGGCCACGTCCAGAATGCGGTAGGTCAGGTATACGCCAATGGCCATGATGCCCCAGATCAGGCCCTGCGCACAGGCACCCGGCAGAGCGCCCGGCAGGTTGGCAAGTCTTGCAATGATCTCCAAAACAATTTCCTCCTAAACGTTACACTTTTTTATCTCCCGTTTTGATACGGGAAAGCGGAGAAGAGTAAAAATATGCTCTCCTCCGCTATTTTCGTTTTGGTTCCCGCTGTTGTCAGGCCTCGATCTCCTCGTAGCCTTCCGGCACGGTCAGGCCCAGATCATCGCAGATGGCCTTGTTGTACTTCTTGGTCACGTCGGTGTACTCGATGGGCATGGTGGAGATATCGCTCTCGCCGTTCAGGATCTTGACGGCCATCTCACCGGTGGTGTAGCCCAGATCATAGTAGCTGATGGACAGGGTGGCCACGCCGCAGCCGGAGCAGATGCCCTCCTCACCGGCGAACACGGGCTTCTTGGCCGGGCGGCAGATGCCGTCCACGATGCCGGTATTGGCGGCAACGGTGTTGTCAGTGGGCACATACAGGGCATCGTTCTCATCGGCCGCTTTCTGGCACACAGAGGACAGATCGTTGGAGTCGGAGAATGCGTACTGGGTAGCGGTCACACCCTTGGTCTCCAGGTACTTCTGGACCTCGTCCACCTGATACTGGCTGTTGGCCTCAGCGGAGCAGTACAGCAGGCCCACCTTCTTGGCCTCCGGCATCCACTCCACGATCATATCCGCCTGCTGATCCAGCGGGGCCAGATCGGAGGTGCCGGAGACATTGCCGCCCACGGTGCCGGAGAAGTTATCCAGACCCAGAGCCACGCCGTACTCGGTGACCGAGGTGCCCAGCACCGGGATGGTGTTGGTGGCAGCCTGAGCCGCCTGCAGGGCGGGGGTCGCGTTGGCCATGATCAGATCCACACCGGAAGAAACAAAGCCGTTGGTGATGGTAGCGCAGGTTGCGGAGTCGCCCTGTGCATTCTGGAAGTCGAAGGTAACGTTGTCGCCAAAGGCAGCCGTCAGGGCATCCTCAAAGCCCTGGGTGGCAGCATCCAGAGCGGCGTGCTGCACCAGCTGGCAGATGCCAACGGTGAACTTCTGGCCGTCAGCCGCTGCAGAAACAGAAGCTGCGGTGGAGGAAGCCACGGAAGAAACAGCTGCGGAGGAAGCGGAAGAACCGCCACAGGCAGACAGAGCGGCGGCGGCACCGCAGGCAGCGGCGGCAGCCAGGAACGAACGACGAGTGATCTTACGCATTTTGATTTCTCTCCTCTATACATTGCAGTTCGTGCGGCCACAGGCTGCCGCACGCGAACTGCTGAATTGTAAGCGAGCCAGAAACAGGTTTGCTTTACACTCGTGAAGTATAGCACACATTTCCCGGTAAAACAATCCGCTTTTGCGCAAAAACGGCCCTTATTATCTATTATTTAAAACAATTCTATCAATTATTTTGATTGCACGTTTTGCTTTTGCTGGTAAGCCGTCAGTTTTGCCCAATCGGCTTTCAGACCGTGCAGGTTGGCTTCCAGCTGGGGCAGCCAGGGCTGTGCGTAGTCGTAGTGGTAATACAGTGCCTGCCACAGCTTTGCCTGGGCACGCCGCAGCAGCACCGGACTGAGCACCGCTTCCAGACGTTCCACCTCATCCTCCAGCTCCATGCAGGTCAGTGCCCAGCGCACGTCCAGCGCCTCGCGGGCGGGCACGTCGTAGCGGGACAGGTAGTCCTGTACCCGGGCTTCGATCACCTGCCCTCCGCAGCCGGTAGGCTGCAAGAAGTAGCTTACCTGCCCTTCCCGGCTGATCTCCTGGGCCAGCGGGTAGAGCGCGCACACCAGCGGTTCCGCATCGTGGATGGCACAGTGGTTCTCGGTCAGGAACGGGCAGTTGCTGCGGTTCTCTTTGACCGGGGCCAGCCGCAGCACCGGCAGATGGCTCACCTGCCCGATGCTGGCCCGGCAATAGCCCCGGGCCACGATCTGCGGCGGCAGGCGCAGCCGGGCTGCAATGCGCCACAGGTCAAAGCCTGAAAGTACAATGTCCTCTCTGCCACGGCAGCAGTCGCCGCAGCCATTGCACGCAAAGCTGAAATGTGCATCCCGCGCCAGCAGGGGCATTGCCTCGGTACGGGTAAAATCGATCTGGCCGCACAGGTCGATATGGTGGTCTCGCATCTGTTCTCTCTTCTTTCCTGCATAATAAATAACAGGTCTATTGTACCGCAGGGCCGGTTTTTGTGCAACAAAAAAGCTGCTGTACGCTTGACAGCAGCTCATAGTGGCGCAGCGCGCCCACACTCAGGCGGTACGTCTATGCCATCTCACCGATTTGGAACGGTTCCCGCTCAGCCATGCAGCACCGCTTTCTGCTGCCGCTTGAGCCAGTGGTAAGCGATCACGCACACCAGAATGGAGAACAGCGAACCGCAGGCCGAAGCAAGACCCATGGGCAGCAGCGTCTGCGGGAAAAACTTGGATGCGAGGTAGGCACCCGGCACGCGCACCAGCAGAATGGACAGCGTGTTATGCAGGAAGGACAGCTCGGACTTGCCATAGGCGCAGAAATAGCCGCTGAAGCTGAACTGCACGCCTGCAAACAGGCAGTCAAAAATATAACCCCGGATGTAAGATGCACCGGCCAGCACCACAGCCTCGTCCGAGGTGAAGGGCCGCACCACCGACGGTGCAATGAACTGCACTGCTACTGCCACGATCAGTCCAAAGGTCAGGCCAATGCCGATGGCGTAGCGCAGAATGGCATCCACACGGTCGTGCTTGCCGGCACCGATGTTCTGCGCGCCCAGTGCCGATACAGTGGACAGCATGGAGCTGGGCACCAGGAACAAAAAGCTGATGATCTTTTCCACGATGCCCACGGCGGCGGCATCGGTCAGGCCTCGGTGGTTGGCAATGATGGTGATGATCATAAAAGATACCTGAATAAAGCCGTCCTGCATCATCACCGGTATGCCAATGGAAAGGATCTCGCCAAGTGCACTGCGTTCCGGCTTGAAGTCCGCACCCGAAAGGTGGATGCCGCTCTTACGGCGCAGGATCACGACCAGCGAGATGATCACGCTGACCAGCTGAGAAAGAGTGGTACCCAGCGCTGCACCGGCAGGGCCAAGATGCAGCGCGCCCATGAACAGATAATCCAGCGCAATGTTGCTTGCACAGGCCACCGCAATAAAGTACATCGGGCTTTTGGAATCGCCCAGCCCGCGGAAGATTGATGCCATGATATTATACGCCGTGATGCATGGAACGCCGATAAAGCAGATGATCAGGTAGGTACGAGTGCCCGCCACGGCCTGCTCCGGTGTGGAGACAATGCGTACGATCGGATCCACAAGCCCTACCAGCACAGCTGCCAGTACCACAGATCCTGCCATAAACAGTGTGACTGTGTTGCCAATGAGCCGCGCCGCACGAGGTTTGTTCTCTGCGCCCACGGCCCGGCCAATAGTGACCGTTGCTCCCATGGCAAGGCCCACGATCATCACAGTGATCATATGCATCACCTGACTGCCAATGGACACCGCCGTTGTGCTGGCCACACCTTCAAACTGCCCGATGATGAACAGATCCGCCATGCCGTACAGCGTCTGCAAAAAGTACGAAAGCAGATAGGGCAGTGAAAAAAACAAAATGCTTTTCAACACACTGCCGCTGGTCAGATTTTTTTCCATAATGTTTTCTGCCCGGCTTCCCTCTTCTCTGCCGAATGTACAGAGCTTACACTGCCAGACCGGGCAGCTCCTTTCCGTTATAGATAGTAAACCCTACAACGACTGAAGAGTCAAGGTTTTATTACAATAAAGCGGCCCGGTCGTGCCAAAAGGTCAGCACAGCCGAGCCACCATGATTTATTTAAGGTTTTGTTTGTTCAATAGATAAGGCACAAACACATCATAAAATTTTTCGCTTCACTCTGCATGAAATTGTGCCCTTCTCTTCCAGTCTGTTTCATCTTCAATGCTCACATCATTTTCAAAGCATACCTGCCTTTCTGTTTTCTCCTAAAACAGTTTCAAGACAAAAGAAAAACGCTTCAGAATTTCTTCTGAAGCGTTTTTGTTCAAGTCGGCGACTACCTATTTTCACGCGCCGTTTCCAGCGAACTATCTTCGGCACAAGTGAGCTTAACTTCTGTGTTCGGAATGGGAACAGGTGG
>ERZ860445.1729-NODE-1729-length-11232-cov-3.148519_pt1 | contig 11232 bp, 6 predicted proteins | sample MGYA00509977_ERZ860445 | MGnify/ENA primary metagenome ERZ860445 (study PRJEB30046, sample SAMN00715233) | human gut metagenome | study: EMG produced TPA metagenomics assembly of the A metagenome-wide association study of gut microbiota in type 2... | reverse complement strand
GGCGACGTCGTAGCTGCTTTTGACAACTTGAAAGCCTTCGAACCGAAGAACGACTGTTCCTGCAATATTTCCGACTCCCGAAAAAGAATGAGGTAGGCGAATTTCTTCTGTCGATAGAGATTTTAGGGCGGATCAAGCAGAAACAACGTGATTTCAGCTACACAAAAACCGTCATTTCCAACTTCGGACGTCTTTTGAAGCGAAACGGCATTCCTTCGAAAAGAAGCAACAGAGGCACTATATATCAGGTAGTTGAACTAAGCAAGTCCTAAAAAGACTTTTAACTTATAAAAAAGCGGTGACATATGAGTGATATAAGCGTGATAGATATTTCAAGCACCAATTGCATATCATCATACTAATATACAGTCAGTTAAAAATAAAAAGTGATACAGTGATATTGATTTTCGGAATCAAGTTTTTTTTGTATATGACATATACACTTCGCATAACAAATTATTTATTGCAAAACACATTGCACTTATTACAACATTTTGTAACTTTGGGCAATATCTCAATTCACCGAATTGCTAATTTAATAATATCATGAAGAACAGAAAATTAAGAATGGGAATGGTTGGAGGAGGTAGTGACGCCTTCATCGGGGCGATCCACCGTCGCGCAGCCTTTATGGACAATCAGATCGAATTAGTTTGCGGATGTTTCAGCGTAGACCCTGAGATATCCAAAAGCTCCGGTTTATCGTACTTTTTGCCGGAAGACCGGATTTACAGCACTTACCAAGAAATGTTCGAACACGAAATGACCTTACCGGAAGGAGAAAGGATGGATTTTGTCACGATCGTGACTCCCAACCGTTGGCATTTCGAACCAGCTATGATGGCTCTTGAAAGAGGGTTCCATGTGGTCGTGGATAAACCGATGACGTTCTCACTCGAAGAGGCCAAACAACTACAGAAAAAAGTGGAAGAGACCGGATTAGTGCTGGCTCTGACACATGTATACTCGGCCTATCCGGCAGTAAAAGAGGCGAAAGCCCGTATCGCGAAAGGCGAACTCGGAAAATTGCGCCGCGTCTATGTAGAATATACGCAAGGATGGCTTTCCGAACGTATCGAATTGCTAGGTGGCAACAATGCCGGATGGCGCACGGACCCGAAACGTTCCGGCAAAGCCGGTTGCATAGGGGATATCGGAACACATGCCTGGCATTTGAGCGAATATATTACCGGACTGAAAGTCAAAGAACTATGTGCCGACCTGAAGGCATTCGTTCCCGGACGTCCGATCGATGACGACGGGGCGGCATTCCTTCGCTACGAAAACGATGTGACAGGCGTCTTGACCGCAACACAGATCGGAACTGGCGAAGCCAATAATATCCGCATCCGTATTTATGGTGAAAAAGGCGGACTGGAATGGCGCCAGATGGAGCCGAACACGCTGACATTGAGATGGAGAGATCGTCCGACTGAAATATTGGATATCGGCAACAACGGCTACCTGACCCCCGAAGCCCTGTGGAATACCCGAACTCCGGCAGGACACCCGGAAGGTTTTATCGAAGCTTTTGCCAATATCTACCGCAATTTCTCACTTACCGTCAGAGCTATCAAAAACGGAGAAACACCCAGTGGAGACTGCTTGGATTTCCCGACCGTATACGATGGCGTAAGAGGTATGCAATTCATTGAAACAATGGTGGAAGCCGGATATAACGACAATGTAAAATGGCAAAAATGGATTGATTGAAATCCTGAAAAACCGTAAATAAATAACATCTTATGAAACTAAACGTACTTGCTTGCTGCCTGTCCCTGCTCGGGACGGCAGCTTTCGCTCAAAAAAACGAGTGGAGAGATCCTAACGTAAACGAGATCAACAGAGCTCCCATGCACACCAACTATTTCGCATACGAAGACGAAAACAGTGCATTGAAAGGATGTAAGGAATCATCCGGGAATTTTATGACCTTGAACGGTAACTGGAAATTCTTCTGGGTAAAAAATGCAGATATGCGCCCGACAGATTTTTACCAGGTGAACTTCAACGACAAGGGATGGGATAATCTGAAAGTACCCGGCTTGTGGGAACTGAACGGTTATGGCGACCCGATCTATGTGAATGTCGGGTATCCTTGGAGAAGCCAGTTCAAGAACAACCCGCCTGAAGTTCCTACGGAAAACAACCACGTAGGTTCTTACCGTAAAGAGATCATGGTTCCGGCAGACTGGAAAGGAAAAGAGATATTCGCTCATTTCGGTTCTGTCACATCAAACATGTATCTTTGGGTGAACGGACAATTCGTCGGCTACAGTGAAGACAGCAAACTTGAAGCCGAATTCAATCTGACCAAATACCTGAAACCAGGGAAAAACCTGATCGCATTCCAGGTGTTCCGCTGGTGCGACGGGACTTATCTGGAAGACCAGGATTTCCTCCGCCTCTCCGGAGTAGGCCGCGACTGCTACCTCTATGCCCGCACTCCGAAATACATTCAGGACATCCGCGTGACTCCGGATTTGGATGCACAATATAAAGACGGTACTTTAAATGTTTCCCTGAACCTGAAAGGCAGCGGGACAGTCGACCTGAAACTGTTAGATAAGGCCGGCAAAGAAGTCGCTACTTCGTCGGTCAAAGGTTCGGGCAAAGTTTCCACCGACATGGCAATAAGCAATCCTGAGAAATGGACTGCCGAAACTCCGGTTCTCTACACACTGATCGCAACTTTGAAAAACGGCAGCAACACGACTGAGGTTATTCCGGTGAAAGTCGGTTTCCGCAAGATCGAATTGAAAAACGCCCAGATATTGGTAAACGGACAACCAGTCTTGTTCAAGGGAGCCGACCGGCACGAAATGGATCCGGACGGAGGTTACGTCGTATCGCCGGAGCGCATGATCCAGGACATCAAGGTCATGAAGGAATACAACATCAATGCCGTACGTACTTGTCATTATCCAGACAACAATTTATGGTATGACCTCTGCGACAAATATGGTATTTATGTCGTTGCTGAAGCAAATGTAGAATCGCACGGTATGGGATACGGTGACAAGACGTTGGCTAAAAACCCGCTGTTCGCCAAAGCACATATGGAACGCAACCAGCGCAACGTCCAGCGTGGTTATAATCACCCATCCATCATTTTCTGGTCATTAGGCAACGAGGCCGGCATGGGTCCAAACTTCGAAGCTTGTTATACCTGGATCAAGAACGAAGACAAATCACGTGCCGTGCAATACGAACAGGCACGGACAAGCGAATTCACCGATATCTATTGCCCGATGTACCGCGACTATAAAGGTAGTGAAGAATATTGCAAGGGAGACATCGACAAACCGCTTATCCAATGCGAATATGCGCACGCGATGGGCAACTCTCAAGGGGGATTCAAAGAATATTGGGATCTGATCCGCAAATATCCGAAATACCAAGGTGGCTTTATCTGGGATTTCGTTGATCAGTCTTTGCGTTGGAAAACAAAAGACGGCGTTCCTTTCTATGCTTATGGCGGCGACTGGAACAAATATGACGCTTCCGACAACAACTTTATGGACAACGGCTTGATAAGCCCGGACCGCAAACCGAATCCGCATATGCACGAAGTCGGGCATATCTACCAGTCCATCTGGGTGACTCCATCCGACTTGGCTAACGGTGTCGTAAACGTATACAACGAAAACTTCTTCCGTAACCTGGACGGTTACTATGCAGAATGGGAATTGCTGGCTAACGGCGAAGTGGTTCAGACAGGCATGGTCAAAGACCTGGAAGTAGCTCCGCAACAGACCAAGTCCATAAAACTGAATTATAGCACAGAGGGCATTTGCAAATGCAAAGAACTCTTGCTGAATGTGGCCTTTAAGTTGAAAAAAGCGGAAACATTGCTGCCTGCCGGTTATACGGTAGCCAAAAACCAGTTGACGATCCGCCCGTACAATGCTCCGAAACTGGATTTGCAGAATGTACACCAAGTGAACATTGAGACTGTCATTCCGACCATTAAAGATAATGACATCAATTATCTGATCGTCGAAGGAGAGAATTTCCGCATGGACTTCGATAAGCATGACGGTTTCTTGTGCAGATACGATGTAAATGGCATGACGATGCTGAAAGAAGACGGAAAACTGACTCCGAACTTCTGGCGTGCTCCGACCGACAACGATATGGGAGCCAACCTGCAAAACAAATATGCCGCCTGGAAAGAACCGGGATTGAAACTGGTTTCTCTGACAAACAAAATCGAAAACGACATGGCTACTGTCAATGCCGAATACACGATGGATGCAGTAAAAGCCAAATTGTATCTGACTTATACGATCAACAACGAAGGCGCAGTGAAAGTCACACAGAAAATGGTAGCCGACAAATCGGCTGAAGTTTCCGATATGTTCCGCTTCGGCATGCAGATGCAGATGCCTAAATGCTTGGATCAGATCAACTATTACGGCAGAGGTCCGATCGAGAACTATTCCGACCGTAACAACGTCACCGACCTGGGTAATTACAGACAGACTGTAGACGAACAGTTCTACTCTTATATCCGCCCGCAGGAAACAGGAACCAAAACGGATATCCGTTGGTGGAAACAGACCAACAAAGGCGGCAACGGACTCATGTTCATTTCGGAAGCTCCGTTCTCGGCTTCAGCCTTGAATTATTCGATCGAATCACTTGACGACGGAGTACAGAAAGACCAGAGACACTCCGAACTTGTACCTCAGGCAAACTACACCAATATGTGTATTGACAAGGTACAAATGGGATTGGGTTGCGTCAACAGCTGGGGAGCGCTTCCACTGGAACAATACCGTATCCATTACGGAGATTATGAATTCTCTTTCATCATGAAACCGATTCAATCTAATTTATAAACAGCAATAAATGAAGGGAGCTGTCCCCGCATTTCCATTCAAGAAGCGGGGACAAGTTCCTATTTTTACAAAAATTGGTAAAAAAGCATAATCACTATGCATATTTCGTTAAATAGTGGGTGCAAACTTTTATTTTATGTAGAAAAAGACTACTTTTATTGCCGATTTTTAAATCTAATTCAGGACTAATTGTAAAATCGTTTACCATAAAAACAAATGGCTACTAACAACAATTCTAATCGCTATCCTTCCGAAAAAGGGAGATTTTTCAAAGGAAAAACCTTCATTCTTTTGGTCGGATTACTTCTCGGGGCAGGCATTATGGTTGCCGTATATAAAACATCCGTTTATTTTTCTTCCGATGAATCCTGTATGATGTGCCATGTTCATCCTCATGCGGAAGACAGCTGGAAGCTCTCCAAACACGTAAATAACGGAAGCGGCGTTAAAACACATTGCGTGGCTTGTCACCTTCCGCCTCAAAGCGACACCTGGAATCATTATACGGCTAAAGCCAAATTGGGATTGAAAGACGTATGGTCCTTCATGACAAAAGACAGTGCGGATTTCGACTGGAACACCAAGTCGGAACTGGAACATGCCGTCAAATATATTCCGAACGAATCCTGCAAGGAATGCCATCAGAACTTGTTCCCGGAAGGGATTAACCAGGACGGCATTACCGCTCACCTTTATTATGACGAAAACGAAAAGAAACTGGATTTACAGTGTATCAGCTGCCACCTCGACGCCGGACACTATAATCCGGATTATAAACACGGCAAATTAACAGGTATTCCCGGAGCCGCCACGGCTACTGTTGATACCAGCCTTTATTTCAAGACGGCGACACCTGTCACATCTTTTACCGATTATACGGAACAAATTCCGGGTACGGCCGTTGCATTCAAAATGGTCGCCATTCCGGGCGGTACATTCAAAATGGGTAGCACCGATAAAGAACCGTTCCATAAGGCAGATGAAGCTCCGGTTCGAAACGTTACGGTCAGTCCGTTCTTTATGGCTAAAGTAGAAGTGACGTGGGATCAGTATTGGGCATTCTACGGACAAACCATGAGCGAAGGACGTACTCCGCCCGAAACCGTATATGCAAATAACAGCAATCCGGATGTCGATGCCATTTCCGGCCCGACTCCTCCGTTCGGATTCCCCGACCAGGGATGGGGCGCAGGTGACCGTCCGGCTATCACGATGACACACTATGCTGCAGAAACATTCTGCCAGTGGCTGTCCAAACAAACAGGGAAAAAATACCGCCTGCCGACCGAGGCAGAATGGGAATATGCAGCCCGTGGAGGAACGGAAACTCCTTATTTCTTCACCGGGAACCCGAAAGATTTTTCAGACCAGGGATTCTGGCGTAAGTTCTTCGATGCAAAAACAGACAGCATCAGTTCATTCGTGATTTACGCGAAGAACAGCAAAAACAGAACTCAAGAGCCGGGCGAAGTGAAAGCGAACCCGTTCGGTTTGAAGAATATGTTGGGTAATGTAATGGAATATTGTGCCGACAAATATGATCCGAAGGCTTACAGCAAAGGGGGCGATAACGTGACCAACCCGTTAATCACAGAAGGAGAAGAATGGGTTGTACGCGGCGGTAACTACACTTCCGATGCGGCAGACGTTCGTTCTGCAGCCCGCGATTATACAAAGCATGATGCCTGGTTGAAGACTGATCCGCAACAACCGAAGAGTATCTGGTGGTATTCGGATATCCGCGGTATCGGTTTCCGTGTGGTTTGCGAACCGGACCCGGCAATTGGAGCGAAATAACAGATGTTTAATTGATACCTAAAAATTACTATATCATGAAGAAAGAAAACAGTATTAGCAGAAGATCGTTTTTAAAAAGTACAGCTATGGCCGGAGCACTGGGTGCAATCGGTACAGGTAGTGCAAGTGTATTAACCTCATGTGCAGGCGGCGGCGAAAGTGCAGCTGCAAACAAACCTCTGAAAGAACCTGGAACTTATTATATTCCGGAATTGCCAGATAAGGCTACTGACGGAAAAGAACTGAAAGCCGGTGTTATCGGTTGTGGCGGACGCGGTTCCGGTGCAGCAGAAAACTTCTTGGATGCTGCAAACGGCGTGACAGTCGTTGCCGTTGCCGATACATTCAAAGAACGTGTAGACGCTTTGGCCGACAAGCTGAAAGAAAAAGGATGTAATATTCCTGAAGACAAACGTTTCGTTGGTCTGGATGCATACAAACAATTGATCGATAGCGGTGTCGATGTTGTCATTATTGCAACTCCTCCCGTATTCCGTCCGGTACATTTCCAATATGCGGTTGAAAAAGGCAAACATTGTTTCCTGGAAAAACCGATTTGTGTCGACCCGGTAGGCTATCGTACGATTATGGCAACCGCCAAACAGGCTCAGGCAAAGAATCTATGTGTCGTAACAGGTACACAGCGTCATCACCAGCGCAACTATGTCGAATCTTACAAGAAGATCATGGAAGGTGCTATCGGTGAAATTACGGGTGGTGTAGTTTACTGGAATCAGAGCATGTTGTGGTTCCGCGAACGTCAGAAAGACTGGAACGATTGCGAATACATGATCAAGGACTGGGTAAACTGGAAATGGTTATCCGGAGACCATATCGTGGAACAGCATGTGCACAACATCGATGTATTCACATGGTTCAGCGGCTTGAAACCGGTTAAAGCTGTCGGTTTCGGTTCTCGCCAACGCCGTATCACGGGCGACCAGTATGATAACTTCAGCATCGATTTCACAATGGAAAACGGCATCCACTTGCATAGTATGTGCCGCCAGATTGATGGTTGTGCCACTAACGTCAGCGAATTTATCCAAGGAACAAAAGGTTCTTGGAACAGTGCTGAAATGGAAATCAAGGACAATGCAGGTAACGTCATCTGGAAATACGATGGTGAAGCAGAAAAGAACGCACATACACAGACAAATCCATATGTATTGGAACATGTAAACTGGGTAAACTGCATCCGTGGCGGCAAACCTATCGAACAGGCTTCAGAAACAGCTGTTGCCAACATGGCTGCTATCATGGGACGTGAATCAGCATACACCGGTGCAGAAACGACATGGGATGCAATGACTGCTTCTCCTCTGGATTATACTCCGAAAGACCTGAACTTAGGCAAGATGGATATGAGTGGATTTACAGTTCCGGTTCCAGGAAAACCTCGTGATGAAAAGAAAAAATAAAATATGGCACTGAACAGAAGAAACTTTTTAAGAGCAACTCTGGCAGGCGCGGCTGTTGCAGCCGGTAGTTCAGCTTTTGCTGCCTGTGGCGGCAAGGCTGCTTCTACAGAAGGTTGTCCGGCAGAAAAGGGATCATGTCCAAACAGCAAAGCCGAGTTGAAGATATCCTTTCAGGAAGGGATTGCACCGGGAGCTAATCTCAACGAGAAATTTGACTTGATGGAAAAGTTAGGTGTCGTTGGTTTCGAACCGGGCGGACGTGGCCTGAAAGATCGTGTAAAAGAGATCAAGGAAGCACTAAACGGACGCAACATCAAAGTGAGCGCCATCTGTGCTGGTTTCCAGGGGTTCATCCTCTCGACAGATCCGGCTATCCGCAAACAGTGCATGGATACGATGAAAGAGATCATTGCTCCTGCTGGCGAACTGGGTTCTACGGGTGTGATCATCGTCCCGGCTTTCAACGGTCAAAAACCGGCTATGCCTCATACGCAGGAAACGCGGGATTTCTTATGCGAACAATTCAATGAAATGGGTAACTTCGCAAAAGAGCACGGGACTACAGTTATCTTTGAACCGCTCAACAGGAAAGAAGCATTCTATCTTCGTCAGGTAGCGGATGCAGCTTCCATCTGCCGCGACATCAACAATCCGGGTGTACGCTGTATGGGTGACTTCTGGCACATGACTTGGGAAGAGACTTCCGACATGGGAGCTTTCCTTTCTGCAGGCGAATATCTGCAACACGTGCACGTTGCCAGCCGTAAACGCCGCAGCATGCCGGGTGAAGACGGAGAAGCAGATAACTACGTTAACGGCTTCAAAGGTCTGAAGATGTTGGATTACGACAAATATGTAAGTTTCGAATGCGGATGCCAGGGAGACCGGAACGTTTTGGTCCCTGCCGCAGTGGAACTATTACGAAAACAATGGGAAGAAGCATAAAATATGCCATTAGTATATCCTAATATGCAAATGAGTGAGGTGGTGGAAGAGCCCCCCTCACTCATTCCTGTCATTAACCGTTTTGGAATCCGCCTGGGCTTAGGCGACAAATCGGTAAAGGCGATTTGTGAAGAATACCGGCTGGATACCGACTTCCTCTTGACGGTAATCAACACGTTTCTCAACGAGGAATACTTCCCGGAAAAGAAGCTACAAACTTTCCATACTTCACAGATTATCGATTATCTGACCAAAACCAACCAGTATTACCAACGCTACCAAATCCCGAATATAGAAAGGCATCTCGGTTCATTCATATCGATGAGTACGCCGGGAAACAACACGCTCAACCTGATCGGGAAGTTTTTCTCATCCTTCAAAGAAGAGCTGACCTCACGGATCGAAAAGGACGACCGGGTCTGGTTCCCCTATTGCCTGTCATTAAGCGAAAAACTGAAAGATTATCCATCTTCCGGGCAGGTCGAAGCATTGCACCTCGGAACGGAACAGCGATTGGAAGATCCGATAGAGGCCTTGTTGGCGGATCTGAAAAGCATCATGGTCAAGCATCTTTCCGGCGACTATAACGAGAACTTATGCTACGCCGTCATATTTGCCATCAGCAGTTTGGAAAAAGATATCAAACAACACAACCGCATCCGCTACCGGATATTGACACCGATGGTTTCGGCTATGGAAAAGTTGTGTATTTAACAAACAGCCGGATGCATCGCAACAAGCAAATAGCAATCATATTACCCGACACGCTACAAAGCATCGGCCTGCAAAGCATGCTGATCGACTATTTTCCACCGGTAGAGATCAGCCACTACCCTACGTTCGAGGCATTTTCGACTTCCGGCAACGATACGTTCGACTACTACTTTACAAATGCCGCTTTATTTGTCCTTTATGCAGACTTTTTCCTTCCCCGCCGGAGCAAGACGATGGTCCTGATCGACGGAACCGAAGGCGAAGGGGGACTATCGGCAACCAGCCATATCACGATCAAGGCCTCGCAGGAAGTCATCATCGAGCAGTTGGAACAACTTTTTACCGGAGAAAACAACAGTATTTCCAGCGACAACAACAAGGAACTGTCCACCCGCGAAACGGACGTCCTCCAATTAATCGTCAAAGGCAGCACCAACAAAGAAATTGCAGACAAGCTGAACATCAGCCTGAACACAGTCCTCAGCCACCGCAAGAACATCACGACCAAGCTCGGCATCAAAACAGTATCGGGACTTACCTTCTATGCCATCATGAACGGCATTATTTCAGGCGACGACATCGAACTTTAAAATCACTACATGTAGTGATTGATTCCCATTCATCTTTACCGTTCCTTTGCAACCGTAAAATACTAATAGTTTACAATTAATACGATGAATCAACGCTATCTGTATGTCCTTGTCGCAGGCGCGCTTACGTGTTTGCAACCGATTAAAGCCGAACGGGTGAATGAAAATGTGAACGACACGATCAAGACCTATAATATAGGTGAGGTGATCGTCACTTCTTCCACAAAGGAGACGAACGATCTCCGCACGCTTCCGGGAGCCGTTTCCATCCTCTCGCCCCAAGCGATAGCAACCAGGCAGATAGATGCTCTCAAGGATATCAGCGCTTTCGTCCCCAACCTTTATATGCCGGACTACGGTTCGAAAATGACTTCGGCCATTTATATACGCGGAATCGGAGCGCGTAGCAGCGGGCAATCCATCGGATTATATGTCGACAATGTCCCCTATCTGGATAAAAGCGCTTTCGATTTCGAGCTGAACGATATCCAACGCATCGAAGTTTTACGGGGACCGCAGGGAACCCTCTACGGACGTAACGCAATGGGAGGCATCGTCAATATCTACACCCTCTCCCCCTTCGATTACCAGGGGACAAAAGTCACGATGTCGATGGGCAATTACGGGGCGGCAAAAGCCAAAGTGTCCCAATACAGCAAGATCGGAGAAAACATCGGGATCTCGCTAAACGGGTATTACGACCGTAACGACGGCTTTTTCATCAACGAATATAACGGCACAAAGGCCGATAAGGAGGAATCGGCAGGCGGCCGATTCAAATTAGAGGGGTATATTACGGACCATCTGAAGGCGCAATATACATTCAACTATGACTATGCAACGCAAAAAGCCTTCCCCTACGGGCAGTACGACCCGCAGACCGGGGCTGTGCAGCCGATCCGCATCAACGATCCGAGTTCC
>ERZ860445.1725-NODE-1725-length-11265-cov-2.325691_pt1 | contig 11265 bp, 4 predicted proteins | sample MGYA00509977_ERZ860445 | MGnify/ENA primary metagenome ERZ860445 (study PRJEB30046, sample SAMN00715233) | human gut metagenome | study: EMG produced TPA metagenomics assembly of the A metagenome-wide association study of gut microbiota in type 2... | reverse complement strand
TATTGGCGTCAACATTTGGTGCCGGGTCGTAACTAACCCACATTGCACGGCTACCCGTTATAACTTCAGTAGGCAGAGGCGGCAACTCCTCTTCCGTCTGATTGCCATTGTTCACTTCAACGACGGGGTCATTATCCGAGCAGGCAACTATGGCCAGCAGACAAAACAGCCCCAGTATTATATAATGTTTCTTCATTTCTTTCGTTTTTTTATTCTATAAACATCCGTTCTATGCAAGAATATCCTATCACTATTCATCAGCATTCCGGTTGTGGGTTACCACCCCGGATTCTGCTCCAAATTAGGATTCTTAGATTTTTCACTCTGCGGAATCGGGAAGAAATACATCTTATCATCCCAACTTCTTTCTTTTACCTTACGCTCATACGTATAAGTATCATCCCCATTCTTCGTAATCTTCATTTCAACAATGTTCTTGAAATGTTTGTCACCCTCCTTCCAACGACGTACATCCCAAAAACGATGTCCTTCAAAGGCCAATTCTACCATACGTTCATTCTGATATTTCTTCCAGAAAGCATCATTGGTCATCCCTTGAGGGAATCCGGGCATCTCGGCACGCGTACGAACTACTTTGATAGCATCTACAGCCGAAGTTGTAAATTCACTGTCCGTTGCATACGGACTACCCAGATACTTATATACAGCTTCCGCATAATTCAAATAGAACTCTCCAAAACGGAATGTAATCCATGAATGATAGGTCTTTGAAGCTGTACCGGCACGTAAGTCTACTGCCGTCTGACAATACTTCTTCAGATAATAGCCAGTCGGAGTTCCGCCACTCAAAGGCTCCGCATTTAGTCCGCCCTGATAGGTTTGCAGAGGAACAGTATTCCAGTTAGGCCATTTTTCGTCTCCATTCTTGGCAATAGTCAAATAGAAACGAGGGTCGCGGTTGGTATAATAAGGATTAGTAGGATCGTAGTTATCCAACTCGTCCGGGCGCAACCCTGTATCCTTCATCTCATACGCATCCACCAGTGTCTGTGTGGGACAGTTTCCACCTTTACAATTTTCCAACCCTACCGGGAAGTTATATCCCTCAAAAGAATTAGTGGTAGTAGTGGCACGACGGAGAAAAATCAATTCACTAGTAGCGTCATTGTAATTATCCTTACTCCAAAGTGATGAATAATCCTCCACTAAGAGTTTTGCCTTTTCAGCAAATCCATTACTGTCATCTAAAATTTCCTTATTGGCTTTAGCTGCACGATACCACAGATCTTTATTATCAGTCGGGTTAAACAAAGGACTTGCCGCATATAACGCAGCACGAGCTTTCAAGGCCAATACCGTTTTACGGTTGGCACGTCCTGTTTCCGCCGGACTACTAGGCAATGCCATATCTCCCAGTTTACTGTAATCGACAATAATCTTATCCTTTATATCATCACATTCGGCTATGATATAATCAAAAATCTCCTGTGCCGGTCTGCGCGATAACGTATTCGATTCTTCGGCTGTTAATATATGGTCGCTAAACGGCACATCTCCATATTGCCGTACCAAGTTAAAGTAGAAATATGCACGAAGGAAACGCACCTCATACTGGTAATTGGTATAACGGAACATTTGTTGTGCATAATCACTGTTCAAAGCCAACTCGGGAAATGTCAGTCCGGTAAACTTCTCCAGATATAAATTACAATTGGCTATCCCTTCATAACAGGACGTCCACATGCTACTTTTAGCATTCGACGGACTCCAAGAACCATTGTAAAAATCTTCAATCTGATTTCCCGAATAAGCATATTCAGCCTCATCAGTAGCAGAACCAAGGATTGCCCCGCTATAGTTTCCAAAGTCCACATCCATGGACAAATAGATATTTGTTATCAGCCCTCCCACATTACCGAAGTTGAGCTTCACAAAATCCTCATCATAATTATTGTACTCATGATATTCCATCTTATCTGAGCAGGAACCGAGTGTGACTACACACATCATTCCGTAGATAATGTTTTTCAGTTTCATTCTTTCGCTTTGTTTTTATGATTAAAAACCAATCGTAACACCGACTACTACACTCTTATTCAGCGGAGTCGCTACACCATAACATTCCGGATCTGCCACATCAATGTGATCTGAACAGAACAAGTCTGTTCCTCTGACATATAACTTGGCACTCCCCAATATCTTAGTCTTCTTCATCCATTCTTCCGGAAATCTGTAATACACCTCCGCGTTACGTAACTTCAAGAATGACCGGTCCGCCAACCAAACTGTATTAGCCTGATAGTTATTGGCATTACTCTGTGAACTCAAACGAGGATATTTGGCATTTTGATTTTCCGGTGTCCAACGATTCTCATAATAATGAGTAGAAAGTGTCGTATTATTTATCAACGGCCAAAACATACTCTTCGTATTCAAGACAGCAGAATAGTTACCTGTTCCCTGAAACATTACATCTACTCCAATCCCTTTCCATTCGGCTCCCAAATGGAAAGAATAATAAATTTCCGGAGCCGTCGTACTATAACCGATAGCTGTTTTATCATTGGCATCAATGATTCCGTCTCCATTCACATCTTTATATTTTATGTCTCCCGGCACTACCGTACTAAAGTTTTGCGGAAGGCTGTTTGCTATATCTTCTTTATCTTTGAAGAAACCTTCAGCTACCATTCCATATACTTGTCCCAACCGATTTCCTGTTTGCACAAGATTCTTATACAAACGCGGTTCTTCCAGTTGTTCCTTAATTTCATTCTTATTCCAAGCAAAATTACCGCCAAGGTTGAACACTACATCTCCTAACCGTTTCGTATAGTTAAGTCCTAGTTCCACGCCATAGCTATCAACGATTCCGGCATTCTCGAACGGAGCATCTACGCCCAACACATCGGTATATTTTCCTTCGGAAGAGACCCAAATATCTTTTCTCCGTTGGTAATAGCCTTCTGCCGTCACGTCCAGTCCATTGAACAACACGGCATCAACACCAACATTGTATTTATACGCTTTCTCATGTGTCGAATTAGCAGTTGCCAGGCGCCCGATAATAGTACTTCCGAATTCAGAGTCGTAACTACTGTTAAACTTATATTGCGTACCGGTAGTCGTATAAATCTGATCCCAATAGTCATATACGGTAGTACTTCCGTCTTTAGGCAGATAATCAACATTGATCACTCCAAACGAAGCGCGCAATTTCAGGAAGTTCACCCAAGACACATCTTTCAACCATTTTTCTTCCGAAAGCACCCAAGCAGCAGAAATGGTAGGCGAGAAAGCCCATTTATGCCCCGGTGCCAATAAACTGGAGGCCGAGCCAACCAATGCCAGATCCAAATAATAGCGATTAGAGAAACCTACATGATTATACCAGGATACATTTTGCCGATAAATAGTAGTGTTCAATCCGTATGAATCACGATACTCATAATCCCATTTGAATTGAGAATACACATCCCACTTTTGGAATGAACGATTGTAATCGACACTACCTGCAAAGTTAAATTGGCGCGCCCAGTTGTCAATACCTGCACCCGAACCCATTTCACTGGATTCGCCACCTGAAATGGCAGTATAAAACGGACCGTTAGTTGTCCAGCTTGTTGCATAACCGGCATACGTATAAGTCTTGCTATGGTCTTCCAGAATATTGGAATAGTTGTCATAAGCTAAACGAAAGTTTGCTCCCAATCCTTTCAGCAAGCCAGATAAATCTTGTGACAAGGTAAGGTTGGCAAACAAACTGCGAGAGTGTCCTTTAGAATAAGCAGCTCCCTGCGATTGTGCGACAGGATTCGACGTGCCCGCCCAAGTGGTACTTCCTCCCCAACTGCCATCTTCCGTACGAACCGGAAAAGCTGCAGAAGGAATCGAATAAATCATATCCCATAGGTTAACCGAAGCCCCCGGAATCCGAGATTCGGACAAGGTACCGAGAAGATTCAACTTCAATTTGGTAGTGGCGGTTAAATCAATATCCAGATTTGTACGCAAATTAGCACGTGAATACATATTCTGTGTAGAATATCCGTCATTTGCATTCGGGGTTTTGATAAACCCTTTGTCTGTTAATAAATTCGCCATAGTATAGTAGCGGAACTTTGCTCCTCCCCCACGGAATTCGATCGTATATTTATTAGAAACTCCTCTGTCTTTAAAGGTTTCATCAATCCAGTTCACATTAGGATAGAGATAAGGGTACATACGGGAAGCTCCTCCACTGCCTACTCCATTACGGAAAGCGTCGACTTCTTCCGGAGTATATCGAGCTCCCAAACCTTCATATCCACGCGCTTCATTCACTGCAGAAGCATACGTAGCTGCATCTACAAATTCCGGACGTCGAGACTGAGTGTTAATGATGTGATCATACGTAAACGTTATCTCTTTTGTTTTGTACTTACCACGCTTCGTCGTAATCAAGATCGCACCGTTCACTCCTTTGTATCCGTACAATGCCACAGCCGCGGCATCTTTCAGGATGGAAACGGATTCTACTTCTTCTGGGCTCACCAAGCTCATGTCTCGTTCCAAACCGTCAACCAGCACAAGCGGTGTACTACTTGACAAGCTCTGCAAACCACGTACATAAAAGGTAGGATCTGCCATTAACCCGGTACTGGCCGCATTCTGCAAAGTAGTAAGGCCCAATCCATATCCATATAAAGAATTGGATATATTCCGGGAAGACCGCTTATTAAACTCTTCGTTATAGGTGGTAGAAACAGCTGCTGTTGATTCATGACGATTGAATGTCCGGTTAGCTCCCACATCAATAGTCTGAGCTGCATATCCCATCACAATAGTCATCGGACCATCAGTCTTTGCCACAACTGTGGTAGAGCCTTTGTCGACAGAAACGACACTCAAACGTTGTCCTTTCTCGACCGCAATCTCGAATTTACCATCTTTATCAGTTTCAACCCGGGTCTCCACTGCGCCACCTTCCACATTAACGGACGCTCCATAGACTGGGTTTCCCGATTTATCAACAACAATACCTATAATGTTGTTGTCTGTATTCTGTGCTCTGACCGGAATGCTCAAACAAACCAGTAAAGCCAGTATCAGAATCTTATTTTTTCTCATATAAATCAATATTCAATATTGTTTTAATCTATTTCGCTGTCTCACATTACCAACCCGGATTCTGAATCAATCCATATCCTTTGTTAATTTCCGTTTGCGGGAATGGAGAAAGATACCATTTGGGATCAAATCCGTATGTCCACCACCGACGGACCGGCTTGGATAACTCAAACCTTTCATATTCAAAACGAGTAGGCTGCAATGCCCCCTTGTTCTTATCTCCTTCATTCCATTTTGTATTACCTGTCATGCGATTACCGGTATCATCCAAACGATAGGCAAGTAATCCATGCAGACGTTTCTCGAAACGATCGGCACGCTTGTAACGGACAAGATCAAAGTAACGGCTATCTTCAAGCCCCAATTCCCGAACACGTTCACACAGCAATTCTTCCAATAAGGCAGCTTTGTCAGAAAGTAAATTCTTATCTGTAACACACTCCGCCAAATCTTTTTTCAATCCCACGCGGGCACGTACTATATTCATTTGGTTAATAGCCCCCCGGTGATCGTTCTTAGCTTGAAGCAAAGCCTCCGCATAAGTCAAATAAATATCAGACAAGCGAAGATAAACCCACTGAGTATACTGACGTTGGTACTCAGTTCCCAAATAATATTTCATATTTTTATAACCGGTCGCATAGTTACCAGATTCAAGTGCCGCATTTTGTCCTTCATCGTATCCTCCTACCCACAATTCATAAGGTAAACCGGACATCGTTCCGGCACTCCAGTCTAACATCTTCGGCAATCCGTTTACCATGCAATGCTCATACAGACGAGGATCACGGGTTAATACGATTTCCGACAATAGTTGTTCTCCATTTTTAAATGTTCCGGTCAAGAACATTTCATCCAACTTACCTTCTGTTTCCGCCTTTTTCCAGTCAAACGGAGTGCCGTCGGCCCATGGGAACATCTCCACATATTCCTGTGTAGGCGGATATTCGGTACGACAAAGTGACGGAACAGCCCAGGAATGCCACATATAAGAACTTGAGTTGAAAGCGTCCGACATATTCGTGCGGACAGAATGCAAGACCTCCTTGCTGTTCTGACGAATATACCCCATACGATATGCCTGACGATACTGTTCCGGTGTTTCTTCCGAAGCCTTATTCAGGCTATATCCGCCTTGACTCTCCAGCTCTTTAAAGAATGCTTCACAAGCCTTCAAACAGTTATCCCAAAGCTCCGCACGATAGCCGCCGTACCATACCAGACGTTGCTGTTCAGCCTCTGAGTTTCCTCCTGCATATCCGTTGACATCGTTAAATAACGGAGAAGCGGCAAATTGCCAGATTTTGCATTTCAATGCCATCGCACCGGCCTTTGTCCAGTGTCCGGCCTTGCTGGCAAGATCGGCATCAGCATAAGCCCACACCAATCCACCGGAATTGATAGCATCATCCAACATCTTTATCATGTAGTTAACAGTCTCCTCTACCGTAGCACGGGGGATTTCATAACCTGACTCCGTACCGGTGAATGAAGCATATAACAATGGAAGACCTCCATAATGACGGAACATATCAAAATAGCGTGCCGCAATCAGGCATTTAGCTTCTGCCACCAACTGAGTTTTTTCAGTGCTATCCATGCCCGGCACTCTATCTATATTTTCCATTAACAACCAGCACCAGCGCACTACTTCCCATACCATTTCCCGTGTATATGGGAAAATATTACCACGCGTGCCATAGTTGGCATTGAGAGAACCCAAATAATACTGCTGATATACAGTTGCGTCACTAAAATAAAGTGACCAGCAGTCTGTTAGCGCATCCTTCTTTCCTAAATAAGGACTGGAAGAATCAGGAATATTACCGTTACTGTCCGTATTATAAGGTAATCCGTAATACTGTCTACTGTAACAGGTATTCAAAAATTGGCGCGTATATTCCGCACTATTGAACACTGTGTCAATAGTAGCATTTCCGCCCGGTGCCTTATCCAAAAAAGAGTTTCCGAATTTAATTTCGTCCACACATGAAGTGGAAACCAAACAAACCGCCGCTCCCAACATCGCACCGATGAACCATTTATTTTGTAATTTCATTGTATCTTTCCTTTATCTATTTTAGAATCCTAATTTCAAGCTCAACGTATAAGTCTTGGACAATGGATAAGAAGGTGCATTAGTAGCTCTTGCCTCCGGATCACCCCACAAATAAGGTGTAATCGTCCACAAATTATATCCTGCAAAAGCCAACTGACATGTATTCAGTCCAAGTTTCTTCATTAATGGGAAGTGAAAATTGTATGCCACCTGAAGAGTTTTCAAACGCAAGTATTTGGCATCTTTCTCATATAAAGTGGAAGTAGCATAATTATTCTTTGCATTATCAATGGTAGCTCTCGGATACTCCGAAGATTGTGACGGATTTTCCGGTGTCCATGTATGATCCAGATGGTATGCCAACAATCCTCCCTGCTCGCTATTGGAAGATGAATAGAACGGCTGACGAAATACATCCGAAATCATACGACTTACATTCCAGGCCCCTGTCCATTGAGTACTTATTTCCAAATTCTTCCAACTGAATCCTAAATTAATACCTAGCATATATTCAGGATCGTCTGTAAAGCCATAGTCATAACTTGCATCATTTGCATCAATCTTACGGTCACCATTCAAGTCAACATATACTGCATCTCCATTTTGAAGAATACTCTCGTGAGTGGGGAACGGACGATTAAATGTCTGCTCATATAGCGCAGGTGTATCCTCATCATAGAAGCGCCAGAAAACATATTGACTACGCGAACCGATACGGTGTCCCTTCTGATATTGATATAAATTATTCTGCGGTGCTTCCTTCTTTTCAAGAATCTCATTCTGATTATAAGAAAGGTTAATACCCGCCCAATAACGGAAATTATCGCCAATCTTATCGTTCCATTTTAAAGAAAGTTCCCAGCCCCAACTGTCTACACTTCCTAAATTTGAATAGGGAGTAATGAACCCTAACATTCCCGGAGCTGTACCGTCACGCAAAAGGATGTCATTACGACGTTCTTTATAATATTCAAAGGTTGTTTTCAGACGGTCATCAAGGAAGTTAATATCAACACCATAGTTCCGTTTCAGAGCTTTTTCCCATGTCACAGCAGCATTATTCTTAGCTACCTCACGTGCCCCTAGACTAACAGTACCATTATCTGTACCGAATCCATATCCCCAAGCGTTAGTCGCTCCTCCACTTGCTGTTACACGATTCGCCAAATCACCTAAACCGACATTATATGGATCAGCCATATACATAAACCGCGATCCTCCAATATTATCGTTACCTACCAAACCGACACTGGCACGTAATTTCAAGAAGCTAACCACCGACTTCAAAGGACGGAAAAACTTCTCTTCACTCATCACCCAACCTATAGAACCAGCCGGGAAATAAGAAAAGCGCAAATCGGACGCAAAGTTTTCCGAACCGTTATAACCCACATTAAACTCTGCCATATAGCGGCTCTTCCAATCATAAGTGACACGTCCGACTAATCCGACATATCCATGAGGAATGTCCGAATATAATTTCGGATAATACTCTTTCTGTTGATTATACAAAACTAAGGCTGTCACCGTATGATCACCAAAAGTACGATTATAATTAAAGCTGGCTTCCATATACCAATTACGTGCTTTGCCTGTAGTATACGAATACTTCACATCTGTATTCTCTCCAAACTTACGATAAGCAATACTACCGTCATCCATCAATACAGGAGTGTATGTAGCAATAGACCCACCAGAACCGACTTTATTAACTGTAAACGAGCTGTTATAAGATCCCTTCACTTTAAAAGAAAGTCCTTTAGTCAAGAAGTCCATTTTTTGATCCAGAATCACATCCACATTCAGCGAATTGTTGCTGGTCTGGCTGAACCCATTTCCATAATATCCCATACCTGTACCTCCTGTAAATGGTAATTTCAGTCCGTCTGAATAAGTCTCATCGCTCGAATTTACCAATTTTCCATCTATGATTCCCGGACTGGAGAAAGGAGTAGCATAATACATATTTTTAATCAATCCGGAAGATCCCTGACTCGTACGCGGTTGATCTGAATTATTCACATTACCACTAATATTGAATGACAAAGTAGTCGTTTTAGTGACATCCATATCCAAGTTTGTACGATAGTTAAACCGACGGTACTGATAGCTTAAATTATAAGGAAGATCAAACTCACTAAAAAGTCCTCCTTGCGTATAAGCACCTGCAGAGATGAAATAACGTACTTTATCTGTTCCTCCCGAGATGTTCAGATTATGCTGGCTCTGAAGCGTAGAGCTTTTCATAATATAGTCAGCCCATTGTATATTTGGGAAACGAATAGGATCGGAACCATCTGCAAATTTTTGAATCACGCCATCACTAAATAAGGCAGATTTGCCATCACCGGACATCATTTGATTATGAAAACGGGCATAGTCATAGGAACTTGCCTGTTCTACCATTTTTGTAGGCATCAATACAGAAGCAGAAGTAGTAAACGAAATTTTCGCCTTTCCTTCCTTTCCTCGTTTAGTTGTAATCAAAATGACCCCATTTGCTCCACGAATACCAAATACGGCTGTTGCCGAAGCATCTTTCAAGATAGAAATGGATTCAATTTCATTCGGGTCGATATCACTCATACTTTCACGATCCACACCGTCTACCTGAATTAACGGTGAAGAATTTTCCCAAGTAGCTTTACCACGAATAAAAATTTCAGCGGCATCCGCTCCCGGCTCACCGGAATATTGTACGGTAGTCAAACCTGTCATCTGCCCTCCTAATACATTGGAAACCGAACCTACAGATACACGGGTCAATTCTTCTCCCTTCACACTAGCGATAGCTCCTGTCATGGTCACTTTCTTCTGCGTACCATAAGCTACGATTTCCACCTCTTCAAGTGCTGTCACATCCTCTACCAGAATGACTTTCATGTCATTTTTCGCTACTACTTTTTTATCGGTATAACCTATAAAAGATACTTTCAATTTCGCACCGGGACGTACATTTATTCTAAATACACCGTCAATATCGGTAATTGTACCATTAGATGTTCCTTCCGCAAGTACACTTGCTCCAATTATCGGTTCGCCTTGGCTATCTACTACTGTTCCTTTTATAGTACTTTGCTGCTGTACAACTTCGATGGCTGCCGAAGCTGTTTGCAATCCCCATGCAGGTGCAAAAGTTGCTATAGTGAAAAACAGAGCGACAGGTAAGGTTGTCCCCTTTATAAAGTTTTTCTTATTCATATATGTATATGTTCATGATATAAGTATAATTTTAACGGACTTTATATACCGTCATTATTTTAGAATGCAAGCATCATACGGAAATAACCGGCACGCGAATCACGTTCACAAATTATGTGATATCTTCCACCAGCCATACCGTGTGTCCATTGGTTGGCTGGAGAACGCTGTGTGCTACTCCAATAGTGTCCACTGTTAGTTCCTGACTCGACAGAGGTCATCTCATCACCATTTACATTCTTGAGACAACGGTTAATAACACTCAAATTCTTAGCGACTGTATCCCAACACATTATAGAGGGCAAATACCAAGGAGTCACATTTGCCGGAATAGCTTCCGCTTCACGATAAGCCTTGATATACGCATAAGCATGGTCGCAAGTAGAAGGACTACCCATACCTTCGTAACACATAGTAAGTAACTGTGTATTATTGTATCCCATTAGTGCTGGGAAAACCAATGAAGCATCATTCTTGTTAACATCCTTCTCTGTGTTACAACCTACAAACTTGTTTGCCCAATTCTCATCTGAAGTAAACCAGTCTGAATAATAACCGGACTTACTTGAATGGAACATTTTCAAAGCAACATCATTTTGTTCACTATCTTTTACCACAGAATTCTTAATAGATAGCACTATACCGTGCGTACATGCAGGGAAATCGCGACGCAAAGCATCAACTTCTGCTGAATAGAGTTCAGTATGTGTTACACTGGGTTGTGAATTTCCTACATAACATACAATACCAATCACATTCTCCGGCACCGTTTCCGCATCTACTGAAACTATTTTTCCGTCCGCACAAAAATAATCCCCTACCTGCAAAGTATGGTTAATCTTACTCTTATCTTCGATGGTATACATCTTCGCCGTTCCTCCTTCCAAAGTACCTTTAGCTTCGTATTCCATTTCACTTACTCCTGTATAAGTACC
>ERZ860445.1714-NODE-1714-length-11324-cov-2.349809_pt1 | contig 11324 bp, 4 predicted proteins | sample MGYA00509977_ERZ860445 | MGnify/ENA primary metagenome ERZ860445 (study PRJEB30046, sample SAMN00715233) | human gut metagenome | study: EMG produced TPA metagenomics assembly of the A metagenome-wide association study of gut microbiota in type 2... | reverse complement strand
GACCTTCACCTCCTCGAAGAACTTGTCGGTCACCGTACCCGAGCCGATGGCCTTGACGGGCTGACCCTTGGTGTCCTTCACATTTTCGAAGGAGGTGCCGCCGTCGTAGCTCACCTGCCAGTAACCGGTGGCCTCGTCGATGCGGAACCGGGGCGTCGTGCCGTCCTCGGCCACGGCCTTCACGCCGAGCGAGGTGAACGTGGCTCCGTTGTCGATCGACACCTGCCACTCGCCCTTGTCGTTGATCGAGACGATCGGAATCACGGCCTCGGCCTCGCTGCCCTGCACCAGTTCGATGGTCTCGCCGTTGGTCAGCGTGATGAGATATTTGCCATCGGAGGTCTCGACCTTGGAGATCGTGGCGCCGCCGTAGAGTTTCTGCAACGCCTCGATGTTGCCATTCAGCGCGTCGACCTGCGTTTCGAGCGCCTGCACGCGGCTCTTCAGGTCGTCGATCGCATCCCACAGGTCGTCGTTGTTGTCGCACGACTGGAAAACCGCAGCCAGCGCGACGAAGATCAGGATCAGATACTTTTTCATAATATGTTTGGTTTTTTATTCTATTTCAAAGAATTGAGCCATGCGGGGACATACCCTAACCGCTGGCGCAGCTGCGCTTCGTAGAGCGACAGCGGCTCGACGGCCGCGCCGTTGCTTTCGAGGTATTTCACCTGTTCGGCGCTCTCGTCGAAGGTGACCGCCGCGCCGTGGAATCCGACGATGATCGGCGGCATGGTCTTCCACCACTTGTCCGAGGAGAGCCACCACTTGAACGGTTCGGCCCCGAAATCGTGCGCCGCACGCGTGGCGTTCAGATTCCAGATCGTCAGGTCGCCCAGGTGGTTGGGCACGTTGGTTTCGTCGCCGCCGAAACGCCATTGCACGAATCCGCCCGTGCAGCGGTCGACGAGCGTGGCGCGCGGCTGCCTGGAATGCGACTCGAAGAAGGCGTCGTCACCCCACGTGTTGTTCCACAGCACGGCCCCCAGCGAGGTGTTCGACACACCCGAGGCGTGGTACTGTCCGGCGTTTTCGAAATACCCCGTGCTCGTATAGGGCGGCGAGACAGCCTGCCCGCGGCTGCGGTCGCAGACCTTGCCGATGAAGATGCGCGACGAGGACTGCGAGCGCACGCCCGAGTGGCCGCGGTTGCCGCTGATCTCTATGTCGTAGGCCGAGCAGTTGGCGCTCGACACGATCGACAACGCCTCGCTGACGCCTCTGAAATCGACGCGGCGAATCCACGAATCGGTCAGACGCATCATGTTGAGCGGCTTGTAGGCCCCGTCGTCCTCCCACGAAGCGTGGTGGCCGAAGTTCTCCTTCGAGCGGCCCTCGAACGTGAGGTCCTCGACGCCGACATGTTCATAATGGGGGTATTTGCGGATTTTCCAGCCCCATTTGGCCTCCACGGCGTACATGATCGGTTCGGCGAAGGTCACGCGGTTGCCGCTTACGGAAGCCACCTGGTGATAGTCCTCGACCGTAATGGTCTGAATATCGGTCATGTTTCCCTCGACCCGGTGCGGCGCCAGCTCCTGCGCCACCAGCGTCGGGTCGTTGTTCGAAAGCGAAAGGCACACCCAGTCGCCCTTCCCGATGCCGGCCGCCGAAGCCACCTCCACCGAGAACGTGCCGCGTGCGGCGTCGCCCGTCACCGTCGTGAGGTCCGAAAGTCCCGAATTGTGCTTGATATTGATCATCATGGGCGACGACCACATCTGCTCCGAGTTGTTCGGCAGGTTGGGCGTGTCCATGACGAGCGTCGTCTTGCCGCGGCCCGCGCCCTTGAGCACGAAATACCCACCGCGAATGAAAATCTCCTCGCTGCGGTTGTTCCCCTTCGAATCGGTGTATTTCTGGTTGGCGGAGGTTGGGTCCACCACGTTGTCGTCGTCGTTGTGGAGGACGAAACGCCCCTCGGGGAAATAGATCACCGCCCGGGCATTGGCATTCGCGAGGTTCGCCCCCGCATCGCTCCGCCCGGAGAGTTTCAGCTCCTTGAGCAGCGCTGCCAACGCCCCGCGCGAGGACCTGACGCCCGTGGGATCGGCGCCGTAGTCGACGACGTTGTAAACCTTGTAGCCCAGTCCCCAGACATCGGCCGGAGCCTCCTCGCCGTGCTTGTAACCGGCATACGAATAATCGAGCAGGACGTTATCCGCAGTTCCGGCCTTAAAATTCCGCCATGCCAGAGCGGCGTTGACATCCACCTGCTCGTCGAGCAGCGTCACATTCAGCGTGACGAGTTTCCGGTATTTCCTGTCCGAATAGACCGTCACCGAGACCGCCGCCTGCTGCGAAGCGGCGTCGAACGTCGCGGGAGCCTTGACCGTCAGCGTCGTCTCGCCAAGCACGGCCGTCCAGCCCGCAGGAGCGTCGATCACCGCCTCGGCGACGTTGTTCTGCACGACCTCGAAAGCCCGGGTCTCCCCGAGGCGGAAAGTCTCGTTGTCGGAAGCCGTCACCGTCAGTCCGAAATCGTCGAAGACGGGAAGCGTGAGTTTTTCGCCGTCGAGCAGTTCGACCGCCAAAAGTCCGGTCGTCGCGTCGTAAGTCACCGACTTGAAAGCCGAACTGTAACTGACAACGACTTTATCCCCCAAGGCATTGACCGGCTGTCCGTTTTGCAAAAGCGGCGCGTAGGTCGCCCCGCCGTCGAGGCTCACGAGCCACTCCCCGTCGGCCGAAACCTTCAGCTGCGGGGTGACGCCCTCGGCGCCGGGCTTATGGTCGCCGCCCGAAACGGGCCATGCCGAAACGTACTCTCCGCCGACCTTCAGCCGCTCGGAAGTGGCTCCGCCGTCGAGGCTCACGGTCCAGTAGCCCTCGGCGTCGATGCCCATGACGGGAACCAGCGCCTCGATCTTCTCACCGAGGATGACGGGCAGCCGGGTTCCGTCGCTCAACTCGATCTCGTACCCCTTTGCGTTGGGTTCGATCCCGACGATGATCGTCGACTCGTCCATCAACTTGTGGAGCGCCACGATGGAGGTGTTCACGCTGCCGATCTTCGCCTCCAGCGCAATCACCCGGTCGCGCAGGCTCCCGATCTCGTCGCGGATGCCGTCGGTGTTCTCACACGATTGCAGCACAAAGGCCGAGGCCGCTGCAATCCACAAAAACAATTTATTCATATCCGATTGATTGTTAGTTATTCGTATCATAGGGAACCACGTCGGACAAGACGCCCTCGCGGAACCACACGTCGTCGTTGTCGCGCAGCAACACGGCCAGTTCGCGGCACAGCGCGGCGAACAGCGCGGGATGCTCCTCCGGCGCGAGGTTGTGCAGCTGGTAGGGATCGGCCGTATCGTCGAACATCAGCACGCGTTCGAGCGTCCCGTCGCGGCCGATGCGCAGCTCCATCGTATGCGCTGCGGTCTTCACGCCGCGCGCCTGGGCGAAGAAACCGCGGACCAGGCCGTCGGCATCGCGCCCGCCGTCGAGGTTGCGCATGTAAAGGGCTGCGCGCGGGCGTTCGGGCTGCACGGCGTCCTGCCGCAGCACGGCCGAGTAGTCGCGCCCCTCGACACTCGCGGGAATCCGCTCCCCGAGGCCCGCCAGCCCCAGCAGCGTCGGCATGATGTCGGGCGTCGAGAGCAGCAGATCGTCCACACGGTGCGGCACCCGCCCCGGATAGCGCACCAGAAAGGGAATGTTCAGCGACTCGCGCCAGATCGAGTTCTTGGGGTCGTCGGTCGAATGGCTGGTCATCGTCTCGCCGTGGTCCGAAGCGAAGACCACGATCGTGTTCTCCGTAAGCCCCGCCCTGTCCAGCGCAGCGAGCAGGCGGCCGAACTCACGGTCGATACCGCTCACGTTGGCGAAATAGTAACGCACGGCGGCGGCCTTGGCCATCGTCGTGTCGGCGTTGTCGCGCACGAGCAGTTCGGTCAGCGACTTGTCCTTGTAACGTTCATACCCTTCCAGGTCGCAGTCGTCGGTCGAAGCGTAGGGCGAATGCGGCGGATTCATGCCGATCATCATCAGGAACGGTTTTTCGGGATCGCGCACGCCGCCCTTGTTTTCGATATATTCGATGGCTTTCGAAACTTCGTGCCGCGGCGACCACTCGTCGACATCGTGACGGTTGCCGTCGGTGTCCCAGTAATGGGGATGCTTGTGCACGTCGTAGGTGCCGTAGGAGTACCAGTAGTTGAACCCGTGGCGGCGTTCGGGCGGCGTGTAGGCGTCCCACTCGGGAACGGCGTCGCTGACGTAGGTTCCCGGACGCTGGGGGTTGTTCTTCGTCGGGAAGTCGGCGTGCAGCTTGCCGATATAGGCGCAGTCGTAGCCCGCCGAGAAGACGTCGCCGATACACTCGGCGTCCTCGCGCAGCGAACTTTCGGGACGCTCCGACATGCAGTTCAGCACCACGCCGTTCCGCTCGGGATACATGCCCGAAAGCAACATGCCCCGGTGGGGGCTGCTCACGGGGAAATTGCTCACCGCCTCGGTCAGCACCGTGGCTTCGCGGGCGAAGCGGTCGAGGTTGGGCGTTGCGACCGGATCGCCCTTCCACCCCACCTCGGCGGCGAACTCCGGATCGCTCCAGAACCCCAGCGAGGAGTTGCGATACTGGTCCGGAAATACGTAGATCACGTTGGGGCGCCCGGCCTCCGACTGCCCGCAGGCCGTCAGGGCGAGGCCCGCAAACGGAATTGCAATTCTAATTTTCAACATCGTGTCTTATTTCATTTCAATCAGGTTCACTTCGCGCGTCGCACCTTCGCGGCACGTGAAGATCAAAGCGGTGTTTTCGCCCGCGGGTTCGATCCGGCACTCTGGCGTATCGCCCTCCGGCCGCCAGCGGCCGCGGATCACGACCTCCAGCTGCGACTCTCCCGAGGGATTGTCGATCCACTTGCGGGAGTAGACGCTCCGCTCGGCGCGCCTGCCGTCGGCATCGAACACCTCGTCGCTCGGCCCCTCGTAGAACCGCAGGTCGGGGTCCGCAGCGCTCACCGTCAGCCCTTCGCCATCCCCGCCGATCATCACCAGCGAAGGCAGCGAAACGCTTTCCAGCAGCCCCTCGCCCACCTTACCGGGGGCGAAGAGCGCATAACCCACCGCGCCCGACAGCCTGTCGCGCAGGATATGGGCCGAGGCGTCGCGGCGCAGCACCTCGTAGGGAAGTTCCCGCGCGTAGCGGGCCGTCTCTTCGTCCGAAGCGTGCACGGCCAGCATGTATTCGTACCCGCCGCCGCTGACGGACCCGCTGCCGTGGTCGATCCAGGCCGTCGCAAAATTATTTTCGGTCGGAGCGTCGGTCTCCTCGTCGAGCGAACGCTGAAGTGATTTCGAAACGACTACCCTACCTTTCGGCACGAAGTAAGCGTTGCGCAGGTTGTCGCGCAGGACGGCGCCGCCCGCAAGTTCGGCCCGGTAGGGGAACTGCGTCACCGCCTCGCCGTTCACGACGAGCGGATCGGCCACGTCCACCAGAAAATTCTGGAACAGCGTCGTATGCACACCGCCCTCGGCCTTGTTTTCGATGTCGGAACCCATACAGACGATGCGGTTGTCGAAGAAAAACCACGACTTGCGCGCCCGCAACGAACCGTTGTATTTGTCGTGCTCGTGGAGTTCCATCGCGAACACCCCGTCGCGGCCCCTGTGGCTGACGCCTCCGGCGAAGGCCTCGTCGGAGAGGAGCATCTCCTCGTAGCCCGACGCGGTGTCGACGTTCCGGATGTCGGCCTTCATCCGCTCCATCGGGATTTCGAGCGCCGTCGTCCCGGGAATGTGCCGCCAGTCCCAGCCCTCCTGCCGGAACCCGCTGCCGAAGGCGCTCACGGGATCGCCGTCTGCAAGCAGCTGCATGCTGCCGTGCGTCAGGTAGCGGCCGTAGTGGTTGGCTCCCTGGTAAATCTCCGCCGACCAGAGATAGCGGCTGTGGCCCGCGACGGTCACCAGCCGGTGCGACACCGAGGCATTGTAGCCGTAGACGCGGTTCCCCGCAGGCGAAGGTTCGGGAGCGAAACCCTTTTCAGCGAACAGCCGCGTATAAGCGTCTTTCCCTTGGGCCACACGCAGGTAGGCGGCGGCCAGCTCCGGGTCGATCTCCCCGCGGCCGTCGGGCGTACCCGCGACGGCCAGCCGGGCATAATGCCACGGGACCAGTTCTCCGCGGCCGTCGGGATGACGGCCCGAAAGGGCCAGCGGAAACGACCGCAGGTTGCAGTAGAAGCGCATTTCGAGCAGCGCGCGTTTCAGAACGGCATGGCTTTCGGCGCTCACCGCGAACTGCGTCTTCGACAACAGCCACACGGCATTCACGGCCCCGCCGCTGAACCCGTCCACGGCATAGGCCGGGTAGTGGCGCCGGTGGTGGAAGACCGTGCCGTCGCTCTTGAAGCAGGGTCCGGTCCCCTCGGTGACCTTATATCCGTTGTCGACCCAACGGGAGAACGCCTCCAGCCAGGCCGCCTTCACCGGGGTGTCCGGGAGCATCACGATGCTCGCCAGACGGCCGACGAGCGAGGTGTTGAACGCGTCGATGTCCATTCCCGGCTCCGCCGGCGGAAGTTTCACCTCGCCCACGCCCGAAAACCACTCCATAGCCTGCTGCACGTCGTGTTCCAGCCCGGCGCGACGCAGCACGTCGCGCATGATGACGGGAGCCGTGTAAAAATTGCGCATGCTGTACCCCAGGTGGTGCAGGGTTCCCTGCGCACTTCCCGCGGCGAAGCCCTGATCCAGAAGATGCCGCGTCAGCAGCACATACATCCGTTCCAGCTCCGCCCGCTCGGCGGCGTCCGCAGCGGCATCGTGGGCCACGGCGACCTGGAACAGGAAGTCGTTGTATTTGCGCAGCGTCTGGCCGTTGTCGTTGAACAGTTTGCCGACATCGGGATGGCCCAGATTGATATAGGTCTCGGCATAGCGCACGAACCAGATCGGCTTGCCCCGAAGCGTCCCGTCGGGATTTTCCGCAATGCCGTATGCGTCGAAGCGTTTGCGCAGGGTCTTCATCGCCATCGGCTTCCGGCCTTCGAGCAGCAGTTCGCGCAGACGCCGTTCGACGGTCGCCATATCGCGCCGCTCCCCCTCACCGACCGCGGCGGGGAGTGCGGGCATCGGATTGCGCCACGATTGCAGCAGGAGACAGTGGCTCGTGGTCGCGGCGTTGATGAACGGCGCCTGGAAATCGGCCGTATGGTGCCGCACGTCCTGAAACGAGGAGAGAATCAGGTGGTCGAAATACAACTCGCCCCGTTCGACGCCCTCCGCCGTGACGACCAGTTCGTCCATCCCCTCCTCGGGCCGGCCCTGCATGTCGCGGTCGAAAGCCACCCATGCCCCGCGCCAGCCGGCCAACTCCAGTCCGTAGTCGAACCACGCGCAGGTGCGCCCCTCCTTGCGGAACTCGAAACGCAGTTTCCCGTCGAGCGCCTTCGGGGCGTAGACCCAGAACACGAAGGTCGAAACGGAGGTCTCCCTGGGATTGGGATTTTCCGACAGATAACCCACCGGGGATTCGATGCGCACCCGGGCGCCCGTCCGCGACCATTGCCAGCGGAGCGCGTGGGCGCCGTGCTTGTAATGGTGGCCCGAGACGGACAGCGACGAGCCTTCCGACGCCGTGAAAGGCGCCGCAGACTCCTCGAACGAAAGAATCCGCGCATCGGCGACCTCCCGCACCGACTGCGCCGGTGCGGCCCACGACCACACCGACGCAGCGGCGAGAAACAACAGTTTATACATGGGCGTCCGGTTTAAAACAAAGGTTCGCCCGCCTCCACACGGCCCTTGCGGATCAGCGCCTCAAGGAAATAGTAATCTGCGTAGTTCAGCGGCACGTCGATATTGCTGCCGTGCGGGATGCTGCCCACGGAGTGCATCAGCAGGAACCCGCCGTTGCCGCCCACCGGAGCGCGGTAGGCCGGCGACGAGAGCGACTCGACGATCCGGTCGGCCTTCTGCTTATACAGCCCGTCCCCCGTATAGGTGTACATTTCGTAGAACGCCGAAGCGATGATGGCCGCCGTCGAGACGTCGCGCGGTTCATTGGGAATGTTCGGCGCATCGTAGTCCCAGTAGGGAACCAGATCGGCGGGCATGTTCTTGTCGCCCAGCATGAAACCGGCCACCTTCCGCGCATGGTCGAGGTAGCGTTTGTCGCCCGTGTAACGGTAGCAGGCCGTATAGCCGTAGACGGCCCATGCCTGTCCGCGCGCCCACGCCGAATCGTCGGCATAGCCCTGCGCCGTGCAGCGTCCGCGCACGTCGCCCGTCGTCAGGTCGTAGTCCACGACGTGATAGCAGCTGTAATCGTCGCGGAAGTGCTCCTTCATCGTTCGGTCGGCATGCTTCACCGCGATATTATAATAGGTGCTGTCGCCCGAAAACTCCGTGGCCTTGAACATCAGTTCGAGATTCATCATGTTGTCGATGATCACCGGGCACTGCCAGCCGCGCTCGCCCTGCCAGCCGCGGTCGGCGTCCCACGACTGGATGACGCCCGGCACCGGCCGGAAACGCGTCGCGAGCGACTTGGCCGTCTGGACGATCACATCCTCGTAGCCGGGTATGTTTTTCAGCCGCAGTCCGTTGCCATAGCTGTCGTAGACCATGAAGCCCACGTCGTGATGCCATTGCAGGTACTGCACCGAATCGAGGATCTCGGTATGCTTCCGTGCGCGCGCGGCCCATGCCTCGTCGCCCGTCAGTTCGTACATGTACCACAGCGTCCCGGCGAAGAAACCGCTCACCCAGTCGTCGACGGGCACGTAGTCGATCCGCCCGTTCTTCCAGGTCGAGGGGATGCGGATCACACCGCCCGTCTCGCTCGAATCGGCCAGCATGCCGATCTGCTTTTCGGCGACGGCGATGTTTTCGTCAATGATCGAAGCGCGCTTCGAAGGCTGCGAGCAGGCGGCAGCCCCTGCCAGGAGGAGCGCGACGGTCGCATATTTAAATAAGGTCTTCATAAATTAGGTGATTAACATGATTATTTTGGTAAACCAAATCAGCTTTTCGGACAAAGGTAAAGTTTTTTTCGGACTTGCAACATATTTTAATAATCTTTTCTGATGAATGTAAAATTTTTATTATTTTCTCTTTGAAAAATTTTGGCGAACCAATTTCTTTATTTATTTTTGACCAAATATGAATCTATGAAAAATATGTTAAAACACGCTGTACCAGCGATTTGGATACTATTCAGCACGCTTTGGGGCCAGCATGCCGCTGCGGCAATCGACGCCAAAATCAGTTTCGAAACGGAAATTCCCAAGGCTTTTGTATGCGGCGAAAACAGCACGGCCGAATTGAGCGGCCTCCACTACAAGGACGGGAACCGTTCGCTGCGCTGGTCGTGGAGCGCGCCGTCGACGCTCCGCTTCAACGACTTCGGACAGCTGATGCGCTCGCTGCGGGTCAAGGGCGCGGGCGTCATGCTCTGGATCTACAACCCCAGGGCCGTCGACGCCGACATGCGATTCTCGTTCGAGACGCCCACCGGCGAAGTCCCCTACCGGTTCGATTTCCACATGGATTTCACGGGCTGGCGCGCCTGCTGGATCAAGTACAACGACATGCCGGGCGACCACGCCTCGCAGCAGGTATCCCGGCTGACGATCTCGACGCCCGCCGGGGTCGAAAGCGGCGAGCTGTTCCTCGACCGCCTGACCTTCTCCGAGGTCAAGCTCCACGACCAGATCACCCCCGACAAGCAGATTCCCGGCAACAACTGCAATCTCTCTCGCGAATTGTGGCACTGGGCGCGCCTCTGGGAGTGGGAGCAGTACGAATACGAAGAGCCGCTGCGCGACGTCACGCCCGCGGAAAAGGCCCAGCTCGACGCCGTGAAATCGCGCATCGAAAGCATCGTCGCGGCCAACATGTCGAGCGCCAACTACATCAACGGCACGATCATCCCGCGCGCCCGGGCGACCTTCGAAAAGGCCGCGATCCGCCGCACCGACGACGGCGGGATCATCGGCGCCCCGCTGCTCTCGAACGACGAGTGCAACCGCCCGAAAGGCGAACTGCGCCTGGACGACATCGAGAACATGCTCAACGCCTTCGCGCTGAACAGCCATATCAACAACGATCCGAAATACGACGACGATTTCTTTCTGGTGATGGACCACGCCATCGACCAGGGCTTCGCCTTCGGCCACGGCAACGGAACCAACCACCACTACGGCTACAACATACGCAAGATCTACGACGCCATGTGGCTCATGCGCGACAAGATCGCCGCACGCGGCAAGACCGACGAATACGTCAAGGTGCTGGCCTACTGGAGCGGCCTGGCGGAGACCCGCAAACCCTACGTCTACGGCCGCGACGAGCTGCTCGACTCGTGGCACACGCTGCTCATCCCCAAGATCGTCAGCGCGCTGATGCTGCCCGACGAGGCCGAACAGTACCGCGCCATGAAGAGCCTCGGCGTATGGCTCTCGGGGAGCCTCGGCTTCACGCCGGGCACCATCGGCGGCATCAAGCCCGACGGCACGACCTTCCACCACGGCGGCTTCTACCCCGCCTACTCGACCGGCGCGTTCGCCATGATCGGCTACTTCTGCAAAGCAACCCGGGGAACGGATTTCACCCTCTCGGAGCAGGCGCGCCGCAACTTCAAGCTGGCGCTGATGACCATGGCCAGCTACACCGATCTGCGCGACTGGGGACTCGGCCTGGCCGGCCGCCATCCCTTCGGCAAGAACGGCCGCATCCCCGACGCCGACGTCAACGCATTCGGTTATCTGGCCGCGCTGGGCGACCTGACAGGCAGCGGCAAGGGCGCAGACCCCGAACTGGCGGGCGCCTACCTGCGCCTGAAAGGCACGGACAAGGAGTTGAACAGCCTCTTCAGGAAAGAGGGGATTTCGGCGGGTCCCACGCCCTCGGGATTCTTCGTCTATAACTACGGGGCCGCGGGCATCCACCGCCGCGGCGACTGGATGGTGACGCTCAAAGCATTCAACACCGATGTCTGGGGATCGGAGATTTATACCAAGGACAACCGCTACGGACGCTACCAGAGCTACGGTTCGGCGCCGATCATCGGTTCGGGCAATCCCGTCTCAGCCGCGGCGAGCGGATTCGTGCAGGAGGGCTGGGACTGGAACCGCGTGCCGGGCGCCACGACCATCCACCTGCCCTACCCCGAACTGGAAAGCCCGCTGCCGGGGACGCTCATGGAGCGCAACCCCGAGCGCTTCTCGGGCGCCTCGTCGCTCGAAGGCCGCAACGGTATTCTGGCCCTGCACTTCGTCGAAAAGGACCGCAAGAACTTCACCCCCGGGGCCACGGCGTACAAATCCGTCTTCTGCTTCGACAACCGGATGGTCTTCCTCGGCAGCGGCATC
>ERZ860445.1707-NODE-1707-length-11357-cov-1.812423_pt1 | contig 11357 bp, 3 predicted proteins | sample MGYA00509977_ERZ860445 | MGnify/ENA primary metagenome ERZ860445 (study PRJEB30046, sample SAMN00715233) | human gut metagenome | study: EMG produced TPA metagenomics assembly of the A metagenome-wide association study of gut microbiota in type 2... | reverse complement strand
CAGGTCGGTAAACAGTACCGCCTCGGCCAGACCGCGATGCCCCGTCAGCACACTGTGGGTGCCCGCGCCGCCCAGCGGATAGCTGGAGCCTTCCAGATGTCCGACGCCCTTTACCAGCACATCGTCGCTTGTGCCCTCATAAATGGGCAGGTTTACGTCAATTTTGGGTATGGTAATGTAGCCAAGGCTCTGGCCCACGTCCAGCATGTCCACATAGCTTGTGCCGATGTCGTCCGCTTCGCCCGCCGCGTCGCGGTCAATGGCATTGTTCAGCTGTTGGTTGTAGCGGCGCGCAGCCTCCTTGGCGGCGTCGATTTTCTCGGCGTCCATCGACTGCACGTTGTCGTTGTAGCTTTCAATGACCGAGCTTGCGTGGCGCTGTGCCACCGCGTTGCTGACAACGGGGTACATGGCCACGCCGATGCCGGAGACGATCATCAGCGCAGCAAAGCCAAGTTTTAATTTGACGGTGGTTTCCATTGCAAAGAGCCTTTCTGTAAAGGGTTGACGCACTGCCACAACCGCCCATAGGGGAAGAACCGTTTCCGGCCCTTCCCCTATGGATTACCCGTTTATTTTGCTGTGGGTGTTTGGATGGTGTGCATTACGCACGGTTGGATTTCTTTTTCAGGCTGAACAGAACGCCGACGCCCGCCAGAACCAGCAGCACACCAATACCGCTGAACAGCAGCGTACTGAAACCGCCGGTGACAGGCAGCGTAAAGCCCTTGCGGTTGATGACTTTGGCAACAGCAAGTTCCGTTTTTGTGGCATCGCCATTGTTGCTGGTATGGGTGAACGTGGTTTTCGTAACCGTGCCATGCTTAACCAGATTGCCACTGGCGTCATATACGTTGGTCTTTTGCCAAGTAGTTGTGGCGGTAACATCCAGTTTAACCTCAACAGGCTTTGTCAGCAGGTTATAGCCCTTAACCGTCTTGGTTTCGACCAGATAGTAATCACCATTGGCAAGACCATGGGTGTAGTTAGTGGTGTTGGTAGAGTCAGACGTATCAATGATGCCGCTTGCGTTAGTTGTCAAGCCAGACTTTACAAGAATCCAGCTTTTAGTGCTGTCAAGACCTGCTTTTTTGACGGTTTCAGCATTTACAATAGGCGTTTCTCCCGTCTTGGCTTCACGGTACAGGTCAAACACAACGCCGGGCAGTGGAGTATTTCCGTCTTCCGTTGTCTTTTTCACCTTGATGCCAAAGCTGTACATAACAGCGCTGTCCTCAATGGTGTTCGTGGTAGTTCCGGGAGTAGTGTCGCTATTGATTTTATTGGTGTATGTAAGTTTTGCGTTATTCGAGTTGCCGTTGCCGCCGACTACAGCGGAATCCTTTACAACAGCGTTGTAGGTAATGGTCACCGTGTGTCCGGCACAAGCCTTTACTGTGGCGGAATCGAGTTTGAATGCAATCTTGAATCCATCTGTGCCTTCGGCTGCAACCGTATAATCCGTGCCACTCGTCAGGTCTGTTGTGCCGTCTTTAACTTCAATGCTGTTTACATTATCCTTCAAACCCGTCGGCGTGTCGGTGACGGTAAAGGTGGAAAGTTTCTCAATGTTCTTCGGGACTTCAATCGTGATTTTGTAAGGAACGGTATCGCCGACACCGTACGGGGCATCCTGCGCCCAACTGTCGCCCTTTTTGACTTCCTTCTTCATATCGGGGCGGTGGTTGGCAACTTGAATGGTTGCATTAGGAGTGGCTGTATTTTCGCCTACCTTAATCTGACCATCATTCTGCACGGTAAAGTTGTGGTATTCCGCATCCAAGATATAGCCCTTGTTAGCAGAATCACCGCTGTATGCATCCTCAAAAATGCGGTAGTTGCCTTGCGAAAGCCCTGCAATTGTAATTTTACCGCTTGGGTCCGTTGTCAAATCGTAGGGATTGCCATTGCTATCGTTTGCAGTAATGTCTGTCCAATTTGCGCCATTCTGTTCCTGTAGCTTGAACTTAACACCCGCCAACGCGACCTCAGAACCACCGCCGGTATAGCCCTTTTTCTCAATCGTGACTTGACCGTAGGCGGTGCTGTTTTTCGGGTAAACGTGGACATCATAAATCCAGTCCGTCAGCTTGTTCGTGGTGGTCGTATCAGCAATGCGCGTCATAGGTACAGAAACCAAGAACGGGTCAGCAGGGGACGTGACCTTATCGGGGGCGCTCGTTTCAACAACCAGATACAGACCGAGGTCAAGGCCGTCTTTTTTGGCTACACCAATATCGGTTCCAGAAGTTGCGGTTGTAACCGTGTCTATCTTGCTGCCATTAACTGTGATTGCGCCAGTTGTTGAATCCGTTGAATAATACTTACTTGCATCTATCTTGGAAAAGTCTTGACCAGTCGCAGCCGCTTGACCGCCATAATAGGCTTTCAGCCATTCCTCATTCTGCACCTTGTAAATCTCAAAAGTTACCCCGCCCAGCGGCTTTGCGTCTGTGGGCGCGGCTTCGCCCTCGGCACCGGTACCCTGTTTGGGCGTTGCTCCCGGTGCAGGGTTATACTCATACTTATGAATCGTAATGCTGCCCGTTTTGCCCGATTCCCAAACAGGCGTACCGTCTGCCAGCCTCGTCGTTCCCGTCGCCCCCGCCGTCGTCACCCCTTCCGCCATGGCGGGCATGGCGCAAAGGCTCAGGGTCAGGGCGACGCTGAGGATTGCGGTAAATAAACGTTTCAGTTTCATTTTGATGCATACCTCTTTTTTCTATGTTGGTTTGTGTAGAGGGGGGGGTCAGGAACGTCTGCCCCCTTTCTTATTGTATCGGAACACCAGCACCAGCAGCACAGCCACCAGTGCGGGCAAACCTATCAGCAGCCACAGGCTGGGTGCGTCCGCGCCCGTGTGCGGCAGGGTAAAGCCCTTGCGGTTGTAAATGGTCAGGGCAATGTTGCACACGCCGTCGGCATCTGTGGTTTTCGCGCCAAACGCCGCGCCATCGCGTCGGCATTGCCCGTCCGCTGTCAGCGTAAATTCGATGGGCTCGGCCAGCAGGGTGTAGCCCTCGGCGGTTTTGGTTTCGGTCAGGCGGTAGCTGCCGGGGGTCAGGGACGCAAAGCTGCATTTGCCTTGGTTCGTGCTATCGCTGCCCGTCACGCCGTTATAGGTTGTTTCAGCCGCGCCGCTATCGTTCAGCTTTTCCAGCTTGAACTCCACGCCGCCCAGCAGGGGAGTGGTTGTACCGTCTATGCCCTTTTTGGTAAGGTTCAGGGCAAATTTCGGGTTGGTGCGCTTGTTGGTCAGGGTGATTTTGCCATCGGCAAGGGCGGTCTGCGATGCGGTGTAGGTATATGTGCCAATCGTAACCGTACCTTCTGCCTTATAATCGCCGCTATCGCTTGCACACTCCGCCACGCGGTACACATATTCGGGGTTGCCGGTGACGTTGACATCCGTCTTGTCCAGACGTTCAAACTTGTGCGTCCACTTCCCGGTCATATAGTTGTATTGCAGCTTGACAGCGCTCGTTGCATCTACCCACTTGCCGCTTGTGTCATTCACATGGCGGCGCTCCAGCTTGACCCAAATATCCGGCAGTTTATCGGTCAGCGGTTTGTCCTTTGCATCCTTCCACTGCTTTTCCACCTCAATATCCATCAATTGGTGTGCCGTGTTGGTAAAGGTGGCGGTGACGGGTGTCGTATCGCTGGTAACCGTGCCGCGCACACCGTTGTCCACGTCGTACTTTGCGTCAGTGGCATTGCAGGTTACGCTTTTCAGGCTGCCATCGGTGGGCGGTGTTTCAACTACCCGGAAGCGTGTGCCAACGGGGATGCCGGTAATTTCCCAGCTTCCGCCAACTGGTATGGTATTGGTCATTGGTTGTACGCTGTCCGCGCTGCCCAAGCCGATACCGCCAACGTTACTGAAGGTGACGGTAAACGTGTAGTTGCCTGTCAACGCCGTTGTTTCGTCGTTCGGCTGTTCCTTTTTAATTACCAGCGTACCGACCTTGACGGTGTTAATGAACTTGACCTTCAATTCGGGGAATTCTTCTTCCGGCGCGGCGTAACTGCGGAACACCAGCGTATTTGCGTTTGCGGGCTTGCTGCCGTCGTAGTTGCTGCCTGTTGATGGTGTGTCCGCCGTTTCGGTTCTGCCGTCCTCCGGGTTTGTGTTGTCGCCTTGCAGCGGGGTGGTGATTGTGCCGCTTACAGACGGACTTGTCCCCGCTGCGCTGACCAACGTCCCGTTCTCGTACACCTCCCAGCGGGTGTCGTACAAGGCGGTATTTTCCGCCTCTTGCAGCGAGATATAACTGCCACGGCGGAACTGGTCCGTAAAGGTCACGGTTTCGCCGTCTTGCAAATCAAACGTGCCATCGGTGTCCACCGCCTGCGTGCCGCTGCTCGCTACGCTGGACGTAAATATCGCGCCGCTGGCGGGCTTCAAGATATTGCTTCCCGCCGAGCCATAGTCCGGGATATCCGCTTGCTCTACCGAGAAGCCCACCGTTTTGTTTGCCACGGGCTTGGCGGTAAAAACAAAATTGCGGAAGTAAACCGTGCGCTCGTAGTCATCGCCAATGAGGATTTTTGAGAGTTTGGTCAGGTCAAAGTCCGTGTCCTTTGGCATTTTGTTCAGCTGCAGCTTGACCGTGACCCACTTGTCGTTTTGCATCACAACGCTGCCGCTGAGCATGGTGTTCAGATAGGACTTTTGACTGTTGGCATCGCAGCCCATCTTCTTGCCGTTGTTGTCCACCAAGGTCAGATACAGGTAGTTGGTGGACAGAACGCCGTCACCCGGGTTGCCCACGGCGTAAACGTCAAAGGACAGATAGTCGCGGTTTTCGATGTTGAGCGGGTTTGTCAGCGTCATAGTGCCGTAGCGCAGGTTGCGGTGTGCGCTGCCTTTATCATACCCTTGGGCGTACCATTTTACGGTTTGACCAGTGTATGTTCCGCTTGTGTCGGGCGGATTATCGTCCTTTTCCATGGTTGTACTGTCAGTATCACTGCTGCTAGCGGAGAAAGCGCTGCCGACTGCCACGGGGTCGGGGGTGCTGTTGGTGATTGCTTTTGGGCCGTAATGCGTAGCCAAGTTTTGCAGGGTAAAGGTAAAGAGCTTTTGATTTTGGAATAAAGACTTGAACGCGGTGTTTACCTTGCTGAGATCGACCTGCTTTTCAACCTGCAATTTGTTATTGTCGGGGAAGTTGAACGCCACCGCCATGTTGGACTCCCACATACCGCGCTCCATATAGAACATAGTCAGGGTGTGGGTGGTGCGGTTTTTGTCTAATTGGATGGCTTTGCCTGTCGTCTTGGTGAACGTGACAGGGGTCTGGTTGAAGCAGACGGTTTTGGTGGTATCAGTCTGGTAGACCATGGTGTCGCTTGAGTCGGTGTTCTTGTTGGAACTGACGTAGGGGGTTACAGTGCTGTCCGCGCCAAATTCCAGCAGACCGGACGCTTTACCGTGCGCGCCGCCGACATCCAGCATCAACTCGCCGTCAATGTAGACCCACACGTCATCGTCGCCGGAGAAGAAGAACTTGATAGGAACTTCAATGTTCCTGCCGCTGGTGTCTTTTCCTACAACAACCTTGCCGTCCTCTGTAAGCGTAAAGTCAAATTGCAGCTTGGCGCCAAAGCCGTAGTTGTATTGGGATGCCCCGACTGTGCTGACTGTTTGGTTAAACGGGAAAAAGCCGTAGGTGCCATTGGTATTGTTTGGTGACGAAATGTTTTGTGATTTGCTGTCCGTGGTGGGGTTGCCGTCACCACCTTTGGGGGATTCCAGATAATACTTGCCGTCGGTTTGGTTCTGCTTCAAATACAGAGAGCTTTTGCTGCTGTCATAGTACCAATATTCGGCTTTGCTCTCCGGGTCGTTATCGTCCGGACTGTCCGGATTTTGCGCAAAAACGGCTTTTTGCTTGAGCGGGAAGGAAACATCCTCGTACACCTTGCCCAGCACGGTGTTAAAGGCGTTTTTGCCTTGCAGGAAGTCTTTGTCAAAGTGCGGGTCAACCGACGCATTTGTGTTGGAATTCTTGGTTCTTAACAGCGGCAGACCGTTTGCCGTACCGTCAGAGGTCTTGCTTTCCACAAGGCCCTGGAAGGTGCGATTGTAATCGGAGCTTCCATTACCATTATCATCCAAGGCCGAGTTATTCACGGCCATAAAGATATTGTAGTTGGAACTACCCTCAGCGCCCCAGCCGTATAGACCCATACCGGCGGCAACGGTTGCAAAGGGGTCGCCCCAGCCTGACTTTTGGAAATGCCCGGTATAAAGCGGGTATTTTACATTGCCGTTTGCAGTGTAAGCGCTGCTTAATGCGCGGTTGAACTGCTCAAAAGTGACGTACCCGCGCTGGGAAGATGTGGTCACCCACGAGTAAGTGTCGCGGTTCAGGCCATTCAGCTCGTAGTCGGTGTAGTAATCGTACAGGGTGCTGGTGATATACTTTGTATCCTTTTGTTGGGTAAAAGTGCCGCTGTTATCAATGTCCACAACGGTGGTATTTTTGCCGCTTTCGGCATCGCGGACAGAGGCTTTCTCGCCCCAGTAGCCGTCACGGTAGACGTCGCCGTTCGTGTAGGCCGACGGGTCGCCGTCGTCAGCAAAGAAGCAGGGTTCTTGCAGGGCTGGGGGGATTTCTGCCGTGCTGTACTTTCTGGTCTTGTTGTCTTTTGCGGGGGCGTTTTGGTTATCCGTTGCGGAGAATTGCACCGCGGTGTAAGTTTTTCCATCGTCGGGAATCTCGCAAAACCACAGCTTGCGGTCGGGAGTGGTGGGGTCGGCTGTTACCAACGTCATCTCCTTCGAAGTGACATGGTTCTCTGAATCCGTCAGGAAGCAGAACATTTTGTTGTCAATGCCCGGCATAGGCTGTTGCTGTAAACCCTCGCCCTCGTAACCGTACGAGGACAGCGTGGCGTCAAAGTAAATGGTTTTGTTTGCCTTTAGCAAATCACTGCCCGCACTTTGCCAAGAGAATGTGGAATCTGTGCCGTAGACAAAGCAATTGGCGGTTGTTAAGTTGAACGGCATTGCGCCATCGTAGTTGTCTTTGCTGAAATTATACAGGGCGCTTTCGCCGCCGTCCCAAGTGAACTTTACAAACTGCGACTTATTGTCTGGGATCAGGATTTTCTGCGCGTAAAACTGATTTGCGCCCACCGTGCCGATTGGCAGGCTGGCGGTTTCTACTGTTTTGGTCTTATCATTTTCATCTTGTTTATAAAATACTGCGGTTACGTTGGTAAGTGGAGCGCCGCTTGCATTTTTGAAGTAAAGCGGCATATCCTTGTAATAGTACTCCACGCGCGTCCATTGGGCGGGGTCAAATGCTTTGCCTCGGTTACTGCCTTTATTACCGTCAAACATTTGCCCGGCAATTTTGTTAATGGCTGTTTCTTTTTTAAAACCATTGCCGTTGTCATCGCCTGATTCTCCGCCAAAGGCAAAGAATTGACCTTTAAATCTTTGGTTTTGGTCGGGTACGTGGTCATCAAAATACTGGAAAATCAGTCGATAAAACCCACCCGCTGAATAATCAGCCTGATTCAGTGTAACGCTGTATATCTTGCGACCATCGGTTGTTGTCGTTCCAGTGTCAACCATATCCTTGTCCAAGCCGCTGTCGTCCAGCTTATGGGCATACAAATGAACCCGATAGGAATCTCGGAATATTGTATTATCAACCGCAAAATAAATGGTTGTCGTAGCCGGGATAAAGCCCGTCGATACACTGGTGTCCGCTATCGTATCAGGTGTGTTCGCGTCATCGTTGTCAGGCAAATCATCCGCAGGCATAGTATCTTCTTCGTTGGGGTTGTCCCCGTCAGCAAAAAGAACATCTTGCTCTGTGTTGGTTTTTGCCGCCGTGGCTTCCTCTGCGTTGATGGCATGGTTTGGCGCGGCAGCCGTATCGGAAGTGTCCGCAGGGGTTTTGTTCGTCAAGGCTGGGTCGGCAGGGGCGGTGTCCGTATCGGCGGCGGGAGTCTGATTTTCTGCCGCTTCCTGGGTTTTGCCGTCATTGTTCGGAACCGCTGCTGTATTATTTACCGTGTCTCCCGCTTCTGTTCCCGGCTCGTTCGCAGTGGGCGGGGTATCTCCTTCATCCGGAATCGTTTCCAAGTCGGATACAATAGGCTCTTGCGCAGGCTCTACACCCTCGCTTGACGTGTCTGCGGCAGGAATGGTCGGAATCGTTTCCGAACCTGCGTCAAAAAATAAAGCCCCATCCTCAGCTGCATAAACCGGCAGAGCCATACCGACTAGCAGGCACAGGGCGACAAGCAGTGCCGCCGCACGGTGCAGGATAGAAAATGCTTTCGTCATTTGCTTCGACTCCTTTTCTATATATGTGTATATGTGTGTTCTCACGATATATCGGGGGAACGCGCGCCATTCGGCGCGATTTTAGGCGCTGCGCACATCTGGCACGGAAACGGACTTTTTCCACAAGCTGAGCTGTGTTTACAGTCTTTTTTGAGAATATAATCCGATGTGCAAACATTTGCGCTTACGTCGGGAAAAGTAAGACACGGTATGTTTGTTGTGTGCCTTTTTATAAAAAGCAGTATAATACTTTGGGATGAAAATTTCAATACGGCTACATTCAAGCAAGTGATTTTTTGGCAGATTGCAAAATTTTGACTTGTCGAATTCGTCACAATGACAAGCGCTTTCGGCAGCTATTATACACACCGCCCAGCACTTGTTAGAGTTTTGCTGATGTTTTTGCGCAACTATTGCGCAAAAGTCGCCACAAAAAAGCGTAAACACAACACAAATCCAACGGGAATGTCCGTGAATTTGGTCGTGTGTGCTTGCGGTTTTATCCTTATCCGGAGCCGAAAAGGGCAGGGGTCAGCTTATGCGGCACACCAATGTTCAAGTTGAAGATGGAATCTTATATCTTCCCTGAGTATGCAGACTGTCAAAAAACTCTTGTAGGGACGAGCATTGCTCGCCCGTGCCCGTTTGCCTGTGAAAAAAACTTACCCGGAAAAGGCGTTGCTGCGCCAAGTTGGCGGGCGACCAATGGTCGCCCCTACATATTCAATAGGCCACGAATGCGATTTTTTGACACGTCGAAAAAGCCCTCCCTTTGACAAGGGAGGCTTTTCCCTTTTGGCACATTTTTCCATCTTTTTTTGCCCTTTTGGAACATTTTTCGATTATTTTGCACAAATTGGTTGCTTTTGCGGTTCCTATTATACTATAATGATAAAGTATAGGAGAATGTACATTTTTACCGCGCGTTTGCTCCGCTTGTAATTATAGGTGAAGTCATGAGTGATAAAGAGAAAATCCTGATTGCGGACGACTCCGCGATGAACCGCGCCATCCTGACGGAGATGCTGGGTGACGGTTATGAGATTCTGGAGGCGGAAAACGGCAGACAGGCTGTGGCCATTTTGCAGTCCGCGACGGACATCGACCTGCTTTTGCTTGATATTATGATGCCCGAGATGGACGGCTTTGAAGTGCTGGCCATGATGAACAAATACCACTGGATCGACGAGGTCCCCGTCATCATGATTTCGGCGGAGAATGCGTCCAGCTACGTCGAGCGTGCCTATGATCTGGGCGCTACCGACTATATCAGCCGCCCGTTTGACATGGCCGTCGTGCGCCGCCGCGTCATCAATACCCTGATGCTTTATGCCAAACAAAAGCGGCTGGTCCGCCTTGTGTCCGAGCAGGTCTATGAAAAAGAGAAAAGCAACTCCACGATGATCACCATGCTGAGCCATATTGTGGAGTTCCGCAACGGGGAGAGCGGTATGCACGTGCTGCATATCCAGACAGCCACCGATATTCTGCTGCACACGCTTGTGCAGAAAACCGACAAATACCACCTGACCGCCGCGGATATTTCGCTCATCAGCACCGCTTCGGCGCTGCATGACATCGGCAAGATCAACATTCCCGAATCCATCCTGAACAAGCCCGGCAGGCTGACGAAGGAAGAATTCGAGGTCATGAAAACCCACACCACAATTGGTTCGGAGATTCTGGAAAAGCTGCCGTTCCAGCAGGAGTCCGACCTTGTCAAGACGGCCTACGCTATATGCCGCTGGCATCATGAGCGCTGGGACGGGCGCGGCTACCCGGACGGGCTTAAAGGTGAGCAGATCCCCATCGCCGCGCAGGTCGTGTCTATGGCCGATGTATACGACGCATTGACGAGCGAGCGCTGCTACAAAAAAGCGTTCGACCACGACACCGCGGTGAAGATGATCCTGAACGGGGAGTGCGGGCAGTTCAACCCGCTGCTGCTGGAATGCCTGACCGAGTGCGGCGCGCAGCTGCATGCCGAGCTGAGCATTGCTTCGGACACCGGCAGCCAGCTGCACCGTCTGGCAGACGCACAGCATATATCCGATGCCCTCCTGCGGGAGAACGCACTGCCCGGGCAGAATCATATCGTGCAGTCGCTGTCCCGCCTGCAGCAGAAGGGCCGGTTCTTTAACCAAAGCGTCCGCTGCATACAGTTTGACTATGACGTTGCCACCGGTCATCTTTCCTTCTCGGCGTGGGCGGCGGAGCACATGGGCGTGCCCAAGGATCTGCTCCTGCCCGATGAAGTCGAGGAAATCGGGTTTCCCCTTGCGGATATTGCGCGCATCCAGAAGGCGCTGCGCGCCACCAGCGCAGAGCACCCTTACACCGAGCTTTCGATGCTGCTGCCCGTTGACGGCGAGCTTCGCTGGCATCACGTGCGGCTGTGCTCCCTGTGGAGCGATGACAGCGTACCCGCGTATATCGGCGCTGTCGGGCAGGCCGACCCTGCAGAGCAGTTTTTTGACTACCATTATGACCTCTACCATGATGTCCTGACCAACGCCTATAACCGCCGCTTCTTTGAGAAGCAGCTGCGGAAGCTCGTGGAAGTGGATGCCATAGCCATACTGGACCTTGACCAGTTCAAGCAGATCAACGACGTCTACGGCCATCAGGCCGGCGACGACGCGCTGCGCATTCTGGTGAGTGCGGTAACGGCCTGCGTGCGCAACCGCAACGATGCACTGGTGCGGTACGGCGGCGACGAGTTTTTGCTGATTTTCCCGCATATCCCGGAGCATGTCTTTATAAAGCGGCTTGAGCAGATCCGCGCGACGGTGCAGGCGCTGCACATGATCGAATACCCCGACCTGCATCTGACGGTCAGCATCGGCGGTGTGTACGGTGTCTGCCCCCTTGACCCCGGCATCCGTCAGGCGGACAAGCTGCTGTATCAGGCCAAGGAGTGCCGGAACAAATGTATCACCGCAGCATTTTCCGCAGAAGAAGCAGAAAAACCAAAGCCAAATCAGGAATCCGATAAATTGTAAGAAAGAAGAAGGTTCCCTATGACATTGCAGGAATTCTATGACCG
>ERZ860445.1701-NODE-1701-length-11384-cov-2.854444_pt1 | contig 11384 bp, 7 predicted proteins | sample MGYA00509977_ERZ860445 | MGnify/ENA primary metagenome ERZ860445 (study PRJEB30046, sample SAMN00715233) | human gut metagenome | study: EMG produced TPA metagenomics assembly of the A metagenome-wide association study of gut microbiota in type 2... | reverse complement strand
GCAGGAGCTGAATGCCCGCATCACTATAAACAGTGATAAGGTACAGAGTACGAATAAACAGGTATTCAAAACCTTGCAGGATGCATTGAATGATTTCGTCAATAACAAAAAGTGGACGGATGCTACTTTTGCCATGAACGAACGTATCGACTGTTCCATGACTCTCATCATCAACGAAATGGTATCGGACAATAGTTTTAAAGGCGAGATACAAGTGCAGGCCCGCCGTCCGGTATATAATTCCAGCTATACGACTACGTTGCTGAATTATCGTGATACGGAACTCTCTTTCGACTATACCGAATTCGAACCGTTGGAATATACGGAAAATACATTGAACAGCAATCTGATTGCAACGGTTGTTTTTTATATCTATACGATCCTCGGACTGGATTTCGACAGTTTTTCTCCGAAAGGTGGCACTGCTTTCCTCGAACAGGCCATGCAGATTGTGAGCCTGGCACAGGCGCAACCTACATGGACAGGATGGAAAGCTTTTGAAAACGACCGTAACCGCCATGCTTTGGTAACGGCTCTGACGGACAATACTTCGGAACTGTTCCGGGACATGTGGTATAATTATCATCGTAAGGGGCTCGATGAAATGGCTGCAAATCCGGATCGTGGACGTACGACTATAATCGGTCTGCTCCCGGTTCTGGAACAGGTGAAAAGTGCCCGGCCGACATCTCCGTTGCTTCAGATGTTCGCTGATTCCAAACTGGATGAAGTCGTTTTGATCTATTCGAAAGCAACTACGCAGGAAAAGCAGGAAGGTTATAAAATGTTGTCCAATCTGTATCCTGCTCTCACGACGCGTATGGAATCGCTTAAAAAGTAATCTGGAATAGCTATGCTGAAGTCTTTATTTATACGTAACTTTGTTCTGATAGACAGCTTGGACATTAAGTTTGATAAAGGTTTTTCTGTGATAACCGGCGAGACGGGTGCAGGAAAGTCTATTATATTGGGGGCCCTATCCCTGGTCTTGGGACAGCGTGCGGATGGAAAGAGCATTAAGAACGGTTCTGAAAAGTGTGTGATAGAAGCAGTCTTTGATGTCTCCCGATATAAATTGGAAGAATTTTTTCTTACGAATGACTTGGAGTATGATGCGGAGATTTGCATTCTTCGCCGGGAATTGTTTGCATCAGGTAAATCCCGTGCTTTTGTAAACGATTCGCCTGTCCCGCTTTCTGTAGTGAAGGAACTGGGAAACCGGCTGATCGATATCCATTCGCAGCACCAGAATCTTTTGTTGGGAGATAACCGGTTTCAGCTGAAAGTAATCGATGTAATGGCCGAAAACGATATCCTGTTGATTCTTTACCGAAAGGAATACAGCCGATACCTGTCTCTGAAAAAGGAACTGAAAGAGTTGACCGAAAAGGCTCTCCAGACCAAGCAGGAGGAAGACTATGTACGTTTTCAGTTGGAGCAGTTGGCCGATGCCGGTTTGGTTGCCGGTGAACAGGAAGAACTGGAACAGGAGCTGGAAACCCTTTCCCATGCCGAAGAGATAAAAGGTTCTCTTTATAAGATAACCCGATTGCTGGATGGGGAGGAACAAGGAGCTGTCCAACTGATAAAAGAGGCCCTTTCCACCGCAGACAGTCTGGAACGTTATTATCCGAAAGCGAAAGAAATAGCCGAGCGTCTGCGTTCTGCCTATATCGATATGAACGACCTGGCTTCCGAAACGGAAGTCCTGAAGGAGGACATAGAATTTAATCCTGAGCGCTTGGATTGGGTGAACGAACGTCTTAATACGTTATACACCTTGGAACAGAAACACCGGGTTTCCAAAGTCGAAGAGCTGATGGAGTTGCTGGATAAATATAATAAGCAGCTGAAGGAGATCGATTCTTTTGATGAACAGATCGAATCGTTGAAAAAGCAGTTGGAAGTCTCTCACCAGGAACTGCTTCAACAGGCAGCCGTATTGAGCGAGCAGCGTAAGATCGCCTCGAAAGCCATCGCTTCCCAATTGGTAGAAATGGTTGTCCCGTTAGGCATGCCGAATATGCGATTTGCGATCGATTTCGTACCTAAACAGGAACCGGAAAGCGATGGAATGGATGAAATCCGGTTTATGTTTTCCGCCAATAAGAGTGCGGAACTGCAACCGGTGGCCCAGACGGCATCCGGAGGCGAAATCTCCCGCCTGATGTTATGTATCAAGGCGATGATTGCCGGATTTACGGCGTTGCCTGCCATTATCTTTGATGAAGTGGATACGGGGGTTTCCGGGGATATAGCCGATAAAATGGGGGATATCATGCAGGAACTAGGTACGAAGATGCAGGTTTTTGCCATTACCCATCTCCCCCAGATCGCAGCAAAAGGGAAAGACCATTATTTTGTTTATAAGGAGGATACGGATGAAAGGACCGTAACCCGTATCAGGAAAATGAATAAAGAAGAGCGTGTAAAAGAGATTGCGCGTATGCTGAGCGGTGCTTCGTTGACCAGTGCTTCTATTGCAAATGCGAAAGAGCTGTTGAAATCAAAGATTTAAACCTTTTCATCGCGATCCGGTCATAATAGCAACAGAGTGTAAGTGCTAATTTAAAATTGAGAGACATGAAGAAATTGAGTATTCTATTAATAGCGATCCTTTTTTGCAGCTTGCAGGGACATGCACAATTTTGGATCAGTTTCGGATGGAATGAACCCCATTGCCAGAACTGCCTCTGGATGGAACAGGCAATCCGCATGACGAACCGTCAAGCTGCCGAGTATCATAAGATCATTCATCGGTACGGAGAGAAGATCGAGCGTGAAGCACGCAAGCATTATCGCTATTGGGATCAGTCTGCCCGGAAGATATATAAGTTGCGTATGGAACGGGACCGGAAATTACAGCGTATCCTTTCGCCTTCGCAGTTTCGTTTGTATGTGCGTTTCGTCCGTGAGGCACCGACACGCATTCATGACTGGAGAGGTTGGTACAATAATCCGCATTATCCGCACTACCGTCCGTCCAATGCGTGCCATCGTTATGAAGATCATTATTGGCATTGCCAATGGGAATATACGAACAATAGATGGTTTGACCGTTTCGATGACGGCAAATGGTATCCCGGTAAATATGATCGTCCTCAACCACATCATAACAATGGCCGTCCACATCATGACAATGGGCAGTGGAAGCCCGGCAAATACGATCGTCCGAGCCATCAGGGAGGCCGTCCCGGTTCCGATCATCACAAGAATAAGCACGATAAGGACAAATTTGACAAGAAACGTCCGGATCGGGATAAAGACAGGCATTACGATAGGGACAAACGGTCTGACAAGGATCGCACGAATAGCCGCCAACGTACGAGTGACAGGCGGAGCATAGAGAAAAGTATCTGATAATGGAATTTAGAGTAAACCGGCGCACCCTGCTTTTAATAGCCGGATGCGTTTGGATCATAGCTGGCATCAATATCTTAAGGATCGGCATCATCACGTGGTTGAACGATGCCCATTACTGGCTGGTTTAAGTTGGAGAGGCAATTGTTGTTTTCCTGCTTTTCTTCCAGTTTGTCTTTCGCCGTTTGTTTGTTAAACATTCCGAGCGGATTTCCCAGAAAGGGGAAAAGAACTGTCCTTTTTCATTTTTTGATGTGAAAGGCTGGACCGTGATGATCTTTATGATTACTTTCGGTGTTACGATCCGTCATTTCCAATTGCTTCCCAACTCCTTTATTTCGGTATTTTATACCGGACTTTCATCTGCTTTGATTATTACCGGTATTTTATTCTTGATCCGGGCTTATTCATCGTCACGGCATAAGCTGAAAAGCAATAGCTAATATATACGAGAGTATATAATAAAAGCGTAAATCTTTTGTATCTTTGTCCGCATAAAGCCGGGAAAAATCGAAATAGTCCGGTGATGAAAACGGAAAAGATATAGAATAATGAAAGAAAACGAAATGGTGTTCGGCATCCGTGCCGTGATCGAGGCAATCCAGGCCGATAAGGAGATTGATAAAATATTGGTGAAACGTGAACTGCAGGGAGACTTGTCTCGTGAATTGTTTGAAGTTCTGAAAGGACGTGATATACCTGTACAGCGTGTGCCTGCCGAACGTCTCGACCGTTTGACACGTAAGAATCATCAGGGAGTAATAGCTTTTATCCCGGCTATCACATACGAACGGCTGGAAAATATTATTCCGTTTGTATATGAGCAGGGAAAGAATCCGTTTATCGTGTTGTTGGATGGGGTTACGGATGTCCGTAACTTCGGTGCGATTGCCCGTACCTGCGAATGTGCGGGTGTGGATGCGATCGTGATTCCTTCAAGGGGAAGTGTAACGGTGAATGCCGATGCGATTAAGACCTCGGCCGGTGCGCTCCATGTATTGCCTGTCTGCAAGGAAAAAAGCATTACGGAGGCCATCCGTTTCTTACAGGCGTCCGGAGTAAAAGTCTATGCAGCCAGTGAAAAAGCTTTTGAGAATTATACGGCTATTAAATATGACGGACCTGTGGCGATCGTGATGGGAGCCGAAGATACGGGAGTTTCGATGGATAATCTTCGTATCTGCGACAGCATGGTGAAGATTCCGCAGTTCGGTACGATCGGTTCGCTGAACGTATCGGTCGCCTCTTCCATCCTGATCTATGAAGTGGTTCGCCAGCGGATGAATGAACAAGCACAATAACGTTATTAAAATAAAGAAACAATGAAGAAAGTTATCGCAACAAAAAACGCACCTGCCGCTATCGGTCCGTACAGTCAGGCTGTGCAAGTAGGAAATATGCTGTTTGCTTCCGGCCAGTTGGGGCTTGACCCCGCAACAGGCAATTTCGCAGAAGGAGGAGTGAAAGAACAGACCGTACAGGCATTCAAGAATGTACATGCAATTCTGGAAGAAGCCGGCCTTAGCATCAACGATGTCGTAAAGACAACCGTATTCCTGGCCGATATGAGTGATTTCGCTGCTATGAACGAAGTATATGCTACCTTCTTCGCTGACGCTGCTCCCGCAAGAGCTGCTTTCTGCCGTTGCAGTCAAGACTTTGCCGAAGAACGGTCTGGTGGAGATTGAAGTGATTGCCGTAAAGGAATAAGTTGTATTTAGGGAAAAGAGCCAAGACGCGGATAGGATGGAATGTTTATCCGTTCTTTCCGTGTCATCTGCATATCCGGCTCTTTATGCTTATTATTGCTTGCTTGGCGACTTACCTCCCAAACAACTTGCCTATTAAATCCTTTTTCCCGATTCGTTGCAATGCTTGTGTTATCTGGCGGCGGAATTCCGGCTTGTACCAGAAAAAGAATTGACGTTGTGCCAGTTTTTGTTCTTTCGTATGAGCCGTATATACCTTTTCCAATGTATAGGGATGATACCCTGTGTAGTACATCTCCGTTGCCAGTGTCATAGGGGTAGGTGTAAAATCCTGTACCTGTTCGAGTTGGAAATGCAGCTTCTTGGTCTGGATAGCCAAGTTTGCCATATCCGCCTCGGTACAACCGGGATGGCTGGATATGAAATAAGGGATTAATTGCTGGTTCAATCCGTGTTGTTTGTTTACACGGTCGAATATCTTTTTGAATTGCCCGAAAAGCTCGAATGAAGGTTTGCGCATCATCTTCAGGACATTGTCTTCCGTATGTTCGGGTGCGACTTTGAGGCGGCCGGAGACATGGCGAGCTATCAGTTCCTCCATATAGGTATGGGCTGCCTTGTTCAGATTGTCATCCGCATACCGGTGCAAGAGCAGGTCATAGCGAATGCCGCTACCGATAAACGAACGTTTGATTTCCGGCATGCTGTCCACTTCTTTGTATATATCTAACAACGGCGTATGATCTGCATTCAGGTTTTTGCAGATGACAGGGGAGATGCAAGAAGGTTTCTTGCACTGGGCGCAGATATCCGGATTCTTCCCTTTCATCCGGTACATATTGGCCGAAGGGCCGCCCAGGTCGCTCAGATATCCTTTGAAGTCCGGCATTTGGGTGATCTCCTTAACTTCTTTCAATATGGACTCTTTACTTCGTGAGGCGATAAACTTTCCCTGATGCGCCGAGATCGTACAGAAAGCACAGCCCCCAAAACATCCCCGGTGGATGTTTACCGAGAACTTGATCATCTCGAAAGCCGGTATCGTCTTCCCTTTGTATTTAGGATGGGGCAGGCGGGTGTAGGGCAGGTCGAATGACGCATCTATCTCTTCTTCCGTCATAGGCGGGAAAGGAGGATTGACGACTATCGTCTGTTTGCCTACCTTTTGCAGGATGCGGGAAGCCTGCTGCTTGTTGGATTCTTCCTCTATATGTTTGAAGTTCTTGGCCTGTTTCAGCTTGTCGCGCAGGCATTCTTCATGGGAAAAGAGATTGATATCTTCTGGTAGCGGTTCTACCGTATCCGCCAAATAAGCCGTTTGCCGTATATCTTTAATCTCATGGAAGGGAGTTCCGGCTTGTAACCGACTGACCAGTTCTTTCAGGGGAAGTTCTCCCATGCCGTATATCAGTAAATCCGCCGGGCTGTCTTTCAAGATTCCGGGGAGCAGCTTATCCTGCCAGTAATCGTAATGTGTGACTCGGCGCAGGGAAGCCTCTATACCTCCTAATACGACGGGAACATCCGGGTAGATTTCTTTCAGTATCTTCGTGTAAACGATGCTGGGATAATCCGGGCGCATGCCGGCACGACGGTCCGGAGTATAAGCGTCGTCACTGCGTAGGCGTTTGTTGGCCGTATAGTGATTGATCATCGAATCCATCGCTCCGGCAGAAACTCCGAAGAACAGGCGAGGGGCTCCTAACTTCTTGAAATCCCGGTAGTCTCCACGCCAGTCCGGTTGCGGAACGACTGCTACACGCAGTCCCATCGCTTCGAGTGTCCGCCCGATGACGGCGGCTCCGAATGAAGGATGGTCCACATATGCGTCACCGCTGAAAAGTATCACATCTATATAGTCCCATTCGCGGGCTTCAACTTCTTTCTTTGTTGTAGGCAGCCATGCCTCCGGTCTGAATGTTCTCATGACTGCAAAGATACAAATTATATTCTGTCTGTCATGACGGGCTCAAGTTATAACTTTTGCTTATGGGTGATAGGAATTAATGATGTACAAGGGGTATGGAAATCTTTTACCTTTGCAAATAAAAGGAAAAATAAAGTTTGCAAGCGAACTTTATAGTAGCCGGAAATGTTTTAATAGAAAACATATCATTAAAAAACAATACAATATGAAAACATTGACAGACGAAAAGCTCACGATCGTAGGGGCAGCAGGTATGATTGGTTCGAATATGGCTCAGACAGCCATCATGATGGGACTTACTTCTAATATTTGTTTGTATGACCCGTACGCTCCTGGTTTGGAAGGGGTGGCTGAAGAGTTGTTCCATTGCGGTTTCGAAGGTGTTAATATCACTTTTACTTCCGATATCAAAGAAGCGCTGACTGGTGCTAAATATATCGTAAACTCCGGTGGGGCTGCCCGTAAGGCAGGAATGACCCGTGAAGACTTGCTGAAAGGAAATGCCGCTATCGCCGAAGAATTCGGTAAGAACGTAAAGGCTTATTGTCCGGATGTCAAGCATATCGTAGTTATTTTCAATCCGGCCGATATCACCGGTTTGATCACACTGTTGTATTCAGGTTTGAAACCTTCGCAGGTGACGACTTTGGCTGCTTTGGACTCTACCCGCCTGCGTAGCGAACTGGCTAAACATTTCGGCGTATCTATGGATGTTGTAGAGAACTGCCGTACATACGGCGGCCATGGCGAACAAATGGCTGTTTACGCTTCTACTGCGAAAGTGGAAGGCAAATCGTTGGCTGGCATGATCGGCACGGATGCCTTGACTAAAGACCAGTGGGCTGAAATCCAGACGAAGGTGACGAAAGGTGGCGCCAATATCATTGCTTTGCGCGGCCGTTCTTCTTTCCAAAGCCCGTCTTATGTTTCCATCGAGATGATTGCTGCCGCTATGGGCGGTAAACCGTTCCGCTGGCCTGCCGGAACGTATGTTTCCAATGGCAAGTTCGACCATATCATGATGGCGTGGGAAACTTCCATTACAAAAGACGGCGTAGCATTGAAAGAAGTAAAAGGAACTCCGGAAGAAGAAGCTGCTTTGGAAAAGAGCTACGAACATCTTTGCGCATTGCGCGACGAAGTGATCGCAATGGGTGTTTTGCCTCCGATCTCCGAGTGGCACGCATTGAATCCGAATATTAAATGAAGGGATAGGTAAAAAGATTTAGGTTATCAGGTTATAGATATTTATTAAAAGAGTATGCCGAAAGGATTTTCCATTCCTCCTTTGGCATACTCTTTTTTATTGATTACAGTGCAGTTTGATTATCCGATAATTTCCGGATAAGTTCAGCAACGTTTCGTCCGTCCATAAGTCCATGATGTGCACAGACCGAAATGGGCAACAAGTATTTGCTATTCTCCTGCATCAATTTCCCTGTAGAAATACGCGGAACGGAATCTCCGTTCTTAAAAGATGTGGCATGCTTCATTTCGGAAAAAGCGAACCAAGGTAATGCCGAATAGCGAATAACATCTTGTCTACTTGTATTTTTGGAAAAAGACAATCCTGTTCCGTTCTTAACCCTTTCTATTTCCTGTGTTGCTTTTTGGATAAACAGATCGATATCCGGATCGTATTCAAAAAAGCCGAAACCGAAAGTCCCGTCTTCACGCCCAATAGTCGGAGAGATATGGATCGTATCATAACGGACTACCGAGTCTTTTTCTATTCGTAATTTGAATGCATCGGTTTCGTTTACACACTTCAGTAAGAAATGAAGGGAATAAAGGAAAAAAGAAACATTCTGTTCTTTACTTTGTCTGTAGACATCAGTAAAATCCACAAGAGTTGTAACCCCGAAAAAAGGGTCGTCGAATGCAGAAAAGAAAGCGAAATGCTCTTTTCTGTTCCAATTGTCTAAATCGATAACTTGCTTCATCTCATTCTTTTTTATAAATGCCTTTCCGGATAAAGCGCATCCCACCATTGCGGTTCGTCTTTCAGGTATTTGGCGAACCAGGCAAAGATGGTGTTCTGCCATTCGAGACGTTTCTTATAATCCGCAACGCCGTGATCCTCTCCGTCTACCTGTACGAACTCGACTGTTTTTCCAAGTAGTTTCAAAGCCAGGAATATCTGGATGCTTTCCCCGACGGGCACGTTCGTGTCTGCATTTCCGTGAAGCAAGAGGAGAGGTGTTTTTATCTTGTCGGCATTGAATAACGGACTATGTTTGGTATAGAACTCCGGATTATTCCACGGATAAGTGCCTGTATTGGCAACCGAGCAATATCCATATCCCCAGTAACCTTCACCCCAATAGCTACTCAAGGCACTGATGCCCGCATGACTGACAGCGGCTGCAAACAGGTCGGTCTTTGTTTGCAGGTATTGTGTCATGAAACCGCCATAGCTGGCACCGGCACAACCGATTTTCTTAGGGTTGACGAACGAATGTTCTTTGCAGAACTGTTCTGTTCCCTGGATGATTTCATCGGCGGTTTTGTCTCCCCAGGCGTTTACGTGACGGGCGGCGAACTCTTGTCCGAAGCCGGTCGTGCCGCTTGGGTTCAGAGTGTAGACCACATAGCCGAGGGCTGCATACATGTGCATGGAGTAGCTGAATTCCAACGCACGGTTAGTGGGAGAGGTTCCGCCATAATAATAGACGATCATCGGATATTTCCGGGATGCGTCGAAGTTGGGCGGGAGATAATAGCGCCCTTGAATGATGGTCCCGTCGGTAGAGGTGAAATTCCAGTCGTGCACTTCTCCGAATTGGATGTCTTTCAGTTTGTCGGCCGACAAGTCGTAGATCAGTTGTGTCTTCTTACTCTTGGTGTTGTAGCTGTACAGGCGGTTGGCGTTGGATACGCTCTGTCCGTAGTAATACATGACCGGAGCGGCTTCGGCTAGCGAGTAATTGTAAATGACGTCTTCCGGCAGGTCGAGGCGGCGGATTTTCCCGTTGGCCGGATTGCAGGTATAGACACGCTGGTAATCCTGGTCTTCCGTCAACATATAGATTTGTCCGTCGAATTTGTTCCATTGTGCACTTGTGACGTTCGGATTGAAGTCTTTGGTAAGCGCTTTCGCTTTCCGCGTTGCCGGATCGTACAGGAAAAGCTGTCCGTCGTAGGTGTTGGATATCTGCCCCTCTTTGATGTTCAGGCCAATATTGTCGAAGGCATTACCGGAACCGAATACCATCAACTGCTTGCCGTCCGGTGAGAAGGTCGCCCCATTGATGTATTTGGCCCTTTCCCATAAGGTGTCGACCGCCATGCTCTGCAAATCCAACTTATACATGGAATTGCTGGAGTGGGGCAGTGAAGTGTAATCCTGTTCGCTGGTGCTGAACAGCAGGTAACGGCTGTCGGCACTGACATCATTAATAAAGGTATTGTTATGCCCGTATGTCAGCTGCTCGTACAGTCCGGTCTGAAGATCATAGCGCCAGATGAAGTAGCGGTTGCGGAATCCCGGCAGGCGATCGTTCGGTTCTAGGATACGAAGCATATCCGGTCCGTCTTTAGGCCCCTCTTCCTGGATAGTGTAGAGCAATGTCTTTTCATCCGGGGTAAAGCTGAAGCTACCTTCCGGCAGATTTTCCGCCAAGATTTCCTCCTGCATGGTCGCCGGGTCAACGGTTACCAACTCTTTCCCGTTCATTCCGGTACGGGTGAAATACATCTTGCTGCTCGTCGGCATCCAGTCGGCAGTTAAGATAAACCCTTTGTCCTGCAATAAAATCCGTCCGGTCGCAGCATCCCGCAATTGGGCGTATTGTTCGCTTTTCCCACCTTCCATACGGGTGTAATATTTTACCAATACATATTTTCCATCAGGTGAAACGCTCGTTCCCCGGAATTGCGTTCCTTCCAGGATATCGCGTGGCGTGTACCGCTTTTTAGGATCGAGGGAGGCTATGACCTTTGCTTCCTCTTCGCTCTTAAATTTGGCTGTCAGCGTGGACGGACAGGTATCGGTGTCGGCTGTCAGATATTTGATTACCACTTCATAACGGTGCGGTTCCAAAGCCAACTCGGAAGTGGCGCCGACCGGTTTATTGTTGACGAACACTTCGAATGTACCCGCCCCGGAAACCTCCAGCGAACCTTTCGTGTAGCGGTCGCTGTTTAGGTAGAACGAATAGAGATGCAAGGCATATCCTTTTTCGGGCGTCGGGACGGTAATCAGTCCGGCGGTATCCGCGTCGATAACGGCTGCATTGCCGAGGGCACGGCCGAACGGGATAGTCGACTTGACTAGGTTTTTCGCTTCGAAAGGTTTGCCATCGACGTTCAAGCTGTCTGTCAGGATCGGTTTGTTGACCGTAATCGGCCCGGCATGGAGGTACTGCATCACTTTAACGTCTTTTGCC
>ERZ860445.1698-NODE-1698-length-11409-cov-9.270654_pt1 | contig 11409 bp, 7 predicted proteins | sample MGYA00509977_ERZ860445 | MGnify/ENA primary metagenome ERZ860445 (study PRJEB30046, sample SAMN00715233) | human gut metagenome | study: EMG produced TPA metagenomics assembly of the A metagenome-wide association study of gut microbiota in type 2... | reverse complement strand
TGTACGACAAGCTGTTCACCGAGGCCAACATGAACGCCATCCCCGAGGGCAGCGACTACAAGGACTACCTGAACCCGGAGAGCGTTGTGGCCTGCACCGGCTGCAAGCTGGAAGAGAGCCTGAAGGACGCCAAGCCCGGCGACAAGTTCCAGTTCGTGCGCACCGGCTTCTTCACCCCGGACAGCAAGAACCCCGGCGTGTACAACCGTGTGGTCACCCTGCGCGACAGCTTCAAGCCTGCAAAGTGAAAAAATCAACCCGTCAAGTCAAAAGGAGCATCTGATTTTTTATGAAAAAGACAATGACCCGCAACATCGTCATCATGGCCATCGTCACTGTCATCATGGCGGTGGTGCTGAGCCTGTACATCAAGAACACCGGCACCGTGCCCGCTGCTGACAACACGGCTTCTCTGGCCGACGGCACCTACACTGCCAGTGAGCAGGGCTGCCTGAGCGAGGTGGCTGTCACCGTCACCGTCACCGGCGGCAAGGTGACCAATGTGGCCATCGACGCTTCCGGTGAGACCCCGGAGCTGGGCGGTGCTGCCGCTGAGACCCTGGCAGATGAGCTGACCAAGGCCGGTTCCACTGCCGGTGTGGACGCCGTTTCCGGCGCGACCCTCACCAGCAATGCCGTGTTCACCGCCATGGACAGCTGCCTGGCGCAGGCCGGCACCGGCTCTGCAGGCGCAGAGGACCTGACCGACGGCACCTATACTTCCAGCGCTAAGGGCTGCCTGAGCGATGTGGAGGTCACCGTGACTGTTTCCGGCGGCAAGGTGAGCGAGGTGGCCATTGATGCTTCCGGCGAGACCCCGGAGCTGGGCGGCGCTGCTGCCGAGACCCTGGCAGATGCCCTGACCAAGGCTGGTTCCACCAACGGCGTGGATGCTGTTTCCGGCGCGACCATGACCAGCGAGGCCGTGTTCACTGCCATGAACGACTGCCTGAGCCAGGCCCAGTAAGACAAGAACGCAGAATGCCCCGTGGGTGACCGCCCACGGGGCATTTTTTGATGGGTGCACGCACCCGGATGCAAAAACGCCGCCCGCAGGGAATGCTCTCTGCGGGCGGCGCTGGTTTTTTATGGGGTCAGGGGTTCAGGCTGCATCAGACCGCACGGCCGGCGTCGTTGCCGCCGCGGATGGCCAGAGCGATGTTGAAGGGATTGGCGCAGTCGCCGATGGTGTACACTTCCTTGCAGTCGATGCCGTCCACCAGACTGGTGTTGGGCAGCATGTCGGCACCGTTGACGATGGCGTCGCACTTGATGTTCATCTCCACACCGCTGTCCAGCGTGAGGGTGGCCACATTGCCGCTGACCGTCTTGATGGCGGACTGCGGATAGGACTTCACGCCCAGAGCGTACAGGGCGGTGGTCATCATGCGCATGGCGTGCTGGGACTGCTGCATGTCGAACTCGGAGGCCGGGTTCGGGGTGACGATGGTCACGTTCTTCTTGTGCACGGTCAGCCACAGGGCGGCGTCAAAGGCCTGCGCATTGGAGCCGTAAACGATCACGTTGTCGCCCATCTCGGTGAACATGAAGTTGTCCATCTCCACCACGGGGGCGCTGCCGTCACCGTCCACGGTCAAGGTGTCGCGCAGGCCGCCGGCGGCCAGGATGACGGCATCCGGTGCTTCGGAGTGGATGAGCTCCTGGGTGACCTCGGTGCCGGTCTTGACTTCCACACCGTTCAGCTCCAGCTGACGGATCAGGTAGTTCTTCAGGTCGGCCAGATTCTCATGGGGGCCCTTGACGGAAGCGGCAAAGTCCAGCATGAAGCCCAGGGCACCGCGCTTCTCGTACAGGGTCACGTTGTGGCCGCGGGCAGCTGCGATGCGGGCAGCCTCCATGCCGGCGGGGCCGCCGCCGATGACCATGACCTTCTTGGGGGTGGCTGCAGGCTCCAGCTCGTAGGTGGCAGGGCCGCCCTCGCGCATCACGCGCTGGGTCAGGGCGTTCACACGGCAGTAAGCCATCTGTGCGTTGGCCTCGTTGCTGCCGATGTGGCAGTGCAGGCAGCGGGTGCAGGGGGCGATCTCGTCAATGCGGCCTTCCTTGAGCTTGTTGACGTACTCCATGTCCACGGTCAGGGGGCGGGTCATCAGGAAGAAGTCGGCCTTGCCGTCCTCCAGAGCCTGCTCGAAGAAGTCGGGTGCGTGGGCAGGATCGTTGTAAGTGACTACGCCGCAGGGGATAGACAATGCCTTTTTATACTCGGCGGCAACGTTCAGGCCGATGCCGCAGCCGCTGGTGTTGCCGATCAGCATGCCCTGCCAGTTCTTGCCGAAGTCGTACTGGGTGCCGAAACCGGTGCAGCCCTCGATGCCGTTCAGGATGAAGTACAGGTCGGCACCGAACTGGGCAACGTGGTGGCCCAGGGGTCCCAGACGCAGGTGCATGGAGTCGCAGCCGGCCTGCTCGAACAGCTTGGCGGCGGCAATGCCTTCTTCCATGGTCATGGCCAGGGTGTGCGGGGTGGTGACGGCGGAATCCAGCGTCATTATGGTGGGGTTGTTGGAGAGGTTGTCGTTCTCTTCGATGCAGTTGATCAGGATCTGCATGTTGAAGTCCGGGCCGCACTCCTTTTTCACACCCTCGATGATCTCGGTGATGAAGCGGGCACGGTTTTCGATGGAGCCGATGCCGTACTCGTCGGTGCGGGTGTTGTGGAAGCGGGACAGGAAGTGTGCGGGCATATTGAAGCCGGCGCAGTTCAGTTCCACGCAGTCAAAGCCCATCTGCTGCAGACCCTTGGCGACCTCCACAAAGTGTGCCTGCTTGGCATGGATGTCGTCAATGGTCATGTCATTCTCGCCCATGCCGAAGCCGGACATCTGGTAACCCATCTTGGCACCGTACTTGTGGCACTCGTCCACCAGCTTCTGGCCAAAGGCCAGGGTGTCGGCGTCGTAGGAGCCGCCTTCCGGGACCTCCAGCGCTGCGATGGTCTCCACATAGATCAGGGCCACGCCGCCCTTGGCCAGGTTGACGTAGTAGGTGAGCAGCTCATCGGTCAGACCGGCCAGATAGGTGGCGGAACCGGCAGCGGACTTGACCATGCGGTTGGAAATTTCCATAGAGCCGATGGTCAGGGGGCTGAACAGGGTGGTCAGCTCCTTGGTGTTGGAGCGGAACTCGCTCTCGTCCAGCTGGGGGTTGATGGAGGCGGTGTAGAGTTTGTCGGTCGCCGGAGCGGCGGCAGCGGGGGTGGTGGTGACTTCGGCGGCGGACCCGGCCGCAGAGGCAGCAGCGGAGGAGGCGGGGGCTTCGGTCTTGGAACAGCCGTTCAGCAGGCCCAGACCGGCGATGCCGGCGGCACCGGCAGCAACCTTCATGAAGTTGCGGCGAGAGATGTTTGCCATGATGTGTTCTCCATTCTTTTTCGTTCTTCTGTGTTTGGTACTTCTTCTTTCGCGGCACATTGATTGTGTTTTCACAAACGATGTGGTATAATTATAAACCCTGTAGCAAATACATGGTCAATACAGAAATGGTGACAAAAAGGTGACGAAATATCTATGAAAATCCACGAACTGGCGCGCCTGTCCGGCGTCAACCCGGAAACCATCCGCATGTACCGGCAAAAAGGCCTGCTGCACCCGGCAAGGCTTGCCAACGGGTACTTTGATTATTCGGCCTGCAACCTCTATGAGCTGATGTTTGTGCGCAAGCTGCGGGGCGCGAATCTGGGGCTGGAGACCATTGCGTCCTTTTATGCGGAGGATGGGCAGGCCGGTGCGCTGCGGAACATGAAGCAGGAGATCCGTGCACTGGAGGAAGCCATCCGGGAGTTGGAGCAGCGCAAGAAGCAGCTCATGTCCACACTGGGACACTATGTGCTGTTCTCCAACCAGCCGCAGCAGGTGCAGGAATTGACCCTGCGTTCGGAGTGCTGGTTCGTGCCGCTGGAGCTGGAACCGGCGGACAGCGTGTGCCGACGGTGGATGGAACACGCGGATGCTTTGTTCACCGGCATCCGCATCGCCCCGGCGTATCTGGAACAGCCGACGCAGCAGGTGCCTTATACGATGGAGCTGGGAGCCTACACCGAGGACCTGAAGCGTCTGAAGCTGCCCTTGCCGCCGCAGGCCCGCCGGATGCCCGGCGGCACCTACCTGAGCAGCTTTCTGGAAGCGGAGACCGACGGCACCCTCCGGGGCGGTCAGCTGCAGCCGGTGCTCGACTATGCAGCGGCCCACCACTACCGGTTCTGCCCGGAACAGGGAGCCTTCCTCTACTGCCTGAATGGTGGGGAGGAGGCACTGCAGCTGGTGTTCTGCTTTCAGGTCCGGGTGGAACCGGAAAATGGATAAAACAAAAGCGCCGCCCGCAGGGAATGCTCTCTGCGGGCGGCGCTGGTTGTTCAATGGGGAGAAACTGCGGACAGGATCTGCTGAATGAGTTCACGCTGCAAGGAGGTGATACGGTGGCTGCGTTTGCCATAAATGAAAAATTCCCATTGGAGCTGCAGATCCGACAAAGGCCGAAAACACTCATTTTCGGCCAGAGAGCTTTCTTTGCCGGCATAAAAAGAAACAAAGCCTTTTTGCAGAAGATCGGAAGCAAGTTCTCCATCGGCATCGCCCAGAAAGCTGTCAATCGTCAGGCCTTTTGCTTGCAGGCCTTCCAGCAGACGGGTCTGTGAGCGATTTTCCGTGTTCAATGTAATAAGCGGAACGGTTTTCAGATCCTCTGTAGTCAGAACGTTCTTTTTTGCGAGGGAATGATCGCAGGACAGGATCACGCCAATGGAACTTTCTGAATGAGCCAATTCAATGAAGTCACTGCTGGTCAAGGGCGAAGTTGTGATGACAAGGTCACAGTCGTAATTACGATAACAGCGGCTGTGTTCGGTATCGGTATAACTGTGGTAATGCAGCTGGACTTCTGGATGGAATTCCTGGAATCGCGGGAAGAAATGCGGAGGGAGCTCCTGCAGGAATCCCATGAAATATCCGATGTGAAGCTGCTGCTTGGAGTGAAAGCTGCGCATCTGCCGTAAAATTTCGTCCCGCTGGTTCAGATGCGGCCGTGCCAGTTTTTCAAGCTGCTGACCGGCTTCGGTAAGGGACACGCCGTTTTGATTCCGCACGAATAATTGAACACCAAGCTCTTGCTCCAGGTTGGAAAGCGACTTACTGATCGCCTGCTGGCTGACGTAACATCTGGCGGCAGCATTCCGGAAACTTTGTGCTTCGCACACGGCAAGAAAGAACTGTAGCTGTTTGTAATCCATAAAGACCTGCCTACAACTGAAATTTGGAACGGGTAAAATGATTGATGTTTGCCAAAATCTTAACAACAGATTAAACTATACATAGTATAATGCTTTTGTGCATACGACACAAGAGCGGATAAGCTGTTGGGAAGAGAAAGGAAGTACAATACGATGAAAAAAATCTCTCGTTCCGGTTTTTTGAAGCTGGCCGCCGCGGCTGCTATGAGCGGTGTGACTGCGGGTGCATTGACTGCCTGCGGGAATTCGGCAAGTTCCTCTTCGGCTGCCGCTTCGAGCGCTGCTGTTTATACGCCGGGCACTTATACCGCCAAGGCTACCGGTATGGGTGAGGTGACGGTCAGCATGACCTTTACCGAGAATGCTATTACCGACGTGACGGTGGACACCGCCAACGAGACCATCGACCTGGCCCGCAACTCGGCTGAGGATTTCCAGAAGGCTCTGATGGAGGCCCAGAGCGCAGAGATCGACGGCGTTTCCGGTGCGACCTACACTTCGGGTGCCGTGCGGGAGGCAGCTGCTTCCTGCATCCAGCAAGCAATGGGTGTGGCCGTCGAAGCGCCTGCCGAAGCTCCGGCTGCTGCAGAAGTGAAGAGCGGTTTCCCTGCCTGTGAGGAAAACCTGGGCGGTGCCACAGCTGCCGGTCAGGGCGAGATCGCTTTTGTGGCAGACCCCATCGCGGACAGCGAGATCAAAGAGACCGTCAATGTGGATGTACTGGTCTGTGGTCAGGGGCCTGCCGGTATGGCTGCCGCCCTTGCCTGCGCGGAGCAGGGCCTGAAAACAGTCGCCGTGGAGAAGGGCGCTTCGCCCACCTGGCGCAGTGCCACCATGGGCGCTTTCCACGACCGTGTGCACCAGAAGTTCGGCGTGGAATTTGATACCAAGCAGTGGCTGGATGATGCCATGGTCAACTGTGCGTACCGCGGTGAGCAGACTGTGTATCAGAAGTGGATCGATACCTGCGACGAAGCGGTCAACTGGTTCCTGGATAAATTGGAAGTTCCGGTGGAAAACTACTTCCTGACCTTCAATGCGGGCGATTTCCCGGAGTTCACCGCTGCCTATGATGAGCTGAGCCTGTCCCGCAGCTGGAACACCTCCCTCAACATCCCGATGGCAGCCGATGAGATCGCCGCAAAGCTGCAGGAAAAAATCACTGCTGCCGGTGCGGAAGTGCTGTTCAACACCCCGGTCGTCCAGCTGGTGACCGAGGGCGAAAAGGTCGTGGGTGCTATCGTCAAGGGGGAGAACGGTTATGTGAAGTATCTGACCGCTAAGGGCGTCGTTCTGGCCACCGGCGGCTATGAGTTCAACCCGGAAAAACTGGCTGCCTGCTGCCGTCCCCGCGATCTGGCACTGGGCCACTGGATGAACGGCACCAAGACCAACACCGGTGACGGCCACGAGATGGCAAAAGCCATCGGTGCAATGGAGGACGAATATCCGCACCCGCTGATGTTGGATCCGGAGCAGCTGATGCCGTATCTGCGCGTCAATAAGCGCGGCGTGCGTTTTACGGCTGAGTACGAGGCCTATAACCATCTGGCAAACGCCATTCAGGCACAGCCGGGCGCATACAATTACTACATTGTAGACGCAAACGTGATGGACATCGTCACCAGTATCTGGACGCCGTCCTCCAGCTGCTACGGCCCCAAGGAGGTCTGGGCTGGCGCTGCTACCAGCGACAAGGCACTGAAGGCTGATACGCTGGAGGAACTTGCAGAGAAGATGGGCGTGCCCGCTGATGCCTTTGTGGCGACCATCAACCACTGGAACGAGATGTGCGATGCCGGTGAGGACACCGATTTCCATTTCCCTGGCAAGATGATGCACAAGATCGACACCGCGCCCTTCTATGCAACCAAAGAGATGGCGTCTGCCCTGTGCACTTGCGGCGGCCTGCAGATCACTGCCAAGAGCGAAGTGCTGAACACCGAGGCACAGCCCATTGAGGGCCTGTACGCCATCGGCAATGTGTCCGGCAGCATGTTCTCTGGTACCTATCCCCACAATGAAAACTGTCTCAGCCACAGCCGTTGTGTCACCTTTGGCTACAATGTTGCCAAGACCCTGGCTGCCCTGTAAAATTCAATAAGCAACAAAAGCGCCGCCCGCAGGGAATGCTCTCTGCGGGCGGCGCTGTCGGTTCAGTTCAGGAAAGGGGAGAAGTGCTTACAGGGCGAAGTAACGCTTTGCGTTGTCGAAGCAGATGCCCTTGACGATCTTCTCCAGAGCCTTCTCGTCGTTGGGGTACTCGCCATCCTCGACCCACTGGCCGATCAGGTTGCACAGGATGCGGCGGAAGTAGTCGTGGCGGGTGTAGCTCAGGAAGCTGCGGCTGTCGGTGAGCATGCCCACGAAGTTGCCCAGCAGGCCCAGGTTGGCCAGGCTCTTCATCTGGTTCTCCATGCCGATCTTCTGGTCGTTGAACCACCAGGCAGAACCGTGCTGGATCTTGCCGGGCACCTCGCTGCTCTGGAAGCAGCCCAGGATGGTGCCGATCTGCTCGTTGTCGGCGGGGTTCAGGCTGTAGATGATGGTCTTGGGGCACTCGTCGGTGTCGTTCAGGGCGCTGAGCAGGCTTGCGATCTGGCCGCCGCAGGTGGTGGTGTTGATCATGTCAAAGCCGGTGTCGGGGCCCAGCAGGGCGTTCATCTTGCGGTTCACGCCGCGCAGGCAGTTGTAGTGGATCTGCATAGCGATGCCCAGGCGGTGATACTGCTTGCCCAGGTGGATCAGGATGTAGGTCTGGTACTTCTCAGCCTCTTCCACGGTGCAGCTCTCGCCGGCCATCACCTTCTGGTAAATGGCGTTGACCTCTTCCTTGGTGGCCTCACGGTAGGGGATGTAGTCCAGGCCGTGGTCGGAAGCGCGGCAGCCCATCTCGGCAAAGAACTCGATGCGCTTGGTCAGGGCATCGGTCACGCAGTTGATGCAGGCCAGCTTTTCCTTGCCCACAACGGCAGCCAGCTTGCCCATGTACTCAGCGAAGCCGGGCTTGTTGATGTTGAGGGCCTTATCGGGGCGGAAGGAAGGCGCCACGGTGAACTTGATGGTGGGATCTTCCTTGATCTTCTGGTGCCAGTACAGGTCGTCGATGGGGTCATCGGTGGTGCCGATGAAGGCCACGTTGCTCTGCTCGATCAGGCCGCGCACGGTCAGCTTGGGGTCGTGCTGCAGCTTGTCGTTGCACAGGTTCCACACTTCCTCGGCGGTGTCGCCGTTCAGCACGCCGTCATAACCGAAGAACACATGCAGCTCCAGGTTGGTCCAGTGGTACATCGGGTTGCCGATGGCCATGGGCAGGGCCTCGGCAAACTTCTGGAAACGCTCGCGGTCGGGCTTGTCGCCGGTGATGTACTCTTCGGGCACGCCGTTGGAACGCATCACGCGCCACTTATAATGATCGCCGAAGTAGCTGCCGTCCGGGTTGCGGCCGCCCAGCCAGACCTGAGCGATGTTGTCGAAGCGGCGGTTCTCGTAGATCTCGCGGGGCGGGATGTGGCAGTGGTAGTCGCAGATGGGCATGCCGGCTGCGTAGTCGTGGTACAGATGCTGCGCGGTGGCAGACTGGAGCATGAAGTCCTTATCCATAAATGCTTTCATGGGTCGTTAACTCCTTTTTTGATCGGTGAATGAACGATTGTTTGTGAAATAATAGACAAACCTATATGCATCGGTGCGCCTGTCAGCTGTGACAGGCTGCCTTGCCCCTAGTATACCGAAAAATAAAGTTGTATACAACTGAAAAAGTGCCAAAATTTATCCTGAGGAATTGTGAAATCCGCTGGAAAAACGCAAAACCGCCCTTTTTGCTCTAAAAAAGATGCACAAACCACTTGACTTATTTGTATACAACAGCATAAAATAGGGGTATGAGACAGGGGCGTGTGGACCCCTGCATGATATGCTAAGCGACGATGCAAAAAGGAGAACACAGAGATGGAAACTTTGAACTACAAGGTTCTGGCTGAGACTGGCTACAACGGCTACATCCTCAAGGATGCCCCCGTCAAGGTCATGCAGTTCGGCGAAGGCAACTTCCTGCGTGCTTTCGTGGATTATTTCTATGATATTGCCAATGAGAAGGCTGGCTACAACGGCAAGGTCAAGCTGGTGCAGCCCATCGGCAACTTCCCCCAGATGGCGGACTGGATCAACGAGCAGGAGGGTCTGTACACCCTGTACCTGCGCGGCAGCGAGAAGGGCCAGAAGGTCGATTCCAAGCGCGTGATCTCCTGCGTGTCCGACTGTGTGTGCCCCTATGTGGACGGCAAGTGGGACGAAGTGCTGGCTCTGGCCCGCTCCGAAGAGCTGGAGACCGTTGTATCCAACACCACCGAGGCCGGCATTGCTTACACCCAGGGCGACAGCGCGTTCGACCAGGTGCCCCCCAACAGCTTCCCTGCAAAGCTGACCCGTGTGCTGTATGAGCGCTACAAGGCCTTCAACGGCGCTGCCGACAAGGGCCTGGTCATCCTGAGCTGCGAGCTGATCGACAACAACGGCAAGGAGCTGCAGAAGTGCTGCAACAACTACGCCAAGGACTGGAACCTGGACGCTGCCTTCATCGACTGGATGAACAACGCCAATACCTTCTGCTCCACCCTGGTGGACCGCATCGTTCCGGGCCGCATCCGTGACCCGAAGGAGCTGGCTGCGCTGGAAGAGGCCAACGGCTACCATGATACCGTGCTGGACGTCGGCGAAGTGTTCGGCGTCTGGGTCATCGAGGGCCCCGCAGGTCTGGAGGACAAGCTGCCGTTCAAGAAGGCCGGCGTCAACGTCATGGTCGTGCCCGATGTCACCCCCTACAAGAAGCGCAAGGTCCGCATCCTGAACGGTGCCCACACCGGTTTCGTTCTGGGCGCATACCTGGCCGGTTTTGACATCGTGCGTGACTGCATGCACAACGATACCATCCGCGGCTTCATGAACAAGATGCTGCACGAGGAGATCATCCCCACCCTGCCGCTGGACAAGAAGGATCTGGAAGAGTTCGCTTCCGCCGTGGAGGACCGCTTCAACAACCCGTTCGTCAACCATGAGCTGATGAGCATTTCCCTGAACTCCACCTCCAAGTGGAAGGCCCGCAACATGCCGTCCTTCCTGGCCTACATCGACGAGCAGAAGAAGCTGCCCAAGTGCCTGACCATGAGCCTGGCTGCTTACATCGCCTTCTACTCCAACGACATCCAGGAGCGCACCGCGGACGGCCTGATCTGCAAGCGCCCCGCCGGCAACACCTACAAGATCCAGGATGACGCATGGGCTCTGGACTTCTACTATGCCCACAAGGATGACACCGCTGCCCAGCTGGTGCACGCTGTGCTGACCAACACCCAGATGTGGGATCAGGATCTGACCCAGATCTCCGGTCTGGAAGCCGCTGTTCTGGCCGATCTGGAGAAGATCCGCACCGAGGGCGCCGAGGCTGCTTACAAGAGCTGCCTGTGATCTGACAGAATAATTTTCCCGCACAAAAGAGGGCTGCTGCTTTGGGCAGCAGCCCTTTTGTGCTTTGATCGTCAATAAGGAGAACAACTATGCCGCAGGCAATTCATATCAGCCCCATCGACAACGTGGTCGTTGCCCTGCATCCCATTGCCAAGGGCACCCTGGTGGAAGTGGACGGCCTGGCCGTCACCGCACTGGAGGACATCCCCCAGGGCCACAAGATGGCTGTCAAGCCCATCAAGAACGGTGAGAACGTCATCAAGTACGGCTTCCCCATCGGTCATGCCACCGCTGACGCCCAGCCGGGTACCTGGATGCACACCCACAACGTGCACACCAACCTGTCCGGTGAGGTGGAGTACAGCTACAACCCCGCCCCGGATCTGGCCCCGCTGCCCAAGGTGGAGCCGGAGACTTTCATGGGCTTCCGCCGCAAGGACGGCCGCGCTGCCATCCGCAACGAGATCTGGATCATCCCCACCGTGGGCTGTGTCAACGACATCGCCAAGAAGATCGTTGCCGATAACCAGGATCTGGTCACCGGCTCCATCGAGGGCCTGTACACCTTCACCCATCCCTTCGGCTGCAGCCAGACCGGCCATGACCATGCACAGACCCGCAAACTGCTGGCTGCGCTGGTGCACCACCCCAATGCTGCCGCTGTTCTGGTGCTTTCCCTCGGCTGCGAGAACCTGACC
>ERZ860445.1692-NODE-1692-length-11435-cov-3.110281_pt1 | contig 11435 bp, 9 predicted proteins | sample MGYA00509977_ERZ860445 | MGnify/ENA primary metagenome ERZ860445 (study PRJEB30046, sample SAMN00715233) | human gut metagenome | study: EMG produced TPA metagenomics assembly of the A metagenome-wide association study of gut microbiota in type 2... | reverse complement strand
TTTTCTTATCTTATGAACAGACCGATATTTAATATTTCTGTCAATAATGTTAAATTCTTCATCAGAAGCCAAATCAAAAATTTCTCGTAATATCAATGCCATACTGCCAAAGGCTTTAGAGTTTAATTGATAGTCTATAATTTTTGAATAAGCCCAATCCTTGAGGTAACGTTTTGTCTTATGGCTGTTTGTCTATTTCCAAGCATTAAAAAAGAAGAGAAAACCGGATTTTGGCTTTCCCTTCTATTTAACTGTTTATAATTTTATTTTTTTATCTTAACCTGCTTTGGCTTTGACCATTTGCCCTGATAAGTTTTCTCTCCTTTGACAACAATGGCTTTTGCTCTTGCATACAATTTTTTAGCCTTTTTAAACTTGCTATTTGATACACTATATGTCAATTTCTTAGTTGTTTTTGTCACTATTGTCTTTTTAAATCTCTTATCTTTTGCAATCTGTACTTTGTACTTGGTTGCGCCTTTAACTCTCTTCAATGTAAGACTTATTTTCTTAGCACTTTTCTTTTTAATTGCTTTTTTAACAACTGCCTTTCCAACATTTACAGATGATTTTATTGTAGTCTGACTTGGTTGTTTTTTAGTTGTTGTTTGTGCATTTGTATTTGTTGTAGTTTCTACTGCTGATGTTGTCTCTACTGCTGCAGGTGTAGTTGTTTCTACTGCCACTGGTGTGGTTGTCTCTGCTGTTGCAACTGTAGTTGTTTCTGCCGCTGCTGTTGTAGTTGTAGTTGGTTCCTTGTATTCTGAATATGCAGGATCTGCAAGTTCTGCAGGTGTTCTTCCTGAGAGTCCGGGGTCTGCCTTAATTGACACAGTTTTCTTTAATCCAAATGATTCTACATTGTTACTTGTATACTGTGATCTTACTTCTACTTCATATGTACCTGCCGCAAGTCTGTTTTCATAGTAACTTGCCACATCCCCATTGATTCCTACCTTGATACAAACACCATCTACAAAAAGATTCAATCTCTGACCTGTTAAATCTGCCTCACCAGACCATGCAATAGTAAATCCATATTTTATACCTTCTGTTAAAATTGAAATTCCATCTGGTAATGTTGGCTGATTTGGTTTGTCAAATGACTGTGCATTATCTATAACCTGACCTTTAACAGTAACCTTTGATGACTGACCAAATGATGTTGCCGCCAAAGCTGACTCTCTGCCTTCTGCATCCACTGCTGATAAATATGCCAGATATTCACCTGCCGATACACTTTCCAATATAACATTTGACTTGGTAATTCCGTCTACATATACACGTCTGTAAGGTGTACCTGTCTTTGCATCAAATAAATATAAATTGTATCCTACAACTGATGAATCTGCTGATGGAATACTTGCGTTTGATGATGGTGCCCATGCAACACCTAATTTATTGTCTTTCTGCGCCGGATTGTCAGCAGGAACTTCCGGATTTCCTGTAATATAACTTAATCCCGCCGGTGTTTTTGGACCTATGCAATTAACAGGATATGTGTAATTAAGAGTTGCTCCTGTTACTGTAAAGCTAACTGTTTCTGATAATGGTCCCTCACCCATGCTGTTTACATTTGCAGCCTGTGCTGTATATGAACCTGCTGAAAGTCCACCTACTACACCGCCTTTTGTAGCATTGCCAATCTTTGTAACTTGCTTTCCATCCTTGTAAATATAAATGACTGTTGCTGTAACTGTTGGATCATATCCAGCTTCATTTGCTGGGTCATCGGCTCCTGCCCATGCAAACATAATTGCATTTTCAATTGTATCCGAACCACTTTTGCTATTAGCAACAAGTCCTATTACTTTCTTAGGTAATGATGTTGCTGTTTTTGCTGCACTTACATTGCTTGTTGGATAGTATGTAATCGAAGATACTATCATTGCAATGGCACAAATAATCGCACCAAATTTCTTTAATCTTTTCATTTCATAAACCTCTCTTTCATTTGATTAAACATTCATTGCAATTATACACTTTTAAAGAGTTATTTGTTAGTATCTTATTTTTATATATGGGATTAATTTTTTAGGAAAGTGTTTTAATTTTAAGATTTTCCATATATATGTACAAACACAAAAAACTCCTGAAAATGTAAAAAAAAGCGCGAGACGGGGATCGAACCCGCGGCCCCCTCCTTGGCAAGGAGGTGCTCCACCACTGAGCCACTCGCGCATTGTACGTGTGCGTCACACGCAAGAAAAATAATATCATAGCTTTACACATCTGTCAATATATTTTTTTATATTATATTATAATTTTTTATCACTACTTCTACAATAATTCTTTATAATCATTAATGCTATACTTTGATATACTCTTGATTTTTTCCCAGTTATGTTTCGACTTTTCATCGAAGACTGCCACAACATTAAACTCTCCAAGTGATGCTCCTGTTACCCCCGCTAGAATATCCTCAAACACAAGGCATTTATGTGGATTAACTTTTATTCGTCTTGCAGCTTCCTCATATATGTCAGGATAACCCTTTCCACGTTCAACTTCATCCACTGTCACTATTTTCTGAAAATATTTTAATATTCCTTCACGCTCCAATGTTTTCATAAAAAGTTCTCTGTCTGAGGATGTTGCCACTGCCATCTTTATATTAAGTTTATGTATTTCTTCAAGAAATTCTTTCGCATAAGGCTTGCATACAACCTCTGTTGCATATTCCTTTTTTGCCATTTCAATCCATTCCCTTACAATATCATCTTTGTCTTCGTTTAAGCCAAATCGTTCTATTGTATAAACTGCCGCTCTCTCAGCGCCAAGAGGAGAAATCTCATCTACATAATCATCCGGAACCTGAAAGCCTCTGTCACCTAAAAATTTTTCATCTACCTTTTCCCATACCCATGAGCTATCGAGAAGGGTACCATCTAAATCAAAAACAGCACCTTCAATATTTTTTAACCAGTTTTCTCTGTTCATTAACACTCCCATTCTTATAAAAACTTACTTTTTATTTATTTTTTCTTTTATTTTTTCAATAATCATTTATTTTTATTTACTATATTTTCGTATAAAATTAGAATAATACAGTCTTGTTTTTTTAACAAGTACAAATTCATCAAACTAAACATATGTTGTCTTTCCAAACATTTGTGCCAAAGAAAGGATTATATAATTTCAACCCTTTTTTCATTAATTACTATTCCTTTAGGATTGTTATTATGCATTAGTATCTATGGATTAAAAGGATTGTTCCATCTGGTCTAATAATTCTTTAAATAATTCCAGTGCTTTTTCTATTGGTTCTTTTGTTGTCATATCAACTCCTGCAAGCTTCAATAATTCTATCGGATCCTTTGAGCCGCCGCCTGTTAAGAATTTCATGTAGTCCTTAACTCCTGCTTCGCCCTGTTCCATTATTTTCTTAGATAATGCTATTGCAGCAGAAATTCCTGTTGCATACTGGTATACATAAAATGGATTGTAGAAATGTGGAATTCTTGCCCATTCCAAAGCAATTTCTTCGTCTAATACCATATCTTCGCCAAAATATTGCTTATTTAAATCGTAATATACTTTGCAAAGAATGTCACTTGTAAGAGTTTCACCTTCTTCAACCATCTTATGAGTTATTTTTTCAAATTCTGCAAACATAGTCTGGCGATATAATGTCCCCTTAAACTGTTCAAGAAAATGATTTATTAAGTAAGCTTTTTCAGCCTTGTTATCAGTATTTTTTAGCAAATAGTGTATTAATAATGACTCATTGCATGTTGATGCCACTTCTGCCACAAATATCTTATATCCGGCATTGATATAGCTCTGGTTTGAATCTGAATAATATGAGTGAAGGGCGTGACCCATTTCATGTGCCAAAGTAAATACATGATCTAATGTTCCCTGATAGTTTAAAAGAACATAAGGATGTATCCCGTAGGCTCCCCATGAATATGCCCCACTTCTTTTTCCTTCATTTTCATAAATATCTATCCAACGATTGTCAAAACCTTCCTGAAGTTTGTTAATATAGTCTTTGCCCATTGGTGCAAGACCTGCCTTAACCATTTCTTTAGCCTTTTCAAAAGGAATTTTTTTATCAGGAGTTTCAACTATAGGTGCATAAACATCATACATATGAAGTTGATCAACACCTAAAGCTTTCTTTCTAAGCGACACATATCTGTGCATTAAGTCCATATGTTCATGAACAACTTCAATTAAGTTGTCATAGACTTCCTCCGGAATATTGCTTTCATCCAAATACATTGCTCTAGTTGAAGGATAATTTCTTACATCAGCATAAAAACAAGCCTGTTCCACATTGGCATTATATGTTGCCGCAATAGTATTTTTCATTTTTCCATATGTGCCATATAAAGCCTTAAACGCATCTTTTCTAAGCTGTCTGTCAGCGCCACTTAAAATCGGCACAAAATTGCCATGTGTTATCTTTATTTCATTGCCATCCTTATCCTTAACTGTTGGGAAATCAATGTCTGCTCCATTATACATAGCATAAATATTGTCAGCAGCACTTGCCATACGTTTACTTTTTGCAAGAATTTCTTCCGTCTTCTTATCTAATGTATGAGCCTTTGCTCTTAGTATTTCACTAATATATCTTCTATAATCGGCAAATTTCTTATTTTCCAACCATTCCTTTAAAACATTCTCATCCATTTCAAGAATTTCCGGTTCAAAAAATGCTGTTGCACTACCAAGCTCTACAACTAATTTTTGAGCTTTACCGGAATATGTCTGATACTTAGAATTTGTCATATCTTCATGATATTTCTGATTGGAATATACATAAACTTTTTCTGCCATAAGGTTTATTTCATCATTAAATTTCAAATATTCTAATAATGTCTCCTTATTCTTCGAAACATTATCTTTATATCTGTTATATTCTGATATCATTTTTAAGGCTTTGTCTAAATCATTTTCCATAGCCTGATCAGAAGAATACATATCTTCCATTTTCCATGTATTTTCTATTTTTTGTTCTTCTCTTTTCATTTCAATACCACATAATTCCTAAATGAATTACCTTTCTTTTTCTTTTAAACAAGTCCCATTGCTCTTAAAATATAGATAATTGCCGTAATTGTGAATGCTGAACACATTGTTGTCAAAACAATAACACTGCTTGTTAGAGTTCCTTCGCTGTGCATACTTCTTGACATTATGTAACAGCTTGGTGTTGCTGGTGAGGCAAGCATAATTACTATTGCCATTAATTTTGCGTCCCTATATCCAAGCCATATTGCAATTGGAAGGAATACTAAAGCCCAGCCAACAAGCTTCATTACAGTTGCTATAACTGCCGGTTTAATCTTTTGAAGTGCCTTGCCAAACTCAAAACTTCCACCTATTGCAATAAGTGCAAGTGGTGTTGCCATCTTTGAAAAATTAGAAATGGTGTTATCAAGCATTTTAGGGAAATGTACATTAAGCACTGACAAAATAACCCCTGCAACAATACTTAAAATAATAGGGTTTGTAGCTATTCCCTTTAACGTTGATGACAAAGTTTTTGACTGACCTGCACCTTTTTCGGGACATTCCACTGTAAGAATTATTACAGCAAATATGTTGTAAAGTGGAACTGCACCGATTATCATCAATGGAACCATTCCCGTATCTGAATAAATATTTAAGATAAATGCCGCTCCAAGTACTGCAGCGCTGCTTCTGTAGGAAGCCTGTACAAACTCTCCTATAATTGATTTATCTTTCATAAAAATTCTTGCAAGAAACCACATTGTAACTATGCTTATTGTTGTTGCAACGGCACAAAAAATAACATAACCTAATTCAAATTTTTCCATAAAGTTATTGTTTACCATGTCCTGTATTAAAAGTGCCGGCAAAGTAACTTTAAAATTTATTTTATTGGATGCCTCAATAAATCCCTGGTTTATCCATCCTATTCTTTTAAGTAAATATCCAACTACAATAACCACAAAAACGGGTACTGTAGCATTTAAGCTATAAATTAAACTGTCCATAATACTATCTGCCATTTTGCAGGATTTCATTCTGCAAGTTAGTATTAAACTCTCCTTTCTTAATCATTTCTATTTCAAACTTATATGGTGCATAAGATTTTTTGCTGTTTTCCGGATCTTTAACATAAGGTGTTTCAAGAATCTTTGGAATATTTTCAAACTGTTCCATGTAAATTATTTGTCTTAAAGTGTCATATCCAATGTTTCCAAAACCTATATTTTCGTGTCGGTCTTTTCCTGCACCAAGCACGTTCTTGCTATCATTAATATGAAAAACACCAATCCTGTCTGTTCCTATAACCTTGTCAAACTTTTCAAAAACTCCGCTTAAATCGTTAACAAGGTCATACCCGGCATCATTAACATGACATGTATCAAAACAAACTCTAAGCTTGTCATTGTAAACTACTCCATCATATATTCTTGCAAGTTCTTCAAAATTTCTTCCTATTTCGCTGCCCTTTCCTGCCATTGTTTCAAGGGCAATACATACCTTACTATCCTTAGTTAGCACATTGTTAATGCCTTTCACTATCTGATTAATTCCTGCATCAACTCCTGCTCCAACATGTGAACCCGGATGAAGAACCATAATTCTGCTTCCCATTGCCTCTGTTCTTTCCAATTCTGTTGCCAAAAACTTTTCTGCTATTTCGTAAGTTTCCGGTTTTATTGTATTGGCAAGATTAATAATATATGGTGCGTGAATCACTATTTCATCTATATTATGATGTGCCATATACTCCCATGCTTCTTTTATTTTTAATTCACTTATTTCTTTTCTGCGCGTATTTTGTGGAGCACCTGTATACGCCATAAACACATTTGCTCCATATGAATAAGCTTCCTTAGCTGAACCTAAAAGCATATCCTTTCCACTCATTCCAACATGAGAACCTATTTTTAATTTCATATGCTATACCATTTTTAACTTTCTATTCTTGATTTTAATATTATCTGTTTTATATTGATTTTACCTAAAACAATATACCACATTCCATAAGGTTTTACTATTTTTGTTGGATTATTTTTATCTTTATGATACTCTAATTAAGTAATTTTTATTGAAAGCGGAGACTAATAATATGAACTATGATTTTAAAACAAATTGTGATTCTAATAATAATTGTAATTCTAATGCAAAAAATAGCTCTGAAATAGATTTGGATAATCTTACGTTTGAATTTATATCTGAAATAAATGATAAACTTTATGAATATCTGTCTAATATTGCTAATATATGTAATAAATTTGATAATGTTAAGAATACATTTTTTATTGATAACGAGGATTGTGAAACAACTATTGATAATGAACCGAATGAAAATATAAAAGATAATAATACTTTAGAAGATAATTATTCAAAAGTCATTATTGCAAAAAAAGATAAAACAATTGTAGGTTTTATTTCCATCTATCTTATAGATGAATCGACTGCAGAAATTTGTGGCTTTGTATTGCCCGAATATCGCAATAATAACATTGGCAATTATCTTATGGAGAAGCTTTCTTATGAAATGGAAGATTTCTATATTTCCATTCCTGTTGCAAAAGATAATAAGACAGCTCCAAATTTTCTTAGAACCAATGGTTATTATCCAAGTACCACTGAATGTTCAATGGTTATTAACACAGACAACATTGTCGAAAAGCCTTCATCCTTTGACTGTTCAATTGATTTTAAGAAAACAGAAAATGAAGATGAAATTATATTTGAGATTTTTAAAGATAATAACAACATTGGTTCCTGTTTCGTAAGCATTTTTGAAACCTGTGGATGCATTCATAATGTTGAAATTAATGAAGCTTTTCGTGGCAATGGTTACAGCAAACTTCTTTTACAATATTCTTTATATGATATAAAAAATATATGCCAAAATATTATACTTCACGTTACAAAAGAAAACGTTCCGGCATATAATCTTTATAAGAAACTTAACTTTATTACCACATCAGAAATTATTTATTATAATAATCTATAAAAATTCAACTTTTATACTATTCCACAAAACATTAAATGGGCCACTATCTTTGCAAATTTTATTTTACAAAGATAGTAGCCCATTCTCACTTACTATACATTTTTTAGTACAACTCTTTTTTATGTTTATTCTTCATCTGTACAACTTTCAGTTTCCTCTACCTTTGTAGTTGTTTCCACTTCTGTAGTATTAGGAACTTGTGTCGTTTTTTCTATTTCAACAGTTGAACTTTCTTCTTCAGTTGTTGTTTCCTGATTTAATCGTTTAATATCTTTCTTTGTTGATACAACTGCTGTTTTCTCTTTATCTTTATCCTTGTCTTTTTTTACTGACTTTCCACTTAAAATTCGTCTTGCGGCACAAGGATTACCAAGTCTTGAAATTATTACACCCTGAGTCTTGTTTGCAGAATGAAGAATCTTCCCGTCGCCAATATAAATAGCAACATGACTTATTCTATTCTTGTTTTTTCTGTCGGTATGATAAAATACTAAATCTCCCGGTTTAAGCTTGTTGCTTTTTACTGCTTTGCCATTGTAAGCCTGCTCTGCTGCCGTTCTGCTTAAACTATATCCAAATTTTTTAAACAAAGACATTGTAAAACCTGAACAGTCTGCTCCGCTTGTAAGACTTGTTCCACCCCAAACATATCTGTTCCCAAGGAATTGTGTTGCATATTTCAAAAACTCTGCTGCTTCGCCTTCTTTTGGAAGAGAAGTTTCTTCCAAAGTATATGTAATGGCATTAGCTGCCCATTCCTGCTCAAGCATATCATCATATTCTTCCGGGGTATACAAATATTCCTTGTGAATCTTTACAGTAACATCTTTAGTCTTAACCCATCCTGACATTGTGGATGTTCTCTCTACTTTAATCCACTTCTTGTCCTTGCTTATATCTGTTATCGGATATTCTGCCTTCTCCTGTAAATTAGACAAAACTTTTGATTTCTTATTATCTTCGCTTCTAAGTTCTGTTTTCTTCGCTTTAACCTTTACAATAACGTCCTTGGCTTCAATTAAAACTTCCTTAGCCTTCTTGCCTGTTACTACATTTTCTTTCTTAACATATCCTGTAATCTTGTCAGATTTAATCTGGTAAAATTTTTTTCCTTTTTTAAGAATCTTAACATAACTGCCATCCACACCGATTCCTACAACTTTAGACTTTTCATCGTCCTTCTCATATATTTCAACCATCTCATCTGAATCGTCTTCAGACTTGACCTTCTTCTTTTCAATCTTTATTGCACTTACATTCTTATACTTTTCAGGAAAAATCAAATCAACCTTTTTCTTAGTTCCTACAGGTACCTTTGTCTCATGTTGCACTGCCGTAGTTGTTTCCTGAATTGTTGTTTTCTGTACAATCTTCGTCTCCGCCCCGCTTGTGTGATGTCCTCCTGAAACAGATTTAATTCCTATAATTCCGCCAATTAAGGCTACTGTAAACACTGATGCCACTATAATTTTCTTTTTCATTCTCTTATGTTGCTCGTCCTTTTTTCATTTATCACATTATTATAACATTTTCATTACAAAATAACACAATTTGAAATATTTTTATTATATATTTTTTACATTTTTTATAGGAAAATTATAGGTTGGAAAAATATGGTGTACAAAATATCTTACAAGTTATTTGATTTGTCATATTTTTGTGTGAGAAATGCCTTTTAAGTAAGCTGATTTTTTTGAAGATTTCTCTTCTCATTTTCGGTACAAAGTCATCCAGGGCGGTGTACACGCCCTGGGGGTTCAGTATAGACCAGTTTACGATACCCATTACGGATGTCACAACATTTTCGGTTCTATATTCCGTAATTGCCTGCGACTAGGCAAGCTTACGTGTGATATAACATTTTTATTCTCTGACACGTAATTAGAAACGAAAATATATGAAAATTTGAATAAATTGCTTGTGGTGTAGCGTTTTCGTTCCACGACACGTAATTGGAAACGAAAATATACGAAAATTTGAATAAATTACTTGTGGTGTAGCGTTTTCGTTCCACGACACGTAATTAGAAACGAAAATATATGAAAATTTGAATAAATTACGTGTGACATAACGTTTTCGCTCTACGACACGTAATCGTAGCCGAAAGACCGGTCCTGCCGCTCCCAAAAGTATTGCATAAAGCGAATTTTTTTCGTATACTCCCCCAAAACCAAAAGGCATACCACCTTTCAGCGATATACCTTTCATCTTCTTTATAATTTCAATCTTTCTTATTCTAATTTCATTCTAAATTAATCAATCCACTCTAATCATACTTGGCTGTTTCCAGCATTCCCTTGACTTTCCATGGCCAATACACAAACTCTGCCTTTGCAATTATTTTTGACTTGCTTACATAGTTTGTTGTTGTCCAAAGTCTTGAATCCTTAGAATTGTTTCTGTTGTCACCTAAGACGAAATAACTGTCTTCTGGCACTTGATATACAAGCTCTCCACCGGATTCCTCTGATCCGTTTTCCCAGTACCAATCCTCTTTTAAGTATGTTTCTTTTAATGGTTCTTTTGAGTCATTAATATAAATCTTTGAATCTTTAATTGTTACCTTTTCTCCCGGCAAACCGATTACTCTCTTTACGAAGTTTTCTGATTCATCATCAGGATATTTGAAAATTATGATTTCACCTCTCTGTGGTTCCTTGAACCAATAAGCTGTTCTAAGTCCAATCATTCTTGAACCTGTCATAATTGTATTCTCCATTGAGCCTGATGGTACGTTGGCATTAATTATAAGAAAATTATTAATGCACAATGCCAAAGCAATGGCTACAACAAAAATTCTTACCCAACTGAAAAATTCCTTCTTGGGATCAACTTTCTCTTTTTCTTTCTTCTTTTCTTTCTTGTCTGAAGCATTGCGTAAATCTTTGTTTTCTGCTTTCTCTTCTGAAGCATTATGTAAATCCTTGTTCTCTGCTTCATTGTCAATAATAGTCTGGTCTTCCATAAGATCTCCTTTCGCTATCCGTTTTTAAGTTAGCACTTACCCTTAGTCAGTACTCTACCATTCTTTCTTTTAAATCAGATAAATATTTTGTAACAGTTTTATTAACGGATGAAATTAGTCTTAACTGGATCTTCCGGCTGTGGATGTTCAATTCCATTTTCTTTTCCAACCTGAATACACTTCAAAATCCAAGCCATATTTCGTCCAATATTTCTTACTATCTGAAGACCTTCTTCATCTTTTCTTACATCATCAGGTGTGCTTCCGTGAACCATTGGCCAATAATTTCCGTTAATTAATGGCATATGGAAAAACTCAGGTATCTTTGCAATTTCATCAAGAGCACTTGTTGTTCCTGCTCTTCTTGCACTTACAACCATAGCTGCCGGCTTATATTTCAAATTCTTTCCTGCACTCCATGATAATCTGTGAAGAAATCCCATCATATTTCCACTAATTGATGCATAATGAACAGGGCTTCGTCGACGTAAATATTGCCGATGCCGGCCACCTTGG
>ERZ860445.1686-NODE-1686-length-11482-cov-3.143695_pt1 | contig 11482 bp, 10 predicted proteins | sample MGYA00509977_ERZ860445 | MGnify/ENA primary metagenome ERZ860445 (study PRJEB30046, sample SAMN00715233) | human gut metagenome | study: EMG produced TPA metagenomics assembly of the A metagenome-wide association study of gut microbiota in type 2... | reverse complement strand
GGAATCATAGAAGCCTGTCATATCTACTTTTTTAAAGGGTTATATACTACGTTTCAAAAACTCACTATTCCCGAATCAACCGGAATCGAAGAAATCTCTCATGCTTGTTCGTTTTAAAAATTATACACTTCATTTTAAAAGCTCACAACACCCGGATCATCCGGAATCAAAATACGGTCTCTTGCTCATTACTTATTTTCTATCTATTGTAGGCACATGCTCGGTAATATCAAATTCCCGGAGAATGTCATCCTTGTTTTTTCCTGTCAATAAATGGGGTTCACCCCGGTTCACATACAAGCGCATATACCGTTTGAGTTTATCGCTGCTTCCCAGGACACTCGCCTGTAGCACCCTTTCCATGTTCGTGCCTTCCAGCTTCCGGAAAGTCTGCCGGGCCTGTTTCTGTTCCGTTTCCGTAAGCTTGTCCGATGCCATTGCTTTCTCAATCATATCCATATCGTCAAAGGTGACACCGGTTGCCCGGTGGGGATTGCTCCGCTGTACGTATCCTGTAATTTCATAGCGTTCGGGAATCTCTTCTTTTTCTTCACCGGAAAAAGGGGAAGCCTCCTGCACATAGTCGATTTCAGGATAATTCAGTTTTTGAAAAGGAACCGGAACTTCCGGGAATTTCGTGTTGTTCTCAAGGGTTTCGTGCGCTCGAAGAACCGGTTCTGTTTCCTTTTCGGGAGTAAAGGTATCACTCTTTTCTATGCTTGATTCAGGCTGTCCGCTATTGTCATCTATTGTCAGTGATTGTCGCATTTGATACCGGCTTTTACCTATGATCTCCGCTTCAGACACAGGGATTTCCGGGTGCGTGGCGGCAAGCGTAGGATGTTCGTTCTTGTCCTTTCTACCCCTCCATGTGAAAATACTGCCTGTATGGACATACTTTTCAATACTCAGGTAAGAGGCATAGATGAACAGGATAATAAAAAGGTATTCCATGTCCTTATGATTTTAGTGATTGGTAATACTTCTCCAGCACGGCATTTATCAATCCGCCGTTCTCTTCGAAATGATGTGCCAGCACCTGGTTTACAAAACCGGCTACGGTCACCTCGCCACGTCCCACCGCCCATACCAAGGAAGAGATGCGGCGATGCAGGTCGGCATCGATATGCAATGATTTACGGGATTTGGTTCTGACCGTATTCAGGAATGACGCCCTGTAAGCATTGATTTCCTTGACCGTAAAGACGGGAGCTTCACTCTCCCCGGCAACTTCCTCTTCCACATCCTCCGATTTCGAGGATACACCTGTTGCAGGGGAGTCCGGTCGTATCGTCCCTTTCCTGGCGACGATATCCAATATGGTCTTCTCGTCAATGCTCCGGGGATCAAATTTCTTTTTTCCGCTGTCCATAGTTCCTGTTATTATAAGGTATGGGAATCATCCAGATGTGTCACGGCGCATAGCTCATCTACCAGTTCACAGAGGCCCGAACCTTTTATCTGGCGGTTGTCGGGAGGGAACAATGTGGAACGGAAGATACTGTTCTTCAAAGAACTCAACTCCTTGTTGTAGCGTTTGGTATCCGGTATCTGTGATTCCAGCAAGTGTAAATCCGCCTTCTGTATGACACGGTTCCAGGACTCGTAAGTCTCCTTCCGTTCACGCTTATCGACCATGTTCCAGAAAAGATAGATGCCTTTCAGGTTGCAGTTGTGCCTGGCAATCAGTTCTTCCTCCACCACTTCGGCAAACTGGAGGGAACTCTGCATGACGACATTGTCCGCCTTTAAAGGGATGAAGATGTAATCTATTGCGGAAATAGTATGAACAACCCCTTCGCTGCGGAGGGTTCCCGGAAGATCGAACAGTACGACATCAAAGGCGGCATCCTGCTCTTCGATGTAGCGGTACAGATCTTCTATCGCTTTCTCCGGATTGCTTTTGATTACCGGATAGGAACGTTTCCGGATTTGTTCATGCTGCCGGTAGAGGACCACTTTGAGAAAATCACTTTCCTGCACGCTTTCTATGTCCCGGTCACGCATCCGGGAGATGCTGTGCTGGGGGGAGTCGCAATCCACGACACCCACCTTCAGACCCTTCTGGTAATGAAGGATACTGGCCACCAGAACAGTGAAGGCAGACTTTCCGACTCCTCCTTTCTGGCTGGCGAATGCAATTAATAACGGTTCTTTTTTCATACGCTGTTTTTTTATAATCAGATAAAAATAGAATGCTGTAAAACTGTAATGCTTATAACTGTATATCCGTTCTACACTGCAAAAGAAAGGAATGTCGGGAAGAGATGAAATACCCTGTCACGGATAGTCATGGATAGTCAGGAATTGACAGGAGGGAGTGCCGCAAGGCAGACAGAAGAGATTGCAATGAAAGAAAAAAATCCCTACCTCGTGTTTGAGGCAGGGACTAATAATAAAGGAGCGATACCGGTTACTTCAGGACGTAACCGACAGCTTGTAAGTCCGTCAGGAAATGTTCAGGGGTATCGGTGGCAACTGACACGCCATGCAGCTCCCCGTAACGCCGGGCAAAGTTCTCCATATACTCCTGATCCGTGCAATCATAGTCGAACCGGCTCCCCTCCCGGAGCAGCCGGACGAACTCTTCCGGGCTGGAGGCGATTATCTGACCGCCATCCAGCAAATGATAAGTCTGTATCATACCGCTAACTTTTTAGTTCTAAGTTTAAAAAATAATTTCTGTTTCCCGTTCAGGAAGGGCAACCCCTCCAATGTCATCCGGCTGGGAAGGCTGGAGCTTTTCGCAAAGGTAATCAATCCGTTCAGGAATCGTATCCAATTCTCCATCTTTGTGAAGTTTGTCGTGCCGGAATGCTGGCGGAACTCAACGGTTCGGTGTCTGGAATAAGCCTCAAAATTAACCTTGTGGTACCGGTCATTATTAAAGACCTCCCGCAGGCCGTCTATCGTCCTTACCGATTTGATTCTCTCGTCGGAAACACCGGAAAGACTTTTGCAGTAGGTATTGTTCCGGCGTGCTCTTGGCATAAAGGCATCAATCAGGTGTTCGAGATGCTTGTAGGTCAAAGCCAGATTCTTCCAAGTGTCCAGACTGAACCCAGCCGCATCCATATGGACATGGAATCCGCAACTGTCATTCACTTTCGCATCACAGATGTCAAGCACCCAGCACACCGTCTCCAGCTCTTTCAGACCATTCTCACCTGCCAGTATCGGACTGACCAGCTCGAAAGTATTATTTCCCTGCAAGCTGCTGTCTGTCACGAGTTTCCAATGATCCCTGGTCGTGTGATTATAACCCTCAACGGCAACATGGATGCCGGCCTCCCTCAATTCGCGTGCCAGTCTTTCCATATTACAGTTATAGGCTTCAATCTCAATGCCGAACTTGTGGGTGAAGGTATAATCCATCAGGACAGATACAATTCTGTTCTGCAAAACTCCACCCTCTCTTTCAAGCATTTTCTTCTCAACGTTATATACAAAACCATAGTTGCCGCGTGTCACCAAATCGGCAATCTCCCTGCGTGTCAAACCCAGACGGAGCAACTGCTCGATCTTGCTCGTCTTGGTGGTACTCTGTTCTAAGATATTTCTAACTTGCTCGTTCATAGCTTTTTGTCCTTTATTATTATACCACTAAGGTAGCATAATAAACCCATATATCATAGTATTAGAAGCCTTATTGTCAGCTTATTAGATTAGTTTGACTAAGGCTAAATACCCTTATTTAATGTATCCGTTTATAACATTGCAGCAATCTACAAGGACAGCAATACAGTAATCTACAGTTCAGGGAAGCTGTCTCTTTTCTCATCGTTCCCCCGATTAGGGAGACTGGATAATTATGCTTATTTTTGTTCTTTGAAAACTTAACCCGTACCGAATGGATTATGATGAAATACCTGATTGTGTCCGACATACATGGCTCGTTACCGGCACTGGAACAAGTGCTGGCATTTTACAGGGAGCAGCAGTGCGGAATGCTTTGCATTTTGGGAGACATCCTGAATTATGGTCCCCGCAACGGGATACCCCAAGGACTGGACCCGAAAGGGATCGCAGAACACCTCAATGCGATGGCCGACGAGATTGTCGCCATCCGTGGGAACTGTGACTCGGAGGTGGACCAGATGCTGCTGGACTTTCCCATCCTGTCCGATTACACCCTGTTGGTGGATAATGGAAAACGTTTCTTTCTCACCCACGGACATATCTACAATGAGGACAGACTGCCGAAGGGAAGGTTCGACTGCCTTTTTTATGGTCACACACACCGGTGGAAACTTGAACGGACAGAGCATACGGTGGTCTGCAATACCGGCTCCATCACTTTCCCGAAGGATGGAAACGTGCCGACATTCGCTGTTTACTGTGACGGCGCGTTATCCGTCCACCGGCTGGACGGCAGCAAGCTGAAAGAACTTTCTCTCTGATGGGGAGTGTATGGTGATAGCCTTTTATAATTGTAGTTTTGTATAAATATAGTCTTGTATAATTGTTTATCCATTATCTGAATATCCCAATATCTGAATATATCAATATCCGATTATCCAATTATCAAAATACACAAAACCCCAATTATTCAGTTATCACCGTATAACATTCCAAGAGGCTACAGATATAATACTATCCGGATTATCCGGTTATCAAAATATCCGGTTCTCCGAATATTCAATTATCCCCAAAGAAACCCCTTTGAACCACCGGAGAATTGTAGAACGCTCTACAATTACAGGAAACTACACCCCGTTCCGGCTCTGCAATGTTGGTGAAAATTGCCAACTTCTCCGAATGGACAGACCGGAATGGGGGAGGTTGCCATCGCGAGGAAGGCATCAAGGGGAGCAATCTACAGTTCTACTTAAAAACGTTGTCCCCGTGGAGGGGACAGCAAGTTGTGTTTTCGTTAAACGAAAACCAAACGGTTTAACGGCAATTATGCCGCCAAACCGTTCCAACATATAGAGCTCCGAAGTCGCTCCAAGATAATACAATTGCCCAGGAACAAATCAAGAGGCATACGTTACAAATTATAAACAGACCACCGGTTTGATGCAACAAGGGCGATGACCTGTGGTACTGATTAGGAGAGAACTGCAACCATGACAGAGAGGGCACTTGTCATCTGGAAAGCCTGTCATCAAAAACAGGCTTTCCAGAGAATTGTACTCCTGTTATTGCCGTGACCAATCAGAGACACCCAATAAATAACCTACCGCCCACTCCTTCCTGGTTTGCAACGGTAGCATTTACTGCCATCAGCGTTAAGGATGAATGTCTCAGTGATCTCCTGTCTCGCTTTTATGAACGGGGCCATGATTGAAAATTTACAAGTAACCTCCTGTGCAGCACTTTTCTCAGGATCCGCATCCGAATATGCTGCCGGTAACAAAGGCTTAAGTCTGGAAAGTGAATCGGCCATTTTCTGATACTTATCAATATGGTTCTGATAAAACTTCCGCATAACCGGAATATCTGCTTTCTGTAGTGAATTGCTGTGACGCTCAACGCTTGTATTGGCAAAATCCAGATCCTTCCTCCGCTTTTTCTCAAAGGCGTCTTTGAAAATACGGATACTGTCACCAACGGTGATCATAACCGGTTCCCCCATCTCAATAACCTCAATAACCTCAAACTGTAGATCGGTCCATACACCTTGCTTGTCCGTTTGCACAAAATCGGCTATTGCTTTTTCACAGGTTGACCGACTTTCGCATCCTAATACCAGGCAAAAGGGAAGAATAACAATTTTAGTTTCATTGTTATAATCATTTATTTTATAGTGCTACTTTTGAATCAATATATTCATACGCTCAATTACTGCAAAAACCCGGTGACAGACTGTTTCTCACCCAGGCCCTTCTCGCTTTAAAATATATCAAGCGTTTCCAAGTCTGCATCGGACAGCTGTTCCGCTTTTGAATCCTTCATAGTGATTCTCCCAGCAAATATTTTTAGTCTCTTTACGTTTGCTAGGGCAAATGAGACAAGGAGCAATACCCTCTATGTAAAGTTTATACAAATGCAGGCGTCTTTTTTCGATACATAAACCATCTATCAATATACCCAATATTGTCTTTTACAAAGGCGTACAAAAACTAAAAATCAGGACCGCAACTATCTTTGTGGGAGAAAAGAGGTCCTTTGATAAAGTTAGATGTCCCAATAAATGAAAATCTCTGTAAAGACGGTATGCGGTCTTGGTGTGCATAAAGATAGTGTATTTTGCCGTATCCTACAAGTTGACGGGCAAAAAATCAACACAAATTCGGAATTTTACCTGACGGACCTATGACATTGCGCAATCTGATGCTATCAGAAGGAGGCGGGGTATACGTAGGAGAGCTCCGGCATCTACAGTGTGCCAATCTGGCGGTCCACGAAAGAAACTACAAAACCCTGTCTTATCAACACTTATTTCATAAAGCAGCTTCCTGAAAGAACAGGAGATCAAGGATGCAGAATGGACAGCCACTTCCTGATGAGCAATCTGACGGATTCAAGTCATGTTCCCGATGGAAGCTCCAAAGGTTGCCTGGTATGCCCGCCGCATCTTTAATCCAAACGCAAGCATCAGTTGCAGGCCGGTCGAGTCTGACCTGTACATACAGCAGAACATCTACCTCGGCAACCATTCTCCAGAACCGAGTCCAAGCGGTACCACCCGGCAGTCAAGCTAATTGCATGAGAACGGATATCCTTGTGGAAAAATTGTACAGGAGAACCGTCAACACACATAATAAGGAGATAAATAACAGTTTGATGAAACCGTTTTTTCTTCTGGTGTTTTTGCTTTGTTCGGCTGGTGCCTTCTCTCAAAAGGTTGCCTTGAAGAACAATCTGACCTACGATACCTTGAAAACGACCAACCTCTCCCTGGAGTTCTCCATGAGGCGTAAATGGACCCTTGGCACACAGGTGGGCATGAATTTCTTTTTCTACACGCGGGACCCCACGTCTTCCCTGTACAAAGAAAAGAAGTTCAGTCACTGGCTTGTCCGGCCGGAGCTCCGTTACTGGACCTATGCCCTCTTCAACGACTGGTTCTTCGGGTTGCACACCCATGGCGGCCAGATGAATATCGGAGATGTCGATGTCCCCTTTGTGCTTCAGAAAGGGGATGGAAACATGAAAGACCACCGTTACGAGGGTTATTTCTGGGGAGGCGGGTTGAGCGCCGGTTACCAGTGGGTGCTTTCCAACCGTCTCAATATCGAGGCCTCCTTGGATATCGGTTACGTGCACGCCCGTTATGACAAGTACAAGTGTACCACTTGCGGCCAGAAGTTGGACAAGGGAGATGCAGCCTACATAGGCCCATCAGGACCGCCATTTCGATTATTTACATGTTGAAATCCCCCCTGAATCCGGGGACACATCTTTTTATTCTATCACACTAAAAATGTATATCAATGAAACTTTACCATATTTCCAAATAATCATCCTGGCCCGCTGTACATCCGGTCGGTCATGTAAAGTGAAATTCCCAGGCCTGGCGGAGTAATACGGGGCATTTCTCCGCCTGATCTGGGAATAGAATGATGCGGATGAGATTCCCGCATTGTTTCAATCCATTTTCATCACTATCTGAACATTCGGGTCATTTGCTATCCAGGGCATTCCAATAATCCATGTTGGTAACCCGTTCCAGCAGGACTTTTCTGTCCCCTTCACGGATATTGTCCGCAGCAGTGGCGGAGATAATGGCCGCACGCTTACCCACGCCACGCCATTTAATCATCTGGGCGGGAACTCCACGCCCGATCAGGGCGGCATGTACCTTTTCAGCACGTCGTGCGGAAAGGGTCAAGTTATAGGAGTCGCTTCCTCTGGCGTCCGTGTAGCCCGTGATAAGGAAACGGCTGTCCGGATAGCTTTTCAGTAGCTCTGCCAGCCTGTCAAGCGTTCTTTCCGAAGCGGCTGTTATGACATCCCTGTCAAATTCAAAATGGATATTCTCCAAGAGATCACACGCCATAGTGTCAATAATGGCCGGAACCTCCACCTTTTTCTCAACCACCCGCTCGACGATTCTTTCCACGGGTTTCTCTATCTCCACATATCGTACCACCGGAGCCGCATGTTTGCTCTTTCCGCCAATACGCCAGATGACACTGGCAGAAACCTGAACGAAGTGGGGAAGCCCCTTCTGCATGGGCAGAAGGTATTCACCTTGTAACCCCAGCCCGAACGAGTTGCTTAACCAGGCTTTCACGCCCGCCCCGAAAGACAGGGGAACAAACGAGTTCTTGTCGGATGAACGCCCGTCAGGATTCCAGATGTCGGAAGACTCCCAATATGCCTGTCCGGTTGGGTCATCCTCAAAGTTTCCGCCATATACGGAAGCAAAGTCTTTATGCAGATAGTTCACACCTACCCTGAGATAAGGTTCAACCCATTGGGACCTGAGCAGGGGAGTAAAGCGGAATTGCAGACCCAATCCCCCCATGTACAGCAAATCACGTTTCCTGTCATCACCTGCGGTACGGTTGTTGTTTTTCGTCAAACCGACGCTTCCCTGCAAATCCAGATAGAACCACCGGTTCAATTCCCGTGCGATGTACAGGTTTGCCCCTCCCATCAGATGATTCGCTTTCAGGTTATAAAAGTAGTTGTCCGGCGTACTCCGGAAACCGGTGACTGACACCCGACTCCAGTTTATCAGCGAACCGCCGAGACCGATCTCCCAGGCTTTTGATTCCTTTTCTGACAGTCCATCATGCGTCACCTCTGCCTGGAGAGGCACACGACGGGTCGTTTTCGTGTCCTGTCCTCTCACCGCCAGAGAGACCAACAGCAAGGAGAGACACACAAAGCATATCGTTATTTTTTTCTTCATATTCAATTATCCAATAAATAAATCAATTCATCCAGTCGACAGGACAATCCTTGATTGGCAAGGGCATCCGCTTGGACCAGTCCGCAAAATCAACTAAATAGTACTTATCTTCCTCTTTTAACAGATAGTAAGCGTAACGCCCACGGTACTCGTTAGACTGACTATATGTTATTTTATTAGTGCTTTCTGACCGTGTCCTGATATCCAGACCAATCCAGTTATTGGGATAAGAGCTTGTCAGTTTAAAACGCTTGCCTCCCTTTGATAACGGTTTGGTTCCGGTATGTACAGTTCCTCCCGTTCCATTGATGAAAGTACGCATTTCTATAAATACAGCCCGATTTTCTGCCAGCTCTGATGCCGGCAACTTGCCTTCCGGATGTTTCCAGACATTGGTTCCTTCCTCTTTTATAAATTTATCTTGCCCTGTCGGGTAAGAGTATGTTTTATAAAAATCCTGTAAATTATCCGTGTCAATCTCTCCCCACATGGTGGTAATACCCTGCTTGATTTCAATAAACACACTGTTTTCTTTAAAAGATGGGGCCAGATACACTTCCGGGACATGTATCTTGTCCTGCAAATATATAGTCTGTCCATAGTCATTATAATTTCCCGTACCATCACCGAAATAAAATGCCGCATAATTGTCTGTTTGGTCCCATTCATATTTCGCCAACTTGCCGACAGTATCATTCTTCGCCACATTTGCCTTCTCCGTCCCTGTCAAAACCAACGGACGAATGATGTAGAGAAATGAGTCTCCACCGGTATAGCGGACTAACTGACCTTTGTCCAAATTTCCTTCGTTGACAGGCAGGTTTATATCTTTAATCCTGGCCGATTTCATATTACTATAAGGAGTAGTAATGGACGTCGGATACTTATCCCATTCTCCATCCACTTGACGCTCGAAGCTGTAAGTTACACGTAGAATCCTATACGAATCTATCGACGTAGTACTAGAATAAGACAGATATGCACTTGTAATGATAGCTCTAACATTGATCCTATTCGGCACCAACGTGTTGCCCGCACTCGTTTCCTGCGTTCCATCAACCGTTACAGTCACACTTCCTTTCCTTTCTGATAAACCTTTATTGTCTGGCAATTTATCCCATGTGACCTTGAACTGCCCTTCCTCGTTTGTGATAAATGCATCCGTAGAAGATACACCGGGTAAGTCGCTCACCTTTACTCCGGCTGTGACCTTTTTGCCGGTCTTGTCATACACGGTAAATAGAACCGAACCGTCCGAAGGTACAACATACTCTTTCAGGGAAGAGTTCCAGTATTCAGGAATAACATTGTATTTTCCAACTTCTATCTCGATAACAGAGGAATTTCCGGTCAGGAAATCCCAGAAATCAGTCTGCTTGTTCCGGTCCGCTGGCCATTTTTGGTCAGGATTATGCGGGTTGTCCACATCACCGGACGAGATATACTCTTTCCAAAGCTCGTAGGCACTTTTACCGTTGGCTCCGTTAGCTCCATCCTTTCCGTCCTTTCCATCTTTGCCATCCTTACCGAAAGCAGGCTTGCCTGTATCCGTTCCGTTAATATACCAGTTGCCGTTATCGCCAATGGTGACTGTCGGCGGTATAGCATCACGACCATTCGTTCCGTCTTTACCGTCTTTACCATCCTGACCGTCACGCCCACGTGCGCCGATACCGGTATCCTCTTTCCCAATGAACCAGTTGCCGTTATCACCTATATGCGGTGTCTGTCCGTCCTCTCCGCTGGCTCCGGTCAGGAAACGCCAGAAATCCTGTACCGTGTTGTTTTCGGAGGGCCATTTCTCGCCGGGATTATGCGGGTCGTCCACGCTACCGCTGGCAATCATGTCTTTCCACTGCTCGAAAGCACTCTGACCATCCTTCCCGTCTTTGCCATCTTTTCCCTTGAGAAACTTGAAGAAGTCAGCGACTTCTGTCTGATCCTTCGGCCAGTTGACGGTTCCATCCGCAACTTTTTCCTTCCAAAACTCGTAGGCTGAAAGCCCCGTATCACCTTTGGGCCCCTTGGGCATGGTGATATCCACGTCTGTACAGGATGTCATGAATGACACCATGACCATGCCGCACAGAACTGATGATTTGAATAAATTCATTAATTGTTTAAGTTTAAATTATAAAAATAATAAATGTATCAAGATTTAAAACATAAACCGCTCAGCATAAACCTAACGATTTAATGTAATCTTTACATTTTATGATAGTAAAATTATGACTTATATTACCTTTCAAATTAATATTTGAACTCATTCTTTGTATAAGAATCAAAAAGTAATTCATTTTACATATGCGGATGAATATCCAGGAATCCTATAGTAAAAAGACTTGCTAATCTGTCTATACACAAAACCTAAAAAACATTCCACCCCGAATATGCAGGTAAATCGAATCCCTATTAAACCAGCCCATCATCCCATGTTGAATATCTCATGACTCATTCGCATAATGTCAACCTTTATTCGAGGACATTCTTATTTCCACTCTCTCCCGTAGAGAGTGGAAAATTTTTCAAAATCCGCTCTGGAAAGCGGTTATAGATACTAAAAAGAAATAAAAGATGAAACATGTACAGATTTTATCATATAACTAACTGAAAATAAGATTACTAATATTATCATTAGGCAACAAAAACAGAAACAATGGAACTTTTTTATTTGAA
>ERZ860445.1683-NODE-1683-length-11493-cov-3.780119_pt1 | contig 11493 bp, 8 predicted proteins | sample MGYA00509977_ERZ860445 | MGnify/ENA primary metagenome ERZ860445 (study PRJEB30046, sample SAMN00715233) | human gut metagenome | study: EMG produced TPA metagenomics assembly of the A metagenome-wide association study of gut microbiota in type 2... | reverse complement strand
AATTTACAAAGTGTCCATGAATATTATGAATATGCACAATATCGGGATTCACTCTGTTCATAAAGTGCAGTAAACGTCCTGTGGCTATAATAGAAGCTAATCCCTCTGCATCTATAAGGCGAGATAATACATTGTGAACATAATAATTCACCTTGCCTGCAATTTTAAAAGCCCCAGAGTAGTCGCTTTCACCATGCCCAAAAGCAATATAAGCTTCATGTCCTTGTGATTTCAGAATATCAGCAATATTGGTACAGATGCGACCGGTACTTCCGCTACCACAACGCCCATTGATAAAAAGAACTCTCATTAGAATTTATTATTTCACGAAACTCGCAAGCAATTGTCTTTCCTCTTTGTCTAAACCGATAAGAACAATAACAGCAATCAAAAATATCTCAGAAAGAATTATGCCTAAGATATGCCCCCATATTGGGAATGATGCGGGATTGTATAAGATATAGAAAATGAGAAGAGGAATTGATATAAGTCCTATTTTTATGAAAGAAATTTCAATAAATTGACGAACATCAAAATCAAATATTCTTTTTAAGAGATAGAGCCTTATGAAAGCCAAAAGGAAACTGATACAACAGAAAACTTTTAATATTGCGAATGGAGTTGCTCCAAGTTTATAGCATACAAAGGAAATAGGTAATCCCAATAAGGTGAAAGAATGAATAATAATCTGATAGTTCTTAATATTGCCAGTTGCATTTACTAATGCTGGAATCCCCTCTCCAAGACAGCCCAAAAGAGCACATAAGATCATCAAACGGCAGAACGTTGCGGAACCTTCTGGTACTTCTTTAAGCCAAATACTCAGTAAAAAATCCATTTCAAGTAAAACAGGGAATGCTACAAAACACATTAATATAAAAGTGTACTTAGAGATATAACTAGTAAGTTTGATAGAACGCCCGGAATTACCGCCACTAAAATTCTTAGTAATTTGAGGAACAGCTGCACTATTGAGACTTCGAGCAAATACCAATACAAAACTTTCAATTTGCGTTGCGACAGCAAATGCAGCATTTACTACAGTACCAAAGAAAAAATTGATGATAACAGCACTACCTTGAGACTTACCAACTGACGCCAAAGCTCCGAACATAGTCCAAAGAGCATACTGAAGCATTTCCTTTATAAGTTTCGAATCTTTATAAACTGTAGGTTTAATCACATTCCAATAATGCATTACACAATAACCCACATATAAGACACATGAGAAGAATGTGTATGAAAGCATGATCATACTATACAGTCTCAAACGATTTGTATCGGAATATATAAGTAGTATTATTGCAGCAAGTTTAATGGATTGTGAGATAATATCGATGGCAGCATTAACTGTAAATTTTTCATATGCCACCTGTAGTCCTTGGAAGGGCACAAATAAAGTAGATAGAGCTGCAGTAATAATGGAAATATGGAAAACAAATATCGCATCCGATATCTTATCGGGTACGATATTAAGGTAATTACATATATACCAATCTCCTACAGCTATACCAACCGTAATTAATCCTATAGCAAAAACAGCATGAATTAACAAACTCGTATTGAATATCTTATTAGGATTTCCCCCTAGCTTTTTCCCAATTTCAAAAGCAAGATATCTATATGTAGTTGCCAACATTGCTGTATTGACAACATTCAAAAGTATTACAATACCACCTACAACATTATAAAGACCAAAATCAGATGCACCCAATGCGTCCAAAACAACTCTGGATGCTATAATGTTGACCATACTTACAATGCATAGTCGCAAAAATATTACAACACTATTTATTGCTATTCTCTTATTATCATTCATATTGAGAAATCTGTTTCTTTATTAAATTCCAATCTAAATCAAGTACAAGCATGTGATGCTTCTGATCATGAGCAGAATCCACAACTACAGTCATTCCATCTCGACTTAACTTTGGGTGTAAATCACATGACGCAGGGTTCTTATCGTAGTAGGCATTAAAAGCTCCTAACAGCAGATATTTACTAGTTTGCAAATCATAGACATATAACCGCTGACAATGGTACTTATCAGGATATGTGTCTGTAATCATATAGCGACCATCTGGCGTGAATGAAGGATGACCATCGGTCAAAAAGGGATCCACATCGAATACCCGCTGTAAGCAGTATTTCTTATTCTGTTTCTGTGTATAGTATTGATAGGTTGTAATTCCACCCTTCATCTTTAACAATGCGCGTGTTGGAAGTACATTCCTTGCAATCATCTTTACGAATAAAGTCATGGAGAATTTGGGTTTATATCTCAACTGAAAAGGACCAGATTTAATCTTATCATCTGGTTCAAAGTCTTTTTCGTTGACCTTTTCTCTGGTAGGATAAGCATAAATTGCAAAATCATTGCCATTCCACCCAAAATGCGACCATTGCGTATTTTCCCATCCATCAATACTTTGCATTTCCAAAGTGGACGCATCAATTACAATAAGTCGAGTCTTATAAGAATAGACATTCGTCACTGAAGAAAATCTGTGTAAAACACAAAATTTTGTTCCATCTTGATTTATCATTATATGCTCCAACCAATGTTTTGCTTTTGTAAAATAAGGTTTGGGATCTAATGATAAGATGTCTTGAATTGAAATAATTCGCCTTCTTGTATTGCTGACTAAATCTATTTCAAAGATGCCATCACCTTCAAAAATGGAGCCATCCTTGCTTTTATCTTTCACAGATTGATAGTGATACGCACGACACCAATGCGCACGCTCCATATCCAATGCTATCGACTTCTTACCACCTGGCATAATGCCATATACTGCCCAATCTATTTTGCGATCATTCCCAGTTCTTGTATCATAGATAATAGCAATATGATGATTGTTTTCTGAAGTATTGTAGATAATCTCATCATCGTTCAACCATTGAGCCATGCACCCCTGCTGCCAATTCCAAGAATCAGAGAATCCGACATGATGCCATTCACCAAATGGTATTTCATAATATCCAACTTCAACTTTCAAGTCAGCCCTAGGAGGTACACCATCTTCAGCAATACGGTTACATAATAATTTCCTATGATTGCTTGTCAAAGTATCATAGTTATAATAGCCAAACCATTCTGAAAATCTATCAGATGGGGTCTCAAATACCTTCTTTATATATTTTGAAATTCTATAATCGTTCATTATATTGACTTTGGAGTATATTTTGTCATATCGTGCTTGTTCTCATCATATTTTCCTTTCTGAACATCTTCCACAATCGTATCATAGAACATCGAATTGAGATGCTTTACTTCGAAACAATCATGAGTTCGCTTGTACATCTTCAAACCTATTGCAGAGGCTTTTTCTTTATGATTGAGAACCCACTCAATTTTGTTATGAAGCGCCTCAACGTTACCCTCTGGAACAATCATGTCATCGAATCCTATCTGATAAGGAACTGACCCAGAATCATCACCTATGACAGGTTTCTTTGTTATCTGCGGCTGGATAACCGCAAGCGAGAATGTTTCAACCCATTCTGGTGTTGTCAAAGGTACATGAATTGCACAATCTACAGCATTCCAATATTTTGCCATTTCAAACCAGTCCACAAAGCCTGTTTCTATAACTTTTTCACTGAGGTTTCGCTCATTAATGATAGCACGCAAACGTTTAAGATCTTCTTCAGAACCTGTACCCATCATGAGGTATTTCCAATCACCGTCAGCAGGAAGAGCTTTGAGTATCACGTCAATACCCTTATCTGCAGAAAAACGGCTTGCAGAACCAAATACATACGTAGAATCGCCAATATCATACTTTTTGCGAATCTCATGTCGTGCTTCTACATCTTCATGAAACCATTCTTCGTTTACACCCACCTGAGTCTGCATATATAGAGGTCCCTCATAACCTTCGAGGCGGAAACAGGCAACAGCATCTGGATAGTGACAGAATATGGCATCAAAGTTCTTGCGCACATAATTCCATGTTTGTTTGAGTAGAATATATCTGAAACGACGCTTCAGCCATTCTTTAGGTCTACATTTCGACTTATCTAGCTTCAGATTACTGGCAGGGCCTCTCCTGCTAAATAAAGCTAATTTAGCTTTAGGACATACTCGATGACTTACCATTGCTACCTGAATAAGAGATAGCATTCGATGTGTTCCCACATGGTAAATTAAATCAGGCTGGATTTCCTTGAATATTTTTTTGTAATCAGTAGAGAACCAACTCCAACCGAAAAAGTTCAGTCGGAACAGACGAATATGAAAATTCTCTTCATCAATTACTTTTCCATATACAGTCTCTGCTCCAGAAAATGTGTACTCTTTTGTAGCATACCAGTCAACCTTTGCTGGCGTGAGAAGATATACTTCCACATTTTTATAGTTTTGGGCAAATAGTTGCCAACGTCTATAATAGTACTCTTTTTGAAAGGAGTGATTAATCAGAACTATTCTTAACTTATTTTCCATATATGTATAATTTATTTACAAGCGGTCATTCTAGAACCGTTAAACCTAATATAAATAAAACTTTTATTATTTTTAAGAATAAGAGATTCTGTTTATACTCAAGTGCCGACTGAAGCAGATTGCCATTTGTGCTCAAGCAAGTTTACTAACTTGCCTTTTGTCGTCTTTTTGATCTGACGGAAGAGAACACTAAAGGTATTATTCTGTCAGATCAAGATCATACTTTCGGATGTTGGCAAAGGAGAAATCAAGCGGGCAAAACGAACAACCAATTCTAGACTGCCTACAGAGTTGCGATATTGGCTATTTCTCCTAATCTAGCACTCACATACATTGTTAGAGAGACCAATACTTCCATCCTCAAGACAACGAAGTATGCAAAGATTCCCATAAACGTATATTTTACCACCTTGAAAAGTTCAGGTTCTTCCTCATTCTCAAAGTCCTTTGCCCACTTGTCCAAATGTGATTTTATGAAACAAATTTATTAAAATTTCCTCCAAACCATCTTATTGACTATCCCTACATAACTTTGGACTATTTTAATAACCTTTGTAGACACATTCTCATCTATATAGTCAGGTACAGGGATGCCATGCTGACCATCTTTACAAAGTCCAACAGCTGCATCTACAGCCTGCAAAAGACTCTTCTCATCAATACCTGCAATGATAAAGTTACCTTTATCAATTGCTTCAGGACGCTCGGTAGAAGTTCGGATACAAATTGCTGGGAATGGATGACCAACACTTGTGAAAAAACTTGATTCTTCTGGTAGCGTTCCGCTATCACTGACTACTGCAAAAGCATTCATCTGAAGACAATTATAATCATGGAAGCCAAGAGGTTCATGCTGGATAACACGTTCGTCAAGTATGAATCCACTTGTAGCAAGACGATTACGTGAGCGAGGATGACAACTATAGAGAATCGGCATATTGTACTTTTCAGCCATCTTATTGATAGCCGTAAAAAGCGAAAGGAAGTTTTTCTCTGTATCTATATTTTCCTCACGATGTGCTGAGAGCAGAATGTACTTTCCTTTCTCCAAACCGAGACGCTGGTGTACATCGCTGGCTTCAATTTCGGTGAGGTTATTGTGAAGAACTTCTGCCATAGGTGAACCCGTGACATAAGTGCGTTCTTTAGGCAACCCACAATCTGCAAGATATCTTCGCGCATGCTCTGAGTACGCCATATTTACATCGCTAATTATATCAACGATACGACGGTTGGTCTCTTCGGGAAGACACTCGTCTTTACAACGGTTTCCAGCTTCCATATGAAAGATAGGAATATGCAGACGTTTTGCACCAATAACACTCAGACATGAGTTGGTATCACCAAGTACAAGAACTCCGTCCGGCTTTGTCTGAGCAAAGAGTTTATATGAACAATTGATGATATTACCACAAGTAGCTCCCAAATCATCACCTACGGCATCCATATATACTTCCGGCTCTGCCAACTTCAAATCCTTAAAGAATACGCCATTGAGGTTGTAGTCATAATTCTGACCGGTATGAGCAAGAATCACATCGAAATATTGACGACATTTGGTGATGACAGCCGCCAAACGGATAATCTCGGGACGAGTGCCGACAACGATTATCAGTTTCAATTTACCATTATCCTTGAATTTTATATCTGAATAATCAAATTTAGGTTGTTTTTCCATATTATTTTTCTACTTTATCAAAGTATGTATCCGGTTTATCCAAGTTGAATATCTCATTGCAGTACATCACTGTCACCAAATCTTCCGTATCAGAGAGATTGATGATGTTATGAGTATAACCAGGAAGCATGATGACAGATTGTATTTTCTCTCCGCTCACCTCATAGTTAAGCACTTCGTCTGTTCCTTCCTTACGAAGCTGGATAAGGCCGTGACCACTGACTACAATGAACTGTTCCCATTTGGTATTGTGCCAGTGTTCACCCTTGGTTACACCTGGTTTGGAGATATTAATGCTTACCTGGCCACAATTCAAGGTATGTACAAGTTCTGTGAAACTGCCACGTTGATCTACATTCATTTTCAAGTCGAAGATCGCTTTTTCTTTTGGTAAGTAGCTCAAAAAGGTACTGTACAGACGTTTGGCAAATGAATCAGCCGGGATTTCCGGAATCATCAGTGTTTTAGGCATTTCCGCGAATTGATGTAATAAGTCAACGATTTCACCAAGCGTTACCTTATGGGTGACAGGGCAATAGCAATATCTGCCGTCAGCCTTCGGTTGTACGTCAAGCCCTTCGAACTCGCAATGATGTTCCTCCCCTTTCAGGGCATGAATCATTTCGTCCACAAGGTCATCAATGTAGAGCAGCTCAAGTTCTACACTCGGATCGTTGACCTGTATAGGCAAGTCATTGGCAATATTATTGCAGAAAGTGGCTACAGCACTGTTATAGTTTGGACGGCACCACTTACCGTAAAGGTTCGGAAAGCGATAGACCAAAACCTTGGCTCCTGTCTCTTTGCCGTATTGTAGAAAAAGATCTTCACCCGCCTTTTTGCTACGACCATATTCACTGTCACCAAAACGACCGGTCAACGAGGCTTGCGCACTGGAGGAAAGCATGACGGGACAAGTGTTATGATATTTCTTCAAGGTGTCAAGCAATGTATTTGCAAAACCGAAGTTACCTTTCATGAATTCATCATTGTCTTTAGGGCGGTTCACCCCGGCAAGATTGAATACGAAATCGGCCTCTTTGCACCAATTATCCAGTTGTTCCGAAGTAGAGTCAAGATCGTACTCGAATACGTCACTAATCTTCAGTTCACCATAACAACGAGCCTTACCGTCCTTGATGTTATTAAGTTGGGCACAAAGATTCTTCCCTACAAAACCTTTGGCACCGGTTACTAATATCTTCATAATTTTATTACTGTACGAAGTTGCCCTCACCACTCAACTCCTTCTTTATATAGTCCAAAGCTGCAATCTTGGCTTTGGTTTCTTCCACGTTAAGGATTCGCGTATTGTTTGAATTGAACTCTGTAAGCGTGTTACGCTCTGTCTCACCCTCTTTGAAATATTTGTCGTAATTCAATCCACGGTTATCTGCCGGTACACGATAGAAATTGCCCATATCCTCTGCCTTGGCACATTCTTCATTGGTAAGCAATGTCTCATACATCTTCTCACCATGACGAATACCGATAACTTTAATGTCTTCTTTCTTGCCACCAAAGAGTTCACAAACAGCCTCTGCCTGAGTCTGGATGGTGCAAGCCGGAGCTTTTTGAACGAGGATGTCACCATTCTGACCATGTTCAAAAGCGAAGAGTACGAGGTCAACAGCTTCTTCAAGAGACATTATAAAACGTGTCATTTTAGGCTCAGTCAGAGTAACAGGATTACCATTGCGGATCTGCTCTATCCACAGAGGGATTACAGAACCGCGAGAACACATCACATTCCCATAACGCGTACAGCAAATTTTGGTCTTACCGGAGTAACGGCTCTTTGCCACTGCTATCTTTTCCTCAACAGCTTTGGTGATACCCATAGCATTGATTGGATAGGCAGCCTTATCCGTGGAAAGGCAGATTACGGCACCAACACCCGCTTCAATTGCAGCCGTCAATACATTGTCAGTACCAATTACATTTGTCTTTACAGCTTCCATTGGGAAAAATTCGCAACTCGGAACCTGCTTCAAGGCAGCAGCATGGAAGATATAGTCTACTCCCGGCATGGCGTTCCTACAAGACTGGAGGTTGCGTACATCACCGATAAAGAATTTTATTTTGTTTGCCACATCAGGATACTTAGCCTGATATTCGTGGCGCATATCGTCCTGCTTCTTCTCGTCACGTGAAAATATACGAATTTCACCGATATCGGTACGAAGGAAACGATTCAAGACTGCATTACCGAAAGAACCTGTTCCACCGGTAATCATTAGGGTTTTACCCGCAAAAATGCTCATAGTTTTATTGTTTTATTGTTTTATTTCTCCGTATTATAAAACTTTACATACCACTCTGCAAAGTTTCTTAGTCCATCTCTCAAACTTGTACCCGGTTTAAAAGCAAAATCCTGTTCCAATGAAGTAGTATCAGCATAAGTTACAGGCACATCACCCGGTTGCATAGGCACAAGTTCTTTATGGGACTCAAAATCATAGTCTTTCGAAAGTACACCGGCACGGACCAATTCTTCCTGAAGAATAGTTACAAACTCAAGCAAGTTCTCCGGATGACTGTTACCGATATTATATACTTTGTATGGTGGAATCGGAAGTCCGTCTTCCCCATTCTCTTTTTCCGGAGCGTGTTGCATAACACGTACTACTCCCTCCACAATATCATCCACGTATGTGAAATCACGTTTACAATTACCATAATTGAAAATCTTGATAGTTTCGCCTTTTACAAGCTTGTCGGTAAACCCGAAATACGCCATATCCGGACGACCTGCAGGACCATAAACCGTAAAGAAACGCAAACCTGTTGATGGAATATTGTAGAGTTTTGAGTATGCGTGAGCCATCAACTCGTTACTCTTCTTTGTTGCTGCATAAAGACTGACCGGGTTGTCAACCTTGTCATCTGTTGAATACGGAACTTTCTTGTTACTGCCGTATACGGATGATGAAGAAGCATAAACCAAATGCTCCACCTCGTGATGACGGCAGGCTTCAAGGATATTATAAAAACCTATAAGATTGCTTTGGACATAGGCATCAGGATTGGTAATACTGTAACGGACACCTGCCTGGGCCGCAAGATTTACGACAACGGAAATTTTGTTTTCAGAGAAAATTCTCTCTACCACATCCTTGTCAGCAATTGAGGCACGAACAAAAATCCAGTCACGGTCTAACGACTCGATCTCCTTGAGACGTTCGTACTTGATATTGACATCGTAATAATCGGTGATGGAATCGATGCCGATTACTTTAACATTCCGGAAATCATGGAAAAGACGCCTGACAAGGTTGCTTCCAATAAAACCGGCAGCACCCGTTACAAGCACTGTCTTTCCGTCCAGCTCTACATTATATGGCAACATGGTCAGTCTCTTCTAAAAATATCACGTGTATAAACCTTGTCTGCCACATCTTCCAAATTGTTGTCAAAACGGTTGGCTATGATAGCCTTGCTCTGCGCCTTGAATCCGGCAAGATCATTAACGACCCTGCTGCCGAAAAATGTAGTCCCGTCCTCAAGCGTGGGTTCATAGATGATCACTTCCGCACCCTTTGCCTTGATACGTTTCATTATACCTTGAATGGCGGACTGGCGGAAATTGTCAGAGTTCGATTTCATGGTCAGACGGTATACACCGATGACACAAGTATGTTCCTTGGATGCGTCCCATTGTCCGTTCCCTGTATAATAGCCTGCCTTGCGGAGCACTGCATCAGCTATATAATCCTTGCGGGTTTTGTTTGATTCCACGATTGCGGACATCATATTCTGGGGAACATCCTGATAGTTGGCAAGAAGTTGTTTGGTATCTTTCGGCAGGCAATAACCGCCATAGCCAAATGAAGGATTGTTATAATGTGTACCGATGCGTGGATCAAGACCTACACCTTCGATGATCGCTTTACTGTCCAATCCTTTCATTTCAGCGTATGTGTCAAGTTCGTTAAAGTAGCTGACACGGAGAGCCAGGTAAGTGTTGGCGAAGAGTTTGACCGCTTCGGCTTCTTTCATACCCATGAAGAGGGTATCAATATTTTCTTTGATAGCCCCTTCCTGCAGGAGGGAGGCAAACATTTTAGCTGCTTCCTCCAACATAGTGACATCCGTGACGGAACGGATCGCCTTGTTTTCTTCCGCAAACTCCGGACGATCGAGAATCTTCGGATAGCCTACGATGATACGGCTCGGATAGAGGTTGTCATAAAGAGCCTTGCTTTCACGAAGGAACTCCGGTGAAAACAAGAGGTTAAACTTCCTTACTCCTTTCCGAGCGTACTTCACATAAAGATTACGGGTATAGCCCACCGGAATCGTAGATTTTATCACCATTACAGCGTCGGGATTCACTTCAAGTACAAGGTCAATAACCTCCTCCACACGGCTCGTATCGAAATAATTCTTCACAGGGTCATAGTTTGTAGGAGCGGCTATTACCACAAAGTCGGCGTCAGCGTAGGCTGACCTCCCGTCCAAAGTGGCAACAAGGTCAAGAGGCTTTTCAGCCAGATACTTCTCGATATAATCATCCTGGATAGGGGAAACCTTGTTGTTCAGTTTCTCCACCTTTTCCGGGATTACATCCACGGCAGTTACATGATGATGTTGTGATAGCAGTGTCGCTATGCTCAGTCCCACATAGCCGGTTCCGGCTACTGCGACCCGAATCTCTTTGAAATCACGCATATTATGTTTGATTTGGTTTTATCAATAGCAGTTTATTTACCCTCCCGACTTGTATGCTTCTCTCCATAACCATAGCCATAACCGTAACGCCTGCCATAGCCATAATGCTTGCCGTATTTACCATAACCATAATAATAGCCGTACTTCTTTTTCTGAAGATCCAAGCCGTTAATGGCGATACAGAGGTTAGGCAGTTTGTTGTTTTCCATAAGCTCATTGATCAAAGTAAACTCTGTCTTACGGGTATAATCGGCACGGCATACGTATACCGACAAATCAGCTGTGCGACCTATCAGCAAGGTATCAGTTACCATACCCACGGGGGCCGTATCCAGAATCACATAGTCAAAATTAGCCTTCAATGTTTCGATGGCTTTTTCCAAACCGTCACGGGCCAGCAGTTCCGTCGGATTGGGAGGAACTGCTCCACCCGGAAGAATAAACAGATTCCTGTTGATATCAGAAGGCTGTACCAAATCCATCAGATTAACAGCCGGATTAGTCAAAAATTGGGTAATACCTTGTTCTTTTCTCGAAAGATTGAAAACTTTATTCAATCCCGGTTTGCGAATGTCAAGACCTACTATCACAACCTTTTTCCCTAACAAAGAAAGACTAATAGCCAAATTAGATGATACAAAAGACTTACCTTCACCACTGATGGTAGATGTCACCAGAATCACATTCCTGCCATTTT
>ERZ860445.1680-NODE-1680-length-11520-cov-3.051287_pt1 | contig 11520 bp, 9 predicted proteins | sample MGYA00509977_ERZ860445 | MGnify/ENA primary metagenome ERZ860445 (study PRJEB30046, sample SAMN00715233) | human gut metagenome | study: EMG produced TPA metagenomics assembly of the A metagenome-wide association study of gut microbiota in type 2... | reverse complement strand
GTGCCCGCCGCCAGCTGCGTGAAATTCTACTGCGGCAGGGGAACTTCTTTCCCGACTCTGCCGTCTTACCAAATGGAAAGGAGGGGTGAGTATGCACTGCAATCAGGAACAGATCGAGGCCCTGCTGGACGGGGAGCTGGTCGGCCCGGAACAAGACGCCGTACTCGCCCATCTGCGGGATTGTCCCGGCTGCCGCAGCTACTACCGGCAGCTGCTGGCCATGGAGCAGGCCCTGCGGGCCGATACCGATCCCGTCCTGGATGACCTGCTTCCGGATATCATGAACCGTGTCCACGCCACGCCCCAGCATCGACGGCGGTCGCCGTGGCTGCGGGCCGTCATGGGCATGGCGGCGTGTCTTGTGGTGGTGCTGGGCGTCTATCTGGTACGCTATCAGGTGGAGAAGGGCAGCGACTCTCCCTTCAGCGGTATTTTGCCGGATTCCTCCGCCAACAACTCTGTGGGCGCCAACGAGGATACTTTCAGCGATGAGGTCACCCCCTCTGACGGCGGTCTGACCTTTGCCTCCGGCGGCACAGAGAGGCAGGAATCCTCCGGCCCGGCGGACTATGTGCTCACGGGCCACCCGGAGCTGGCCCAGCAGGGACTGGAGCCGGACGAGGACGGTGTCTATTCCCTCACCGCCCAGCAGGTACAGGATCTGAACGCCGCCGTGCCGGAGCTGGAGCTTCCCACGGATGATGCACTGCGCCTGCTGCTGGAGGACTGAGGCCTGCCTTGACGGGCCGGGCAAAATGCGCTACAATGGCCCCAAAAGGGCTTTCCCACCTAAGTGCAAAAGGAGGTCATCCCATGACAGAACAGGAACTGTGCCGGGCCGCCATTGCCATGCTGGACCGTTCTTACAGCCCCTATTCCCATTTTCCCGTGGGTGCGGCGCTGGAGTGCAGCGACGGCACGGTGTTCACCGGCTGCAACATTGAAAATGCCGCCTACGGTCTCACCATCTGTGCCGAACGCACCGCCATCTTCAAGGCCATCAGCGAGGGCCATCGGGACTTCAAACGCATCGTCATCGCTGGGAAGAGCGAGGACTACTGCGTCCCCTGCGGCTCCTGCCGGCAGGTGATGCAGGAGTTCGCCCCCCAGATGGAGGTCATCTGCCTCAACGGCAAGGGGGAGGCCAAGCACTTCGCCCTGAAGGAGCTGCTGCCCTATGGCTTCGACGAGACGTGGCTGTGACCGCCGCCCTACAGGCGGCATAGGATAGACCACTCCCCTAAAAGGAGGTCTTTTCCGTGGCAGATACGCTGGATACCCTGCCGGCGGGCCGGTGGGCCGCCATCCGGGCTGTGACGCACTCCCAGCGTCAGCGGCTGCTGGAGCTGGGCTTCATCCCCGGCACGATCGTCCGGGCGGTGCAGGTCAGTCCCTTGGGTGATCCGGTGGCCTATGAGGTGCTGGATGCCGTCATTGCCCTGCGCCGCTGTGACGCCCGGTGCGTCCATATCACGGTGCTGTAAGTGCTCATGCTGCACATGTTAAAAAGGAAGAGACGATGGAGACATCGTCTCTTCCTTTTTGTCTGCAGAGGGGGCTGTTTATTGCCACCGGCGGCGTATTTTTTGCCATCAGTTTTTCTTTTATGCCTCCGGCGGGTAACTCTCCTTCAGCAGCGAAAGAAAGTTACCCACCGGAGGCAAAAAGTAGGCTGTCGGAGACAGAAAAAAGGGCTGCTATCAGAAAGGCACCCGTCGGAGGCAAAACAGTGACTCATCGGAGGCAGCCAAACAAGGCGAAATAAAATCCCAGCCGGGCGGTGCTGCACACCGTCCGGCTGGGGCTTATTTCACTTCTCCCGGTGCTTGCGCTCCCGGTAGATCGGCTCCGGCGTGCGGATCACCACCTGAGTATCCTCCGCCACCGAATCCGTCAGGAAGGCGTTGCCGCCCACCACGGCATGATCCCCGATGGTGGTCTCACCGCCCAGAATGGAGGCCCCGGAGTAGATGGTCACGTCGCTGCCCACGGTGGGATGCCGCTTTCCCGGCAGACTGGCGTGGCCCTTCCGAGGGGACAGCGCTCCCAGCGTCACGCCCTGATACAGCTTCACATTCTCCCCGATGACCGTGGTCTCGCCCACCACGATGCCGGTGCCGTGATCGATGAAGAAGTGGGCGCCGATCTGTGCGCCGGGGTGAATATCGATGCCCGTGCGGCTGTGGGCGTACTCACTCATGATCCGGGGGATCATGGGAATCTGGCGCAGATACAGCTCATGGGCCACCCGGTATACGAAAATGGCAAACAGCCCCGGATAGGCGAACAGGATCTCCTCCTTGGAGGCCGCCGCCGGGTCGGATTCAAAGGTGGCGTCCAGATCCGTCAGCAGCAGCCGCTGCACGCCGGGCAGGGCCTCCACCACCTCACGGGCCAACACCGACGCCCGCTGCTCCTGCTCCTCCGGCAGGGCCAAAGCGATCTGCCGGGCCAGCTGGCCCTCGATGCGCTCCAGCAGCAGCGCCGTGTAGTCCTCCACCGGAAGGGTCATCAGCTCCGGGTCGCCGTAGTAGGCCGGAAAGACCAGCCGCCGGATCTCCTTCAGCAGTCCGATCACTGCCCCCTTGTCCGGCAGCCGCAGGCCCTTGCCGTACATGGGAACGGGGCTGCGCTGCATATTCTCCGCCATGGACCGGGCTGCCGCCCGGATGTGCTCTTCATACATGGGGTGTCTCCTCCTGTCCCGCCCCCGCAGGGGCCGTCTATCCTATGCTCCCTCCCGGTGTCAGGATACACCGGCCGGGGTCTTTTCCTCCTCCTTTTGGAGGCGGCTGCCGTCAAAGGGGGTCTCCAGCTGGCTCAGGTCCCGGAGGTAGCCCTTGAAATCGCTGTAAAACGCCGCATACTCATATCCGGTGCAGATGCGCTCGTCCATCACCACGCCGATGGGCATCACCTTCCGGGTCAGGTCACCGCCCATGTAATCCGGCACGGGCTTGCCCATGCACACGAACACGCTGGTGGTGCCGAACTCATAGCAGTGGTGATGGATATAGCTGGTCTTGATGGAGGCCAGATTGGTGATGAACATACTGGTGTGGAAGGGCGACAGGTCGATGATCTTCCGGGGCAGCAGCCCGTGCTTGTCCAGATGATACGCCAGCCACACCACGAACTTTGGCAGCCCCGGCACGGAGAACATGAACCGTGCGAACTTGTCGGTGCTGTTGGACTGGTGCTCATGCTGGTTGGCGGCAATAACCTCCCGAATTTTCCTGTCAATGGAGAAAATATCGTCCGACGGCTCCAAATACACTTTCAGTGCTGTCTCGTTGACCACCCCGTCGGATTGCTTCTTGAGAATGACGAAGGAGACGCAGAAGTGGTTGCGCCGATAAATTTTTCCGTTCATCACGAAGTAGTTCAGCTTTGGATTGTCCAGCACCGCCCGGTAGTAGGCGGCGATGATGACACTCATGTGGTTCAAGCGTACGCCCTCCCGCCGCCACTGGCGGATGTAGGCCTTTACAGCCTCCTCGTCGATGTTCTCGGTGATGGAGTTCCACGCATCGTAGCGCTTGGGCATGATGTAGGGAATGGCCGCCACCAGCGGCGGCAGGTCTTTCACTCTGGTTCCGTCAGGTCTCATGATGCTTTTTCCTCATTCCTATGCAGATGCAGCCATTATACGCCCTCCCGCCATCCATTGCAACCGTTTTCCCATTCCTTTGCCCCGCAAAAAGCCCGCTGCGGCCGCACTTTCCGCTTGTCCTTTTCCGGCGGATTTGTTATAATAGTTGATTATAGTAGTATGCGGAAGGGAGCGCTGGCAGATGAAGTTTTCCAAATGGCATATCGCCCCAGCGGAGGAAGCGGATATCCGCCGTCTCGGCGAGGCTGGCTATCCCCAGCTGGTGTCGCAGGTACTGGCGGCACGGAGCATCTCCACGGCGGAGGAGGCCGCCGCCTTTCTGGAGCGGGGCCGGGATCTGACCTGCTCCCCCTTCCTGATGAAGGACATGGACCGGGCGGTGGAGTGCATCAGCCGGGCCATCGGGCAGGGCCTCCGCATGGCGGTGTTCGGGGATTACGACGTGGACGGCATCACCGCCACGGTGATCCTGGTGGATTACCTGAAAAGCCGGGGCGTCGATGTGCTGCACTATATTCCTCGCCGCATCGAGGACGGCTACGGGCTGGGGCAGGACGCCATCCGCTCCCTCCATGAGCAGGGGGTAGAGCTGCTCATCACCGTGGACTGCGGCATCACCGGGGTGGAGGAGGTGGACTTCGCCGCCTCTCTGGGCATGGATGTGGTCATCACCGATCACCACGAGTGCAAGGACACCCTGCCACGGGCCGTGGCGGTGGTGGACCCCCACCGGCCGGACTGCACCTATCCCTTCCCCTATCTGGCGGGCTGCGGCGTGGCGCTGAAGCTGGTGCTGGCGCTGGGCGGCGAGAGCCGGGAGGAGGCCCTTTTCTCCCGCTACTGCACCTTGGCCGCCATCGGCACCATTGCCGACGTGATGCCCATGTCCGGGGAGAACCGCATCATCGTCTCCCGTGGCTTGGAGTGCATCACCCAGTCGGACTTCATCGGCCTCCACGCCCTGCTGCAGGAGGCAGGCCTCATGGATAAGGCCATCACCTCCGTGCAGGTGGGCTTCGTGCTGGCCCCCCGCATCAACGCCGCCGGCCGCATGGGGGCAGCGGACAAGGCCGCCGACCTCCTGCTGTGTCAGGACCCGGCGGAGGCCGCCCGGTTGGCCCGTGAGCTGTGCGCCCTGAACCGGGAGCGTCAGGCGGTGGAGCAGACCATCTATGCCCAGGCAGTGGAACAGATCGACCATCTGCCGCCGCAGGAGCGCAGCGCTCTGGTGCTGGCCTCCGACACGTGGCACCAAGGGGTGGTGGGCATCGTGGCCTCCCGCCTGTCGGAAAAATACGCCTGTCCCAGCTTTATGATCCACTTAAGCGGCACCGTGGGCAAGGGCTCCTGCCGCAGTTGGGGCGGCTTCAACCTTTTCGCCGCTCTGGAGCGCTGCTCCGACCTCCTGCTGGATTTCGGCGGTCACGAGCTGGCAGCGGGCTTCACCATCGATGTCGCCAATATCCCCTCCTTCCGCCAGCGGATGAACCAGCTGGTGCGGGAATATCAGGGTGGCGGAGCGCCGGAGGTATGTCTGGAGATCGATGCCGCCCTCACCTGTCCCAGCCGTGTCACCCTGACGGAGGTGGAGGCTCTGGGGATGCTGGAGCCCTACGGCGCCGGTAATGCCCGCCCTCTCTTCTGCCTGATGGGCGCCACGCTGGAGCGGCTGCAGAGCGTGGGCCAGAATCGCCACCTGAAGCTGCGGCTCAGCAAGGGCAGCAGCCAGTTCGACGGTATTTTCTTCTCCGTCTCCCCCGACACCTGTCCCGTTGCGGCGGGCAGCCGGGTGGATGCGGCCTTTTATCTGCAGATCAACGAATTTCGGGGCAACCGCACGGTACAGCTGCAAATGGTGGACATCCGCCCGTCCCTCACTGTCAGTACACGGGAGGATGAGTGCCTGCACCTGTTGGAGCGCTGTCTGCGGGGCGATCGGCTCCTGCCCAAGGAGGCGGTCCACCTGCTGCCATCCCGCAGCCAGTGCGTGCAGCTGTGGCGGGCGCTGGAGCACACCGTCCCCCCGGAGGGGCTCACCGCCTGCTACCTGCCGCTGCTGCGGGAGCTGTCCGCCCGGCTGGAGGGGGCCGACCCCTTCCTTCGGACTGCCTTCTGTCTGGAGGTGTTCCGGGAACGGCAGCTGCTGACCCTCCGGCAAGAGGGCGACACCATTTCCATCACACTCACCGGCCAGGGGAAACACGTCCGCTTGGAGGAATCCGGTTACTTACAGGGCCTGCATGAGGTCATGCAGCCCAAACGGGGAGGCGATCACCATGACTGATACCCAGAATACCACCGCACCGGCGTCTCTGGTGCCGGAGATCCGCCCGGAGGTCTGGGCTGATCTGGAGCAGCGCTACCGCAAGCTGGAGGACACCGTCCGCCGCTATAACCCCAGCGCCAACTTCCAGCAGATCCGGGCCGCCTTCGAGTTCGCTGCCAAGGCCCACGGAGCGCAGATGCGGAAGGACGGCTCTCCCTTCATCACCCACCCGCTGGCGGTGGCCCAGATCGTGGCGGAGGAGCTGCATCTGGACTCCGAGTCCATCGAGGCGGCTCTGCTCCACGACACCATCGAGGATACCTCCGCCACCCACGAGGACATCTCCCGGCTCTTCTCTCCCACAGTGGCGGATCTGGTGGAGGGCGTCAGCAAGCTGACCCGTGTCCACTATACCTCCAAGGAGGAGGAGCAGATGGAGAACCTCCGGAAGATGCTCATGGCCATGAGCAAGGACATCCGGGTCATTCTCATCAAAATCTCCGACCGGCTCCACAATATGCGTACCATGGAGTACCAGACCCCGGAGAAGCAGAAGCAGAAGTCCTTCGAGACCATGGAGATCTATGCCCCCATTGCCCACCGGCTGGGAATGCAGAAGATGAAGTGGGAGCTGGAGGACCTGAGCCTGAAATATCTGGACCCCATCAGCTACCGGGAGATCGTGGAGGCTCTGAATGAAAAGGCCGCTCAGTATGACGGCTTCATGTCCTCTATCCACGACCAGATCACCCGCCGCCTGCGGGAGGCCCACATCGACGGCTACGTCTATGGCCGCATGAAGCACCCCTACTCCATCTACCGCAAGATGTATACCCAGAACAAGTCTCTGGACGATGTATACGACCTCTTCGCCTTCCGGGTCATTGTGGACACGGTGTCCGACTGCTACAATGTGCTGGGCATCATCCACGACCTGTATAAGCCCATTCTGGGCCGCTTCAAGGACTATATCGGCACCCCCAAGCCCAATATGTACCAGAGCCTCCACACCACCGTGGTGGGCCAGAACGGCATCCCCTTCGAGGTGCAGATCCGTACCCGTGAGATGCACGAGGTGGCCGAATACGGCATCGCCGCCCACTGGAAGTATAAGCAGAACGGTCAGGGGGCCGGGGACGAGGGCCGCTATGAGTGGGTCCGCCGTCTGCTGGAGAATCAGGAGGGCGCCGACGCCGAGGACTTCATCCACTCCCTGAAGGTGGATATGTTTGCCGACGAGGTGTTCGTGTTTACCCCCCGTGGCGACGTCATCAACCTCCCCGCCGGAGCCACGCCCATCGATTTTGCCTACAACATCCATTCCGCCGTGGGCAACCATATGGTGGGGGCCAAGGTCAACGGCCGTCTGGTCCCCTTTGATACCCGCCTGAAAAACGGCGACATCGTAGAGGTGGTCACCTCCCAGTCCGCCCACGGCCCAAGCCGGGACTGGGTGAAGATCGCCCGCTCCAGCAACGCCCGCTCCAAGATACGCCAGTGGTTCAAGCGGGAGCGCCGGGACGAGAACATCGTCAACGGCCGCTCCTCCTTCGAGTCGGAGCTGAAGCGCTGCGGCGTCACCCTGAAGGAGCTGACGGCGGAGGAAAACCTCCCCGTCATTCTGAAAAGGCTCTCCTTCAAGAGTCTGGACGATATGTATGCCGCCATCGGCTACGGCGGCGTCACCAGCCTGAAGCTCATCGGCCGTCTGCGGGAGGACATCCAGCGCATCCTGCACCAGCATCAGGCAGAGCGTCAGGCGGAGGTGCCGGTGGAGGGCCAGCCGGAGGTGACCCGTCCCGCCGTCCCCGTCCGGGAACACAGCGAGCAGGGCATCGTGGTGCAGGGTCTCAGCAACTGTCTGGTGAAGTTCTCCAAGTGCTGCTCCCCTGTCCCCGGCGACGAGATCGTGGGCTTTATCACCCGTGGCTATGGCGTCTCTGTCCACCGTAAGGACTGCCCCAACGCCGCCCCCGCCCGCCGTCCGCCGGAGGAGGCGGGCCGCTGGATCAAGGTCTCCTGGGGCGGCAAAACACGGGAATCCTACCGCACCAATTTGCAGGTAGTGTCCAAGGATCGGCCCAATCTGCTGGTGGATATCTCCACCATCCTCTCCGCTGCCAAGGTCCACGTATCCTCTCTCAACGCCCGCTCCACCGCCGACGGCTTCGCCCTGATCTCTCTGGCCGTGGATGTATCCGACAGCCAGCAGCTGCAGGCTGTCATGCGCCGGCTGGAGCAGATCTCCGGGGTCATGCGTGTTACCCGCCCCGCCGGGTGATAAATGCGCCTCCGGCGCCACACTTTTCCGATAGCTGGCAAAGTGTGCAAAAGCGCATATGGTCGTGTCTACCGATCTCCAGCCGCATTGCGACGTGAAAATCGGTTGACACTCCCTCGAAATCGCTCCAACTCATCAAAATCATCGTATATATTGTCGAAAAAGGAGACTATATTCCATGAGAGCTGTACTGACACGGGTAAAAAGCGCCTCCGTCACCGTGGACGGCAAGACCATCGGCCAGATCGGACAGGGCTTCCTGATCCTGCTGGGCATCACCCATGAGGACACCGAGGCCCAAGCCGTGAAGCTGGCGGACAAGCTGGTGGGCCTGCGTATTTTTGAGGACGAGGACGGCAAGATGAACCGTGGTCTGGAGACGGTGGGCGGCGAAATTCTGGTGGTATCTCAGTTCACCCTTTACGGCAACTGCCGCAAGGGCCGCCGTCCGGACTTTCTGGCCGCCGCCCGGCCGGAGGTGGCCATCCCCCTGTATGAAAAATTCGTGGCTCTGTGCCGGGAAAAGGGCTTCCACACTGAGACCGGCGAATTCGGCGCCGATATGCTGGTCCAATCCGTCAACGACGGCCCCCTGACCCTGATCGTAGATACCGACCAGCTCTCCAGCTGACCAATATGCTCCATCGGCGGAGTATATCCCGGCTCTGCTTGGCTGCTTTTTTCTCTATGCGATCCCCACGCTATCTTCTACACGACCATTCACATCCCAGCGATGCTTGATAAAGGAGAATATCCCATGAAAATTGATTCCATCCGGGTGGGCTTTATTTCCACCAACTGCTACCTGCTGTGCGACGAGGAGACCGGGGTCTGCGCCCTCATCGATCCCGGTGACAAGCCGGAGCAGGTGGCCGACATGGTCAGCCGCTCCGGCTGCCGTCTGGAGTACATCCTGCTGACCCACGGTCACTTTGACCACACCACCGCCGTCCGGCCTCTGCTGGAGAAATACCCCGACGTGCCGGTGTACATCCACGAGAAGGACGTCACCGACCAGCCGCCCAAGCACATGGATATGATGTTCTCCCGCCTGCCGGAGCACAACCAGCGCTACTACAAGGAGGGGGACACCCTGACGCTGGGCAGCCTCACCATCCGTGTCATGGAGACGCCGGGCCACACTCAGGGCTCCGTATGTCTGCTGGTAGGGGACGTGATGTTCTCCGGCGACACCCTGTTCCGTGGCTCCTGCGGCCGCACGGACTTCGCCGGCGGCGACCCCAAGGCCATGCTGGCCTCGCTGGACCGGCTGGCGGCGCTGCCCGGCAACTACAAGGTCTATCCCGGCCATGAGGGGGCCACGGAGCTGGACTACGAGCGCCGGGTGAACCCCTTTATGACCCGGCGGCTCTCCCTGTGACGGAGGGACGCCATGAAGCTGATCTTTCGTGGTCACGACGACCGGTACGCCGTGGAGCAGAGTCTGCTGGCTTTTTTCCCGGAGGAGCGGCCGGTCTATGAGCCGGCGGAGGATGGGGAGGATCATGCGCTGGTGACGCTGAGCCGCTCCCCCCGCTATAACACCGCCGTCACCACCATCACCTACCACGGCCGGACAGCCCGTGGCATCTCCCGGACCGCCGTGGACCCGCAGCTGACGGAATATGAGGCGGAGCGCCTTCGCCAGAAGGCGGTGAAGCTGAGCTTCTTCAAGGCGGCACGGGAGATCACCGGCATCACCCCCAGCTGGGGAGCGCTGACGGGCATCCGCCCCGGCAAGCTGGCCTCCCGGATGCTGGAGGAGGGCATGACGGAGCGGCAGGTGGACCGGGTCCTGCGGGACACCTACTTCGTCTCGCCGGAGCGCCGCCGCCTGTGTATCGAGACGGCGGAGGCCTCCCGCAGAGCCAAGGCGGAGCTGAAGCCGGAGGATATCTCCCTGTATGTTGGCATCCCCTTCTGTCCCACCCGCTGCGCCTATTGCAGCTTTGTGTCCCAGTCCGTGGAGCGGACGCTGGGGCTGGTGGAGCCGTATCTGGAGGTGCTGCACCGGGAGATCACCGACGCCGCCCGAATGGTGCAGGAGACGGGGCTGCATATCAAGTCCTTCTACATGGGGGGCGGCACTCCCACCACGCTCTCTGCCGATCAGATGGACCGGCTGCTGACCCACCTGAACCGCAGCTTCGATCTGTCGGGCTGCGTGGAATACTGCATTGAGGCCGGACGGCCGGACACCATCGACCGGGAGAAGCTGCAGGTGCTGCTGGATCACGGCGTAGACCGCATCAGCGTTAATCCTCAGTCGCTGGAGGATCACGTCCTCACCGCCATCGGCCGCCGCCATACGGCCCGTGACGTGGAGGAGGCCATGGCACTGGCCACCGGCATGGGCTTTCCCCATGTGAACATGGATCTGATCGCCGGACTGCCGGAGGACACGCCGGAGGGCTTCCGGCGGACGCTGGACAAGTGCCTGTCCTACGGGGCCGACAACATCACCGTCCATACCCTGAGCCTGAAAAAGGGAAGCCGCATTTTGCTGGAGAACTTCACCATCCCCTCGGCGGAGGCGGTGGGCGAGATGCTGGACTACGCCAACGCCGCCCTCCGGCAGGCGGACTTCCACCCCTACTACCTGTACCGGCAAAAATATATGTCCGGCAGCTTTGAAAACACCGGATGGTGCATATCCGGAGCCGAGGGGCTGTATAATATCTACATCATGGAGGAGCTGCACAGCATCCTCTCGCTGGGGGCCGGTGGGTCCACCAAGATGGTGGACCCGGTGCATCAGCGCATCGAGCGGGTATTTCACACCAAGTACCCCACGGAATACATCCAGAGAAGCGAAAAGCTGGAGGAAAATCTCTCCGCCTTCCGTCAATTCCATGAGAACATGAGGGGATGAGCATCCCCGGACGGGAGGGTACATGGGCTTTCTGGGGGGTGCCGCCCTGCTGACGGCGGCGGTAGCGGTCAGCAAGCTGCTGGGGGCCTTGTATAAGATCCCACTGGGCAACCTGCTGGGGAGTCGGGGCATGGGCTGCTTTCAGGCGGCCTACAACGTCTATGGCGTGCTGTTGACCCTCTCCACCGCCGGTCTGCCGCTGGCCATGAGCCGCCTCATCGCCCAGAGCAGGGGCAGACCCCGGCGGCAGCGGCGCATTTTCCATGTGGCGCTGGCGTTATTTCTGGCGCTGGGGCTGGTGGGCAGCGGTGTGATGCTGACCTTTCCCCGGCAGCTGTCGGGCCTGCTGCACAATGAGCTGGCGGCCCCCTCCATCCGGGTACTGGCCCCGGCGCTGCTGGCGGTGTGTCTGCTGTCCGCCATCCGGGGCTACACCCAAGGGCAGGGGCAGATGCTGCCCACCGCTGTCAGTCAGGCGGTGGAATCCG
>ERZ860445.1650-NODE-1650-length-11689-cov-9.407083_pt1 | contig 11689 bp, 9 predicted proteins | sample MGYA00509977_ERZ860445 | MGnify/ENA primary metagenome ERZ860445 (study PRJEB30046, sample SAMN00715233) | human gut metagenome | study: EMG produced TPA metagenomics assembly of the A metagenome-wide association study of gut microbiota in type 2... | reverse complement strand
GAAGAAGTGAATGCACTTTTCAAGGCAAACCCGGACTACCTGCATCTGCTCAGCATCCCCAGCATTCCCAAAAAGGAGCGCTGCGGTCTGCTGGACGAAGCCCTGCGGGGGCAGGTCCATCTCTATGTGCTCAACTTTTTAAAGATCCTGTGCGAGAAAGGCACCCTGCGGGAGCTTGGCGGCTGCACGCGGGCTTACCGCATCCGCTACAATGAGGCACACGGCATCCTGGAGGCAACGGCCACCTCGGCCATTGCCCTGACCAAAGAGCAGACGGCTGCCCTGCACCAGAAGCTGGAAGCCCTCACCGGCAAGACCATCGACCTGCAGACAAAGGTTGACCCGGCGGTGCTGGGCGGCATCCGTCTGGATATCGACGGCACCGAGCTGGACGGCACCGTGCAGAACCGTCTGGCGGCGCTGCGCCGGAACATTGCCGCAGTGACCCTGTGACACAGGACGAATTTCCACCCGAAATGAAATTTATGAATTGAGTGGTGAACAAACAAAGATGCAACTGAAACCTGAAGAGATCTCCAAGATCATCCGTGCCCAGATCAAGCATTACGAAAATGCCATCGAGCAGAGCGAGACCGGCACGGTCATTATGGTGGGCGACGGCATCGCCCGGGCCAGTGGTCTGGAAAAGTGCATGGCAGGTGAGCTGCTGCAGTTTGACAACGGCGAATACGGAATGGCACAGAATCTGGAGGAGAACACCGTCTCCATCGTTCTGCTGGGCTCCGACGTCGGCATCAAGGAAGGCAGCACTGTCAAGCGCACCGGCAAGGTGGTGTCCGTGCCGGTGGGCGATGCCCTGATCGGCCGCGTGGTCAACGCACTGGGCCAGCCCATCGACGGTGCAGGCCCCATCGAGACCACCGAGTACCGCGCCATTGAGAGCCGCGCTCCCGGCATCATCGACCGTCAGCCGGTCAAGGAGCCGCTGCAGACCGGCATCAAGGCCATCGACTCCATGATCCCCATCGGCCGCGGCCAGCGTGAGCTGATCATCGGCGACCGCCAGACCGGCAAGACCACCATCGCGTCCGATACCATCATCAACCAGAAGGGCAAGGGCGTGCTCTGCATTTACGTTGCCATCGGCCAGAAGCGTTCCACCGTGGCAAACCTGGTGCAGAGCCTCACGGAGGCCGGTGCCATGAGCTACACCATCGTGGTGTCCGCTACAGCGTCCGAGCTGTCGCCCCTGCAGTATATCGCACCCTACTCCGGCTGTGCCATGGGCGAGTACTTCATGCATCAGGGCAAGCACGTCCTGATCATCTACGATGACCTGTCCAAGCACGCCGTGGCTTACCGTGCCCTGTCGCTGCTGATCCGCCGTCCTCCGGGACGTGAGGCTTACCCCGGCGATGTCTTTTACCTGCATTCCCGTCTGCTGGAACGCGCAGCCAAGCTTTCCAATGAGCTGGGCGGCGGCAGCCTGACGGCGCTGCCCATCATTGAGACGCAGGCGGGCGACGTTTCCGCCTACATCCCCACCAACGTCATCTCCATCACCGACGGCCAGATCTTCCTGGAAACGGAACTGTTCCATTCCGGCATCATGCCGGCCGTCAACCCCGGCATCTCGGTGTCCCGCGTCGGCGGCAACGCCCAGATCAAGGCCATGAAGAAGGTGGCCGGTACCCTGAAGCTGATCTACTCCCAGTACCGTGAGCTGCAGAGCTTTGCCCAGTTCGGTTCCGATCTGGACGCCGACACCAAGGCTCGTCTGGCCCAGGGCGAACGCATTGTGGAGGTGCTCAAGCAGAACCGCTCGGCCCCTGTGCCGGTGGAAAAGCAGGTGGCCATCCTGTATGCGACCATCCACGACTACCTCGTGAAGGTCAAGGTGCCGGATGTGTCGGAGTACGAGAAGAGCCTGTACGAGTATCTGGACAACGATGCCGCCGGTGCCGCCGTCATGGAGACCATCCGCACCACCGGCAATCTGGACAAGGACACCGAAGAGCAGCTCAAGAGCGTGCTCACGGCCTATACCGACAGCTTTGTCAAGGCGCATTAAAGGGAAGGAGGCGTAACGCATGGCTGGTTCCATGAAGGACATCAAGCTGCGCATCAAAAGCGTAGAGAGCACCATGCAGATCACCAAGGCCATGGAGCTGGTGGCTTCCTCCAAAATGCGCCGTGCCAAGGAGCGGGTCGAGCACAGCCGACCCTACTTTGAAACGCTGCATAAGACCCTGACCGAGATCGCAGCGGCAGACCCCCGCGCCCGCAACCCGTACCTGCGCCGTGCAGAGATCAAAAAGACCCTGCTCATCGTCATTGCAGGCGACCGCGGCCTAGCCGGCGGGTACAACTCCAATGTGCTCAAGCAGGCACAGCAGGAAGCAGGGGACGTGGTGGTGTTGCCCGTCGGCAAGCGCTCGGCGGAATACTTCGTCCACCACGAGGTGCCCCTGTTCACCCAGGAGGTGCTGCTGGCGGCGGACATCACGGTGGGCGAATGCTTCCAGCTGGCCCGCCGGATCACCGAGGGCTACTGCAAAGGCGAGTATGACGCGGTGAAGATCTGCTACACCCGGTTCGACTCCATGATGACCCAGACGGCTTCCACCATGGAGGTGCTGCCCCTGAGCATCGAGCCCACCGAGCAGCAGAAGGCCGAGGCCCGCCGCAGCCAGATTTTGTACAAGCCCAGCAGCGAGGAAGTGTTCCGTGCGATCATCCCGGAGTATGTGGCCGGTATCGTGTATGGCGCTGTGTGTGAGAGCGTGGCCAGTGAGCTGGCCGCCCGCCGCACCGCCATGGACGCCGCCACCAAGAACGCCGGTGAGATGATCGACCATCTCAACCTGTATTACAACCGTGCCCGGCAGGCTGCCATCACGCAGGAGATCACCGAGATCGTGGCCGGTGCGGAGATTTAACGATCCTCTCAGCCGCCTGACGGCGGCAGCTCCCCCGAGAGGGGGGCTTAAGTGGAAAAACCTATCAAAAAGGAGTTATAGCCTATGTCCGAAAAACATATCGGCAAGGTGATCCAGGTCATTGGCCCGGTGCTGGACATCCAGTTCAAGGATGGCGAGCTGCCGGAGCTGCTCAACGCCATTGAGATCGACAACCACGGCCAGAAGCTGGTGGTGGAGGTCGCGCAGCTGACCGGCGACAACGTGGCCCGCTGCATCGCCATGAGCAGCACCGATGGTCTGGTGCGCGGCACAGATGCCGTGGACACCGGCGAGTCCATCAAGGTGCCCGTGGGCGACCAGTGTCTGGGGCGCGTGTTCAACCTGCTGGGCGAGCCTGTGGATAACAAGCCCGCCCCCACCCCGGATGCTTACTGGCCCATCCACCGTCCCGCTCCCAGCTACGAGGAGCAGCAGTCCACCACCGAGATCCTGGAGACCGGCATCAAGGTCGTGGATCTGATCTGCCCCTACGCCAAGGGCGGTAAGATCGGCCTGTTTGGCGGTGCCGGTGTCGGCAAGACCGTTCTGATCCAGGAGCTGATCTACAACATCGCCACCGAGCACAACGGTTACTCGGTATTTACCGGCGTCGGCGAGCGCACCCGTGAGGGCAACGACCTGTACGGTGAAATGACCGAGAGCGGCGTCATCAACAAGACGGCGCTGGTCTACGGCCAGATGAACGAGCCCCCCGGAGCCCGTATGCGTGTGGCTCTGTCCGGCCTGACCATGGCAGAGTACTTCCGTGATGTGAAGAACCAGGACGTGCTACTGTTCATCGACAACATCTTCCGTTTTACCCAGGCAGGCTCTGAGGTGTCCGCACTGCTGGGCCGTATGCCCTCTGCTGTCGGTTACCAGCCCACCCTGGCCACCGAGATGGGCGCTCTGCAGGAGCGCATCACCTCCACCCGCAAGGGCTCCATCACCTCGGTGCAGGCCGTCTACGTCCCCGCCGATGACCTGACCGACCCGGCCCCTGCCACCACCTTTACCCATCTGGATGCCACCACAGTTCTGAGCCGTGACATCGCATCGCAGGGCATCTACCCCGCTGTGGACCCGCTGGACTCCACCAGCCGCATCCTCAGCCCGGAGGTCGTGGGTCAGAAGCACTACGAGATCGCCCGTGCCGTCCAGAAGGTGCTGCAGCGCTACAAGGAGCTGCAGGACATCATTGCCATCATGGGCATGGACGAGCTGAGCGAAGAGGACAAGCGGACCGTCAGCCGCGCCCGCAAGGTGCAGCGCTTCCTGAGCCAGAGCTTCCATGTGGCAGAGCAGTTTACCGGCATGCCCGGCCAGTATGTGCCGCTGAAGGAGACCCTGCGCGGCTTTAAGATGATCCTGAACGGCGAGTGCGACGACCTGCCGGAAAGTGCATTCCTGTTCGCGGGCACCATCGACGACGTGTTCGCAAAAGCGAAGAAAGGGTAAACCATGACGACCTTTCATCTGACGGTGGTCACGCCGGACGGCTGCGCCTTTGACGGTCAGGCCGAACGGGTGGTCTGCCGCGCCATCGACGGCGACCTTGCCATTCTGGCAAAGCACGGCGATTACTGCACGGCGCTGGGCATGGGCGAAGCCCATATCGTGGACGCCGACGGCCAGCGCCGCCGCGCCGCCTGCATGGGCGGCATGCTCAGCGTGCTGGATGGCGAGGTGCGTCTGGTGGCTACCACCTGGGAGTGGGCGGAAGAGATCGACCAGGCCCGCGCCGAGGCTTCCAAAAAGCGCGCCGAGGAGATTCTGGCCCAGAAGAACCTCGACAAGCGCGACTACGAGATGGCCCAGGCCCGCCTCAAGCGTGCTTTGGTGCGTACCTCCATCCACTGAGAGCCTGCAAAACAAACCCCGGAGTTCCGAGCGGAACTCCGGGGTTTTGCGTTATTCGGTCAGTGGCTCCCAGAAATTCGGGATGGCGGTCAGGTGCTCTTTGATGTACTCCGCATAGGCCCGTACCTTGGGGTCTGCCTGCGGAGCCATGACAAAGCCCAGTCGGGCACCGCCCCGCCAGTCCAGTGGCACAGCAGGAGCATGGCCGCTGTACTGGATAGCGGGCAGCAGCAGGACAACGGTGCGGTAATTGCTGGTAAAGAAATCGACCGGATCAATATAATCGTACTGGGGAGCGCGAAGCCGCAGGTAACGGCGCAGTTCGTCTTCATATAAAATGCTGCCGGGATGATGATGGAATGCAATCCGTAGTTCCTGCAGATCCTCGAGGCGTACAGAACTTTTTTGCAGCAGCGGTGAGGTCGTTGCATCCATGGAATGGAACGACGGCATGCAGAGTTCGGGTACCTGTGCAAAAGGCAGAAACTGCAGCCCAAGACGGGCAATATCGGCGTTTTCCAGGAGGGCGGCGATCTGTGCTTCTCCGCGCAGCAGAGCTGTGTAAAGCGCATCTTTGCTTTCGTAACGGACAGGGCGGGGGGCATAGCGGTTCAAAAGCGGCAATGCCGTATGCAGCAATTCCATCCAGATCTGGAAGTACTGACCGCCAAGGCAGCCAATGCACAAGCGTTCTAGCTGTTGCTGGTGTAGTCGCTGAAGCTGCTGCCCTTCCGAAACGGCGTGGAAATAGACCTCCTGTATTTTTAGAGCGCTCTGGTAAAAGCTGCGTCCGGCTTCGGTCAGAGCCAGCTGCCGGGAACCGCGGTCGAACAGAGTGAAACCGAGTTCCTGTTCTAATGATTTCATCTGCTGGGATAGGGCAGACTGCGAAATATACAGCTGGTCAGCAGCGGCGGTAAAGCTGCGGTATCTGGCAATGGCCAGAAAACTTTTGAGCTGCGTATGGGTCATAAAAAACCTCCCATAAGTTTTTTCTTATGAATAGTATAAGAAACTTGATTTGTAAACGCAAGTGTTTCTCTTTATAATAAGAATTATAGATGGTTTGTGAATTAACAAACCATGTTTCACACGCTTGGAAAAGAAGAAAAAGAACAAGGAGAACACATCATGGAAAAGATCTCGCGCAAGAGCTTTGTCAAGGGTGCTCTGGGTCTGGGCCTCACCGGCGTTCTGGCTGGTTGTGCTTCCAGTGCCAGCAGCACGGCAGCTTCCGCTTCCAGCACGGCTGCACCTGCCGAAAAGAAGGAGTTTACGTTTGCAGACACTGTCCGCTGGGATGCCCAGTATGACGTGGTGGTCATGGGCATGGGCGCAGCCGGTATGGTAGCAGCCAAGACTGCTGCCGACAACGGTGCCAAGGTGGTCATCGTGGAAAAGTGCGAAGAGGGCAAGGCCGGCGGCAACACCAAGGTCTGCGGCCAGCTGTTTGCTTACGCCAACGGTGACAAGGACGCTGCAAAGAGTTACTATACTGCTCTGGCCGGCGGCCGTGACATCGAGCCGGAGATCATTGATGCGATTTCCGAGGGTGTTGCCAACATGGCCGACATCCTGGCCGATGAGTTCGGCTTTAACAAAGATGAGTACATGGACTGGACCGGCGTGAACGTGGGCGGCACCAACATGGGCGCTATGAGCCCCGAGTACCCCGAGATGCCCGGCCATGAGAAGATGGCTCTGTGGACCACCCATGCAGGTGCCAGCGACGGCTATCTGTATCAGGGCCTGAAGCAGAACGTGACCGACCGTGTGGATGCCATTGATGTATGGTACAGCTCCCCGGCCAAGAGCCTCATTCAGGACCCCGTCACCAAGACGGTCGTGGGCGTTACCGTGGAGCGTGATGGTAAGGAAATGAACATCCGTGCCCTGAACGGCGTGTGCATCTGCACCGGCGGCTTTGAGTGCAACAAGGAGATGGTGCAGCACTACCTGAACGTCATCAACTATGCACCCCGCGGTGGTCAGTTCAACACCGGCGATGGCATCAAGATGGCACAGGCTGTGGGTGCAGATCTGTGGCACATGGACTGCTATGAGGGCCTGTTTGGTCTGGGCAGTGTGACTTATCCGGTCGAAGAGGGCATCCCCTGCGATATGATCGCAACGCTGGCACAGAATGCTGTCAACACCGGTGCTGCCATTCTGGTGGGCACCGACGGTGATCGCTTTGTCAACGAGAGTGAGACGGTGCGTCACGGCCACCTGTATGAGAACGGCATCTGGGAGAACCCCACCTTCCCCGAAAAGGTCTGGTACATCATTGATGAGACCCAGAAGGGCGAGATCGAGGCTGCTGGTGCAATGCCTGAAGAGCAGCTGGCCAAGCTGACCGCTTACGACAGCATCGACGCACTGGCTGAGGGCATTGGCGTTGATAAGGACCGCCTGACCAAGACCATCAAGAACTACAACAGCTTTGCCAACAACGGCGAGGACTACAAGTGCGGCCGTGAAGCACAGTATATGCGTGCGTTCGACGGCAAGAAGTACTACGCAATGTACATGGTGTCCGGTCTGCTGAACACTCAGGGCGGCCCCAAGCGCAGTGCCAACGCTGAGGTTCTGGACACCCAGGGCAACCCCATCCCGCACCTGTACTCCGCCGGTGAGTGCGGCGGCATCACCGTGTGCATGTATCAGGGCGGCACCAACATTGCCGAGTGCATCACCTTCGGCCGCATTGCCGGCAAGAACGCCGCAGCGGTCAAGGACGCACTGCCCACCTACACTGTGGAGGCTGTGGAGTCTGCGCCCGCACAGCCCGGTGACATCGACGATCTGGTCGGCGAGGAAGAAACCTACGAGACTGCTGACAACCAGTACATCGGCAAGGCACAGGGCATGGACGATGAGATCGTGGTCCGTGTGACCGTGGATGACGGCAAGATCAGCCAGGTAGAAGTGCTGAAACAGAACGAGACGGAGGGCATCGGCGTGCCTGCCACCGAGCAACTGCCGGAGAAGTTCGTTGGTCTGGACACCGAGGAAGCCATCAATGCTGTGGATGGTATTTCGGGCGCTACCATTACCTCCAACGCTCTTAAGCGGGCGGTGGTCAACGCACTGCTGCAGGCCAAGGGCTGATAAGAACCGGATAAATGCAGAAGGGGCTGCCGATGTGGAATCGGCAGCCCCTTTTTGGACGGAAAAATCACCGCATATTTGCCTTCTCAATCAGGCTGCGGATGTGGTGGGCCAGCATCTCGATGGCGGTGGTGTTTTCGCCGCCGTTGGGCACGATGATGTCGGCGTCGGTGTCCACGAAGATCTTGTAGTCGAACATGGCGCACAGCTCCGGCTCTACAAAGGGCAGGATGCCCTCCACGATGAGCACCGGGGCCGGTTCAATGTGCTGCACGTTGTCACTGCGGTTGTGGTTGGAGTAGTCGTATACGGGGCAGTCGATGGCGCGGCCGGCCTTGAGCTCCTGCAGGTGGTAGATGAGCAGGGCATTGTCGAAAGCGTCCGGGTGATCGTAGTTCAGCTTGCAGCGCTCTTCAAAGGGCAGGTCGTCGTGGCGCTTATAGTAGCTGTCGTGGGAGATCAACCGCACCTCGTCCTCGCCAAAGCGCTCCTTCAGCGGCAAGGCCAGGGTGGTCTTGCCGCTGCCGGAACCGCCTGCAATGCCAATGATCAGATTGTTCATAGTCGAAACTCCTCCTGCACAAAAACCTTGTCGGCTCCGGTGGAAAAACCGACAGAAATGGATTATAATAGAAGAAATCAACGGTCGGCCGGAGCTGCGTGCGGCCCGGCGGCCTTCTGTTCCATCTATCATACCATAAAATGCCCGGTTTTGACAGCCCGGAAGGGCGGTCGGGTGCAATTTTTTCAACCGGCAGGCGGCCTGCCACGGAGGAAACAGACAGGATGCAAACACAACAGCTGCAGAAGAACATGAAAGAAAAAGTAAAGGTGTTTGAGGACGGCGGAATCCGTCTGCTCAAAAAGGGGCAGAAGGGCCTTGTACACGCCATCTTCAGCCGGTTCGGGCTGGTGCTGGTGCTGCTGCTGCTGCAGTTCGGGGCACTGTTCAGCCTGCTGCGCTGGTTCGGGCAGCTGCTGCCCCATTACTTGGGCGGCACGGCGCTGGTCACGGCTGCCATGGTGATCTACCTGCTCAACATCGACATGGACAACAGCGTGCGCATCACCTGGCTGGTGGTCATTGCAGTGCTGCCGGTGCTGGGCGTGCCGCTGTTCTGGTACACCAAGGCGGACATCGGCCACAACGCCCTGAAAAAGCGCCTGATGGATCTGGAAAGCCAGACCCGCGCCCAGCTGCCCCAGCCGGAAGGGGTGGAGCAGCGTCTGGAGGCGGACAGCCCCGGAGCGGCTTCGCTGGCGCGCTACCTGCGGGGGCGGGGCGGCGGCTTCCCGGTGTACGGCAATACCGCTGTGACCTACTTCAACGGCGGCGAGGCCAAGTTTGCCGAGCTGCTGCGCCAGTTGGAAACGGCGGAGCATTACATCTTTCTGGAATACTTCATCATCGACGAAGGGCTCATGTGGGGCCGCATCCTGGAGGTGCTGGCCCGCAAAGCGGCCGACGGTGTGGATGTGCGGGTGATGTACGACGGCACCTGTGAGTTTTCCACCCTGCCGCGGGACTATCCCAAGCGGCTGGAAGCGCTGGGCATCCGGTGCAAGGTGTTTGCACCGGTCACGCCGTTTGTGTCCACCCACTACAACTACCGCGACCACCGCAAAATTCTGGTCATTGACGGGCGGGTGGGCTTTACCGGCGGGGTGAACCTGGCCGACGAGTACATCAACCATGTGGAGAAATACGGCCGCTGGAAGGACGCCGCCGTCATGCTGGAGGGCGAAGGCGTGCGCTCCATGACCGCGCTGTTTTTGCAGATGTGGAGTGTGCTGCAGGAGCCGGAGTTTGCGCAGTTCCTGCGCCCGGAGGTCCCGGCGGCCCGCGCGGAGGGCTTTGTGGTGCCTTACGGCGATTGCCCGCTGGACGGCGAGCGGGTGGGTGAGATGGTGTACATCGACCTGCTGAACCGTGCCCGGAAGTATGTGCACATCATCACGCCGTACCTCATTCTGGACGGCGAGCTGGAAACTGCCCTGCGCTTTGCAGCAGAGCGCGGCGTGGATGTGCACCTGATCCTGCCCGGCGTTCCGGATAAGCAGTTCGCCTATGCGCTGGCCAAAACGCACTACAAGGCGCTGCTGTCGTCGGGCGTGAAGATCAGTGAGTGGACGCCCGGCTTCACCCATGCAAAGCTGGTGGTGATGGACGGAGTGGAAGCCGTGGTGGGCACCATCAATCTGGACTACCGCAGCCTGTACCATCACTTTGAGAACGCTGTGTGGATGCGCCGCGTGGGCAGCATCCGCGACATGGAGACGGATTTTCAGAACACACTGGCCCGCTGCCGCACCGTGGAAGCGACCCTGCAGAGCGTCTGGCAGGGCAAAAAGCTGCTGCGCCTGATGGGCCTGCTGTTGAAGGTGATCGCACCGCTGATGTAAAAACAAACTCCCTCCGGCATCGCTGCACGATGCCTGAGGGAGTTTTTGCATAAAGAAAGAGAGCTGCGGCAAAACCACAGCTCTCCGGAACAGAACCGATTTAAAGAAAAATCAGCGCTTAGTTCTGCTTCATGCGAGCGAAGCAGTCAGAGCAGTAGACCGGACGGTCCTCACGGGGCTGGAAGGGAACCTTGCAAGCCTTGCCGCAAGCTGCGCAGACAGCATCGAACATCTGACGCTCACCGCCGTTGTTGCCGCCACGGACGCCGTTCTTGCGGGCGTCACGGCAGGGCTTGCAGCGCTGGGGCTGATTCTCGAAGCCGCGAGATGCGTAGAACTCCTGCTCACCAGCAGTCCAAACAAACTCCTTACCGCAGTCCTTGCAGACTAAAGTCTTGTCTTCAAACATAGTAGTATCTCCTCTTTGTCAGTTCTTGCCCACGGAAGGATTATAACCATACCTTTGGTTTTTGGGGACCATCGCGCTGATCAGTTAGCTTACCAGGGGCTTGAATAGTAAATATCCTCTAGCTGAGGACTTTCCTATTGTACCGTTAATTTCCGCGTTTGTCAACCAAAAAACGGTCCGGACACCTGTTCTTTGTGGATATGGCACAATCCGGGCCGGGCCAAACCGGCATTCCGACGAAAAAAAGGAGCCGTGCTCCCCAACGGGAACACGGCTCCGGAGAAACCGATTACTTCTCGATGACTTCCTTGGTGTCGCGGGCGATCATCAGCTCCTCGTCGGTAGCGATGACCAGGGTACGGACCTTGGCACCCCAGGCAGTGATCTCGCACACGTCGCCCACAGGATGCTTGTTCTTCTCGGTGTCGATGCGGATGCCCAGCCAATCCATGTGGTGGCAGATCTTTGCACGGGCAATGGCGTCATGCTCGCCGATGCCGCCGGTAAAGACGATGGCGTCCACGCCGCCCATAGCAGCGATGTAAGCACCAATGGTCTTTTTGATCTGGTAGTTCAGCATATCGGAAGCCAGCTGTGCACGCTTGTTGCCGGCCGCAGCAGCCTCCTCCACATCACGCTTGTCGCTGGAAACACCAGAGATGCCCAGCAGGCCGGACTTCTTGTTCAGGATCTCGTCCAGCTGGTGGCCGGTGATGTTCAGGGTGTACTTCAGGTAGTTGACCACAGAGGGATCCAGGTCGCCGCAGCGGGTGCCCATCATCAGGCCGGCCAGCGGAGTCATGCCCATGGAAGTATCCACCACCTTGCCCTGATCCACAGCAGCGATGGAAGAACCATTGCCCAGGTGGCAGGTGATCAGCTTCAGGCGCTCAATGGGCTCCTCCAGGTACTCGGCTGCCTTGTGGGCAACGTACTTGTGGCTGGTGCCGTGGAAGCCGTAGCGGCGCACGCCGTACTTCTCGTA
>ERZ860445.1631-NODE-1631-length-11824-cov-2.738720_pt1 | contig 11824 bp, 8 predicted proteins | sample MGYA00509977_ERZ860445 | MGnify/ENA primary metagenome ERZ860445 (study PRJEB30046, sample SAMN00715233) | human gut metagenome | study: EMG produced TPA metagenomics assembly of the A metagenome-wide association study of gut microbiota in type 2... | reverse complement strand
GGTCTCGACGCCGAGAAGATCGCCTACATGCTCGAACTGCGCGCGTCGAACAACGACGTGGTGGAACCCTACGCCAAGAAATTCCCCGGCTCGCAGTTCTTCGCGGGCAAGAAACCGTGGGAGGTCAAGGTGGACATCGCCATGCCGTGCGCCACGCAGAACGAGCTGGACGGCGAGGACGCCAAACGGCTGCTGGCCAACGGCGTGAAAGTCGTGGCCGAGGTTTCGAACATGGGCTGCCGCCCGGAGGCCATCGACGCCTTCATCGCGGCGAAGATTCCCTACGGACCGGGCAAGGCCGTGAACGCCGGCGGCGTGGCCACGTCGGGTCTCGAAATGACGCAGAACTCGCAGAAACTCAACTGGACGGCCGAGGAGGTCGACGCCAAGCTGCACCAGATCATGTCGTCGATCCACCACGCCTGCGTGGAGTACGGCACCGAGAAGGACGGCTACCTCAACTACATGAAGGGCGCGAACATCGCAGGCTTTATGAAAGTCGCCAAGTCGATGGTCGAGCAGGGAGTCATATAGGCCGATTTTTTTCCATGAAAAAAGGCGAACTCTCTTCAAGTTCGCCTTTTTTGTCTCCCCCCCCTGCATCTATAAATAATATAATGCAAGCTGCGCCCCTGAATTGGAAGGAACAGTACATTTTTGAGAAAAAACACGACACGGAGAAACACGTCAGATATTAAACCGATGCGTCCATATATCTTATTAATCAGCCTTGCGCTGTTATCGTGCGCCGCTTCGCAGTGTCCGCAGCTTTACATGAACCGGACGCGGGGTTCCGCCCCGTGTTATTTCACCGACGAATACGGCCACGCCGTTTTCGGGAATGCCCGCTACGAAGACGCCCGCAATTTATCGGCGACCGGGCCGCCGTACGGCTCAACGGCAAATGGGGGTTCATCGACCCCTCGGGCGCAACGGCCGTCCCCCTGCAATACGACTGGTGCGGCAGTTTCGGGGAATACGGGTTCGGCAAGAGCGTCGCGATGGTCAAAAACGAGGTCGACAAATTCAAAGTGCCGATTCTCTCGGATTGCCCGACGGCTCTGATCGACCGGAAAGGCAACCGGGTCACGCCGTTCTACGGGTTCATCTTCCCGGTCCGGGACAAGGTGGCGTTCGTGAACGACGATCGCACGGATTTCGCGGACACCCGGTTGCAGAACCTGGGCTTCGCCGACGGGAAATGGGGCTGCGTCGATCCGAAAGGCCGTCTCGTCGTGCCGTGCGTCTATGAGCTGGCGTACCTGCTCATAGCCACCCCCGGATTCACAATCGTCCGGCGCGACGGCAAGTGGGGCGTACTGAACGACCGCGGCCGACCGATCGTCCCGTGCGTCTACGACGCTGTTTATTACAAGGAGGGACATACCGTCATCGACACGCAGGCCGACACGTCAGAAGCCGGAAAGAGCGTCGCGGCTCCGAACGGCGGTTTCCGGGAAAAACTGCTCTACATGCAGAAAGAGGGCGAAACAGAGATTTTCACCGAGAAAGGCAGACGGGTGCGCGGTCAATAAACGCCGCGGCCAATAAATAAAAAAAGCCAATCCCCGGCGGGGATTGGCTTTTTCGGTATCGGCTTTAGAAACCAGCCGGATGGAAGCGCAGGAGCGGCTCGGAAACGTCGCCGCCCACGCCCCTGAAACCCGTTTTACAAACGGGCCTTGATAGCTTTCGAAGCCTCCTCGTAGCCGGGTTTGTCCAGCAGGGCGAACATGTTCTTCTTGTAGGCCTCGACGCCCGGCTGGTCGAAGGGATTCACGCCCAGCATATAGCCGCTGATGCCGCAGGCCTTCTCGAAGAAGTACAGCAGGCCGCCGATCACGCTCTCCGAGATTTCGGGAATCTCGATGCGGATGTTCGGCACGCCGCCGTCCACGTGAGCCAGCTGAACGCCCAGCTCGGCCATGCGGTTGACCTCCGAAATGCGCTTCCCGGCCAGGAAGTTCAGCCCGTCGAGGTTCTCCCCGTCAGCCTCGATCAGCACTTCGGCGGCGGGTTTGGCCACCGAAATGATCGTCTCGAACAGGGTGCGCTCGCCGTCCTGGATATACTGGCCCATCGAGTGCAGGTCGGCCGTCAGCGTGACGCTCGCCGGGAAGATGCCCTTGCCCTGCTTGCCCTCGCTCTCGCCGTAGAGCTGTTTCCACCACTCGTTGATATATTGCAGTTTAGGCTCGTAGGAACCCAGAATTTCGATCTTCTTGCCTCCGTTGTAGAGGATGTTGCGCACGGCGGCGTAGACGGCTGCCGGATTCTCCTTGAAAGCGACGCCTTCGGCCGTGGCCTTCTCCATCTCCTGCGCACCGCGGACGAGGGCCGCGATGTCCACGCCGGCGACGGCCAGCGGCAGCAGCCCCACGGGGGTCAGCACCGAGAAGCGTCCGCCCACATCGTCGGGAATGACGAACGTCGGGTATCCCTCCTGCGTGGCGAGCGTCTTCAACGCCCCGCGCGCCTTGTCGGTGATGGCCACGATGCGCTCCGCAGCCTCCTTCTTGCCGTAACGCTTCTCGATCTCGGCCTTTATAAGGCGGAACGCGATGGCCGGCTCGGTCGTCGTGCCCGACTTCGAAATCACGATGGCGGCGATCGAATGCTCCTTCAGCGCGGCGAGCAGTTCGGCGGTGTAATCCTCCGAAATGTTCTGTCCGGCGAAAATGACCGTGGGGTCCTTCTGCTCCTTGTGCAGGAGTTTGAAGGGGTCGCTCATGGCTTCGAGCACGGCCTTGGCGCCGAGGTACGAGCCGCCGATGCCGATGCAGACGACCACGTCGGCCTTCGAGCGCAGTTTCGCAGCCTCCTTCCGGATGGCGTCGATCTCGTTCTCCGAAATCGAGGAGGGGAGGTGCACCCAACCCAGAAAATCGTTGCCGGCGCCTTTGCCCGAATACAGCAGGGCATTGGCTGCCTGCGCTTTGGCCTCGATGTCGGCGGAAATTTCAATGCCCGTCTTGGCAATGTCCAATTTCACATTTTTCATCATATCGCTAACTAAATTAATTTGGTTGTCAGTTCCTGCATGCACCTGCGCGCCGAGGCGCCCTCGTAGAGCACCCGGTAAACCATGTCGGCGATGGGCATGTCGACCCGGTGGCGGAAGTTGATGTGACGGATGCAGTCGGCCGCGAAATAGCCCTCGGCGACCATCGTCATCTCGTTCAGGGCGCTCTTGACGGTACAGCCGTGGCCGATGAGCAGTCCCAGCCGGCGGTTGCGGCTGTAAGTCGAATAGCAGGTCACCAGCAGGTCGCCCAGATAGGCCGAGACCTGCGTGTTGCGCGCGTCGGGATAACTCTCCTCCAGAAAACGCGTCATCTCGCCCGCCGCATTGGCGATCAGCACGGCCAGAAAATTGTCGCCGTAACCCAGCCCCACGGCGATGCCGACCGAAAGGGCGTAGATATTCTTGAGAATTGCGGCGTATTCGACGCCATAGAGATCCGCGGAATAGCTGAGGCGAATGTTCTCCCCGGCAAAGCGTTCGCCGATGCGCCGCGCGTTTTCGGGATCGGCGCAGACGACCGTGAGGTACGAAAGCTTGCCGCGCGAGACCTCCTCGGCGTGCGAAGGCCCGGTCACCAGCCCGATCTGCCTATACGACAGCCCGTAATGGTCGTGGATGTACTCCACGACGGTCTGGTAGTCGCCCGGGACGATGCCCTTGATGGCCGAAACGACGAATTTGTCACGGAGCGGAACGGTCAGCGGGGCGAGGAAATCCTTGAGGTAGGCCGAAGGCGTGGCGAGGATCACGATGTCGGCGTCGCGCACCACGGCGTCGAGGTCGGAAGAGGGGGCGATGCTGTTGCGGTCGAACTCCAGATCGTTCAGATAGCGGGGGTTGCGGCCGTCCGAGCACAGCGATTCGAGCACCTCGGGATTGCGGACATACCACCCTACGCGCCGGCCGTTGGCTGCAAGCAGTCCGACGATGGCCGTCGCCCAGCTTCCATAGCCGATGACCGCACAGCGGGCGTCGGTTCCGATTTTATATTCCATGCGGAGATTCAGTTTTTCCAGCACAAATGTAATTAAAAAAAATCAGAATAAAATACAAAAAGTTCCGGGGCTTTTTGCTACCTTTGTCGGGATATGTCATCCGCCGAAGCCCGAAGCGGCGTCGCGGGTGCGTATCGGATTGAGAATAAAGCATTTCACGAAACAGAACAGTTGGGTGTAGGAATATGGGAATTTTTTCACTGACACAGGAGTTGGCCATCGACCTCGGAACGGCCAACACGCTGATAATTTACAACGGAAAGGTCGTCGTCGACGAACCTTCGATCGTGGCGCTGGACGTCCACACGGGCAAGCTCGTGGCCATCGGCCAGCAGGCCCGCCAGATGCACGAGAAGACCAACCCGAACATCAAAACCATCCGTCCGCTCAAAGACGGCGTGATCGCCGACTTCAACGCCACGGAGCTGATGCTGCGCGGCATGATCAAGAAGGTCAAGACCTCGGGCAGCCTCTTCGCACCCTCGCTGCGCATGGTGATCTGCATTCCCTCCGGGTCGACCAACGTCGAAATACGCGCCGTGCGCGACTCGGCCGAACACGCCGGAGGGCGCGAAGTCTACATGATCTACGAACCGATGGCCGCGGCGCTCGGCGCGGGTCTCGATGTCGAAGCCCCCGAAGGTAACATGGTCATCGACATCGGCGGCGGCACGTCGGAGATCGCCTGCATCTCGCTGGGCGGCATCGTCTGCTCGGAGTCGATCAACACCGCGGGCGACGTCTTCACCAACGACATCCAGAGCTACGTCCGCCAGCAGCACAACATCCGCATCGGCGAACGCACGGCCGAGGCGATCAAATGTTCGATCGGCGCCGCCGTTTCGGATCTGGAGCAGGAGCCCGAGGACTTCGTCGTGACGGGTCCCAACATGCTGACCGCACTGCCCCAGACCGTATCGCTCTCGTACAGCGAAATCGCCTACGCGCTGGAAAAGTCGCTCACGAAGATCGACGCGGCACTGATGAAGGTGCTCGAATCCATGCCGCCCGAGCTGTACGCCGACATCGTGAAGAACGGCATCTACCTCGCCGGCGGCGGCGCGCTGATCAAGGGACTCGACCGGCGGCTGAACGAAAAGACCGGCATTCCGTTCCACATCGCCGAAGACCCGCTGCGGGCCATCGCCCGCGGAACGGGAATCGCGCTGAAGAATATCAACCGGTTCTCGTTCCTGATGAAGTGATTCTTGCGATAACGGCCGTCTTCCGCACGTCGTTCGCCGTCCGGTGCAGTCACATACCCGAGTATGCCCCTGCACCGCCGACTTCGCGAAGCCCGAAATACGGTTCGTTCCGACAAGAATCGGATAAATTGACAAATACGGATTGCGGGCCTTGGTCCGCAATCTTAAATTAAGGAACTGCTTTGCGCAAACTGTTCGAGTTCATACGAAGCATCTACGTCGTGGTGCTGTTCGTGGCGTTGGAGGTCGCGGCCATCAGCTACTACGCCCACTCCACCCACTACACCCAGGCCCGGCTGCTCGCACGGTCGAACCAGGTGGCGGGAGGCGTGCACGGATTTTTCGCGGGCATAAGGCGTTACTTCAGCCTCGGACACGAAAACCGGCTGCTGCTGGGCCGCGTCGCACAGCTCGAAGAGCGGCTCGCCCAGTACGAGGAGGCCGAAACCAACGCGCGGCTGGACAGCTATATGCAGGACATCGGCGAATCGAAATACCGCTTCGTCACGGCATCGGTCGTGGCCAACACGGTCAACCGGGCGCAGAACCTCATCACGCTCAACCGCGGACGTCAGGACGGCGTGGTCGAAGAGATGGCCGTCCTCTCGCCCGACGGCGCGATGGCCGGCTACGTCGTCGACTGCACGGAACGCTACGCCGTGGCGATGTCGGTGCTGAACACCTCGTTCCGGGCCAGCGGCAAGCTCGCCGACGCCGAATATTACGGCTCGATCTATTGGGACGGGCTGGACCAGAACGTGGTGATCCTCGGCGAGCTGTCGAAATACGCCGACCCGAAGCCCGGACAGGAGGTCGTGACGACCGGATTCTCGCAGTATTTTCCCGCCGACGTGCTGATCGGCTGGGTCGAGAGCGCCTCGCTCAACGAGACCCGCACGGCCTACACGGTACGGGTGCGGCTCGCAGCCGAAATGTCGCGGCTGAACGAAGTCGTGCTGGTCGGCAACCGCGACTTCTACGAAATCCGCAACCTGCAGCAAAGCGAACAAATCGAACAACACACCCGGAACGACTAAATGTACCGCACACTACCATATCTCGGACTTTTCGCGGCGGCGGCGCTGCTTCAGGTTTTCCTGTTCGACAACCTGACCATCAGCATCTACCTCAACCCGCTCGTATACATCGTCTTCATCGCCCTGCTGCCGCTCGACACGCCGCCCGCGGCAGTTCTGGGCGCCGGACTGGCGCTGGGCGTCACGATGGACTTCGCCATGGGCGCGGCGGGGATCAACACGATCGCCACGCTGCTGATCGCCTTCCTGCGCCCGACCCTCGCCGGCATGATCTGCGGCCGCGACAACGTCCGCGAAGGGGGCATCCCCTCGTCGGCGCGTCTGGGCGAACGAAAGTTCATCACCTACCTCGTGGCGCTGACGCTCGTGCATCACGCCGTATTCTTTTCGCTGGAGGCCCTTTCGTGGACCCACGCGCTCCATACGCTGCTGCGCATCGTCGTCAGCACGGCGGTATCGGCGGGCTTCATCTGGATCATCGCCCGCATCTTCACCGCCAAAATCCCCGTGCGCATATGAGAAACTCCGAGAGTTTCATGCGGATGCGCACCCTGCAAGTCATCGTCCTGCTGATCTTCGCGCTGATCGTCGGACGGCTGGCCTACATCCAGCTCTTCGATTCGCGCTACGACGATCTGGCGCGCGCCAACGTGCTGCGCCACGTCGTGCAGTACCCGCCGCGCGGCGAGGTCTTCGACCGCAACGGCGAATATCTGGTGCAGAGCCGCGAGTGCTACGACCTGATGGTCATATCGAGCGAAATCGGCAAACAGGGCTTCGACACTGCCCGCATGTGCGACGTGCTGGGACTTTCGCGCGCCCGGCTCGAACGCGAACTGGCCAACGCGCGGATGCGTCCGCGGGCGCCGCGGCTGATTATGAACTACATCTCCAAGGAGGACAAACTGCGCTTCGACGAGTGCAACTTCCGGGGGTTCTACACCGTCTACCGCACCGTCCGCCGGTATCCCCGCGAAGTGGGCGGCAACCTGCTGGGGTATGTGAGCGAGGTGAACCCCGACTACCTGAAGCGCAACCCCGAATACAAGACGGGCGACTACGTAGGGATGAACGGCGTGGAGTCGGCCTACGAGCCGCAGCTCCGGGGCCGCAAGGGCGTCCGGATTCAGGAGATCGACACCCACGGGGCGATCAAGGGTTCCTACATGAACGGCCGCTACGACTCGGTTCCCGAACCGGGACGCTATCTGGTGAGCACCATCGACGCCCGCCTGCAACTGCTGGGCGAGGAGCTGATGCGCGGCAAGGTGGGAGCCGCGGTGGCCATCGAGCCTTCGACGGGCGAAATCCTGATGATGGTCTCCTCGCCGACGTACGATCCGGACGAACTGGTGGGGCGCCAGCGGGGCAACAACTACATGAAGATGCTCTACAACAAGCGCAAGCCGCTGTTCAACCGTGCGGTGAAGGCCAAATACCCCCCGGGGTCGACCTTCAAGCTGGTGCAGGGACTGATCGGCCTGCAGGAAGGGGTGCTCCGGCCTTCGGACCTGCACTCCTGCCACATGGGTTACCAGGCGGGCCGCCTGAAGATGGCCTGCCACGCCCACGCCTCGCCGCTGGACCTGCGCTTCGCGGTGGCGACCTCGTGCAACGCTTACTTCTGCTACGTCTTCCGCGACATCCTCGACAACCCCAAATACGGAAGCGTGAAGGAGGGTTACGACGTCTGGAAACAATATGTCGAGAGCTTCGGATTCGGGCGCAAGCTGGGTTCGGACTTCCTCGACGAGGGCAACGGATACGTGCCCGACCGCGCCTACTACGACCGCCAGTACCGGGGTTCGTGGAACTCGCTCACGGTGCTGTCGCTCTCGATCGGGCAGGATGCGCTGGGCTGCACGCCGTTGCAGCTGGCCAATCTGGCGTGCATCGTGGCCAACCGCGGCTACTACTACATCCCGCACATCGTGAAGAAGATCGAAGGACAGGACTCGCTCGACGCGCGTTTCTACGAACGCCACTACACGATGGTCGAACCGAAACACTTCGAACCCATCGTCGAGGGCATGTGGCGGGGCGTGAACGTCGGGGGAACCTCGACCCGCGCCCGGCTCGAAGGATTGGACGTCTGCGGCAAGACCGGAACGGCCGAAAACCCGCGCGGCCGCGACCACTCGACCTTTCTCTCGTTCGCACCGAAGGACAATCCGAAGATCGCCATTTCGGTCTACGTCGAAAACGGCGGATTCGGCGCCTCGGCGGCCCTGCCGATCGCCAGCCTGCTGGAAGAGTACTACCTGACGGACACGATCCGCAGGCCCGAACTGCTGCAATACATCAAGGACATGAACATCTATTATCCCGCTTATGACAAATAACCGGCATAACGGCATCTTTTACGGCGTGGACGGCTGGACCGTCCTGCTCTACGTGCTGATCGTCGCGGCGGGATGGATCTCGATCACTTCGGCGTCGTACGACGACAGCGCGGCCGACCTGCTCTCGTTCTCGCACTTCTACATGAAGCAGCTGATGTGGATCGGCATGGCGTGGGTCACGGCGATCATCGTCCTGCTGCTCGACGAACGGTTCTACCACATGTTCGCCTACCCGGCCTATCTGGGCGGCATCGCGCTGCTCGTGGCCGCGCTGCTCTTCGGCCGCGAGGTCAACGGCGCGAAGGCGTGGTTCGAGTTCGGGTCGCTGCGCGTGCAGCCCGTGGAGTTCGCCAAGATCGCCACGGCCCTGGCCCTGGCCCGCGTGATGAGCGAATACTCCTTCTCGATCAACCGCGCGGGCGACCTGATGAAGGTCGCCGTGGTGATCTGCATTCCACTCTTCATCATCATCCTGCAGAACGACACCGGGTCGGGCATCGTGCTGGGGTCGTTCCTTTTCGTGCTCTACCGCGAAGGGCTGAACAAATGGCTCTGCATCCCGGTGCTGCTGATCGCCGCGCTGTTCATCGTCTCGTTCCTCCTCTCGCCGATGACGCTGCTCGTGACGCTGATTCTGGTCTGCACGCTCTCCGAGGCGATGATGAACGGCCAGTGGCGTTCGCGCCTCGTGTTCCTGGCCGCGGTGATGCTGTCGGCCATCCTGCTGTGCCTCGTGATGGCGCTGATCGCCCCCGGAACGCTCGATCTCTACCACAGCCTGCTCACGACGACCCTCGCGGCCGTGGTCTTCGCCGCCGTATACGCCTACCGCTCGAACCTCGCCAACATCTTCATCACGCTGGGACTGTTCGTCGGTTCGCTCATCTTCCTGCCCACCACCGACTACATCTTCAATTCGATCCTCAAACAGCACCAGCGCGACCGTATATTGAGTTTCCTGGGCATCATCAGCGACCCGCTCGGAACCGACTACAACGTCAACCAGGCGAAAATCGCCATCGGCTCGGGCAACTTCTGGGGCAAGGGCTTCCTCGAAGGGACCCAGATCAAATACGGGTTCGTCCCCGAAAAGCACACCGACTTCATCTTCTGCACCGTCGGCGAGGAATGGGGCTTTCTGGGCAGCCTGACCGTCGTCGTGCTGTTCGCGATCCTGATCCTGCGGCTGTTGCGCATGGGCGAACGGCAGCAGGAGCCGTTCGGACGCATCTACTGCTACTGCGTGGCGGCGATCCTGCTGTTCCACGTGCTGGTCAACGTGGGCATGACCATCGGCCTGATGCCCGTGATGGGCATTCCGCTGCCGTTTATGAGCTACGGAGGCTCGTCGCTCATCGCCTTCACGATCCTGCTGTTCATCGCCGTGCGGCTCGACGCCTCGACACGACAATTTTCCGTACACAAACTATAATACCCGATGATTCGCTACAACCCCAAAGGACTGACTACCCCGCAAATCGACGAAAGCCGCCGGCTTCACGGCGACAATGTCATCACCCCGCCGAAGGACGATTCGGCCTGGCGCCTGCTGCTGGAAAAATTCCGCGACCCGATCATCCGCATCCTCCTGCTGGCCGCCGTGCTGTCGCTCATCATCGGATTCGTCCACAAGGACTTCACCGAATCGGTGGGCATCATCTGCGCCATCATCCTCGCCACCTGCGTCGGATTCTGGTTCGAATGGGATGCCCAGCGGCGTTTCCGGAGGCTCAACCAGGTGAACGACGACATCCCCGTGAAGGTGATGCGCGAAGGGTCGATCCGCGAAATTCCGCGACGCGACGTGGTCACGGGCGACGTGGTCTACATCGAGAGCGGCGAGACGATTCCCGCCGACGGCGAACTGGTCGAGGCCGTATCGCTGAAAATCAACGAATCGACGCTCACGGGCGAACCCGAGGTGGACAAGACGGTCAACGAAGCCGACTTCGACCCCGAGGCGACCTATCCCTCGAACGCGGTGCTGCGCGGCACGACCGTGGCGGACGGTTACGGCGTGATGGTCGTAACGGCCGTGGGCGATGCGACCGAAGCCGGGCGCGTCACGGAGCAGTCGACCGTGCAGAGCGAAGAGCAGACGCCCCTCGACCGTCAGCTGACGCGCCTCTCGCGTCTGATCGGCCGGCTGGGCATCCTCCTTTCGGCGCTTATCTTCTGCGTGATGCTCGGAAAGGCGATCTTCGCGGGCGGGCTGCTCGAGAGCGACTGGCTGACCATCTCGCAGCACGTGCTGCAAATCTTCATGGTTTCGGTGGCCATCATCGTCATGGCCGTGCCCGAAGGGCTTCCGATGTCGATCACGCTGTCGCTGGCGATGTCCATGCGGCGGATGCTGAAGACCAACAACCTCGTGCGCAAAATGCACGCCTGCGAGACGATGGGCGCCGTGACGGTCATCTGCACCGACAAGACCGGCACGCTGACCCAGAACCGCATGCACGTGCAGGAACTGATCCGCTACGACACGCTTCCCGCACGGGAATTCGCCGAGGTCGTGGCCCTGAACACCACGGCGTTCCTCGACGCCGAAGGCCGTATCATCGGCAACCCCACGGAAGGGGCCTTGCTCGAATGGATGCGCGCCGGAGGCGAGGACTACGAACCGCTGCGCGCCGAAGCGAAGATCGTCAACCGGCTGACCTTCTCGACCGAACGCAAATACATGGCGACGATCATCGAAAGCGGCATCTCGGGCCGCCGCATCCTCTGTGTGAAGGGCGCTCCGGAGATCGTGCGCACGATGTGCGCCCCGGACGGCAAGGACGCGCAGGTCGCCGAACAGCTCCTCGGGTTCCAGAGCCGCGCCATGCGCACGCTGGCCGTGGCGTGGGCGGAAACCGCGTCGGACGACTGCCTCGAAGCGGTCAAGGCGGGCGGGCTGCACTTCGCGGCGGTGGCCGCCATCTCGGACCCCGTGCGCGAGGACGTCCCGGCGGCCGTCGCACGCTGCCTGGAGGCGGGAATCGGCATCAAGATCGTCACGGGCGACACCCCGGCCACGGCGCGCGAAATCGCCCGCCAGATCGGGCTGTGGAACGACGCCGCGGATGGCGAACGGAACCACATCACCGGCACGGAGTTCGCCGCCATGAGCGACGAGGAGCTGCTGGAACGCGTGCAGGAGCTGAAGATCATGTCCCGGGCCAGGCCGCTGGACAAGCAGCGTCTCGTCAAGCTGTTGCAGCAGCGCGGCGAGGGG
>ERZ860445.1622-NODE-1622-length-11869-cov-4.995937_pt1 | contig 11869 bp, 10 predicted proteins | sample MGYA00509977_ERZ860445 | MGnify/ENA primary metagenome ERZ860445 (study PRJEB30046, sample SAMN00715233) | human gut metagenome | study: EMG produced TPA metagenomics assembly of the A metagenome-wide association study of gut microbiota in type 2... | reverse complement strand
TGTGAAAGTGAGGCAAAAGAATGAGGATACTTGTGTTTGAACCTCTGAAAGAACCATATGTAAAGGATATTGAAGATGATATCCATGCCATGCAGGAAGTTGTGGGCGGCAGCATCGAGCCAATATATTTCGAACCAAAAAACAACGCACTTTGCTGGTGCAATGATGAGTTTCTGCTGAACGGTTCAAAGCCTAACAGGATAGTTGGAAATACACTTGTTCACGGCACTTTCTATATTTCGGGCAACTGTCTGAACGAATACGGCGAATGGGACAGCTGTTCACTTACCGATGAACAGATAGAAAAGTACAAGCAGCAGTTTGATCATATCATAGTAGATCTGCCCGAGATCGGGCTGGTTGCTGTGAGAGAAACAAAGCCGGAAGTGATCCAACCGCTTGAAGAATATGAAGAAGAACCGGAAATCGAACAGACAATGTAAAGGAGAATGAAACTATGAGAATACACGCATCTATCAACAGAATGGTAAACAAAGAGGATTCAGCAATCAAGGCATATGCCAGCGTAACGATGGACGGTATGTTCGCCGTTCACGGACTGAGGGTCATCGAGACCGAAAAGGGCAGATTTGTCAATATGCCCTCCACCTCATATACCGATAAGGACGGCAACAAGCAGTACAGCGACACCTTCCACGCCATAACCAAGTCGGCGAGAACTGCCGTAAATCAGGCTGTGCTCAATGCTTATGATCTCAAGCTGCAGCAGGTTCAGCAGACGGATATCGAGGTGGAGAACACTCCCGATGAGGAAATGTCGGAGCCTGAAGATGAACCTGAACCGGAGCTAAGTATGTAGTTTGCTAAAGCATTTGCTGTGTATCTTGTAACAAAGGTAGAACTTTTGCAAAAAGTATAGATTTGTGGACGGATATATGATATATTGCTTGACAAGGAGCGTGATGATATGAAAAGAGCGATATATATTTCAATACTTTGCACAGTAATGCTGACTGCCTGCGGGAATGTATCGGAGTCAACGAAAAGTGCAGAAACCTCAGATGTGAGCCAAACTGCGGTCACGGTAACATCGGCAAAGGAAGAAATGGATACAAGTAAAACCACAACGACCATTAAAAAGATTTCGCAGACGGTATCATCTTCCTCAAAGCTGACAGATACTGAAGTAACTGCGGTTAAGAAATCAAGCACTTCAAATACAGGCGGCAATTCAGTTCAGGGGCAGAATAACGCTGTACAGGGTAATAACCAAGCTGTGCAGAATAATACTCCATCCAACAATTCTCAGGACAATAACTTAGCGGAGCAGAACGCCCAGCCGTCCAATGAGAAGTCTCAGAATAACGAGCCGTCTGCCACCCGATCAACAACGGCAAAGCCGTCATCATCGGCAGTGTCTGCGGTAACAAATCCGCCTGTCACAACGACAAATCTGCAGACTACAACAGTGCCGCAGACTCAACCACCCTTGCCGGTGCCCACTGAGGAAGAACGATATATGGATATCGGCAGAAGCTTATCTCATAACGGCTCTGATTACAGCAAGGCAGAGGCGGTATACAACTGGATGACTGAAAACGGTTCGGGCACTTGTGTGAATTATTCGTGGCAGACCTACTATTTGTGCAAAGGTACAGGTTTGGAATGCTATCTTGCATGGACGCCGTCAAAACTGTATGGTCATGTAGCAAATGTTGTTAAGGTAAACGGAACATGGTTTGTTCTTGATACACAGGGACAAGGATTTCTGCTGAATAACGACTGCGGATTCAGCGAAATAATAGATATTGATGAATCATATGTGTCAGGGGCGGATTTGATAAGCAGCCAAAGATATGATGAAATATATTAAAATGTGCAAACGAAAGAGCCGAAATCAGGCTCTTTTTCTTTGCAAAAATGAAAAGGAGAAATGCACTTTATGTTCAAAAAATCGAAAATATTAAAGAAACTCAGCGCAGGGTTCATGGCAGGACTCTGTGCTTTTTCTATGTTCGGTTCATCTATGAGCGGAGCAATCACAGCAAGTGCCGCAAGCACACCTATGGAAAACCCGGCATTCCCGTCAGCGGATACGGTGATCGCAAAGGCGGCGACCTTGCTGGGTACACCGTATACCTATGGAAACAAGGGCTACTGGCATGCGTATGTTCAGGGTCAGTACACTCCGCTTTCTGTTGAAACGATAAATAATCTCGGCATTGACTGTTCGGGTCTTGTGTACTATACTCTTACGCAGCTTGGATACAAAACATCGGGGTTCAGTTGGAACAACCCTGTGCCTGTTGACACAGATCATTGGCTTACAGTCAATGATAACTGCACCATAACTTACGACGGAAAGACTTCAAAGGTCGAAGTCGAAAAGAAAAACATCAAGACAACGGACCGCCCGTATTGGGAGTGTGCTGATGGTTCGGTTATTACAGCAGGTTCTGTGGTGGTCGCTCAGAATCCGGGTGGTGAGGATCACGCTTGGATATATATGGGCGAATTTGATTCAAGAAATGATGTAATAAGCTATCTGAGATCTATTGGTGTTTCGGAAAAACTCATAAACTCAAAGACAGTTGGCGATGGAAAAGGTGCAGGCGGAAAGCATTGGAGAATAGAATCCAGCGGTTCGGAGGGCGTTGTTATCAACAACAAAACAGATGGCAAGACCGCAACAGCTATGAATATGTCGGCGTTCAGGATAACAAAAAATGATGTGAAATTTGAAATAACTAAGGTTCTTGCTTCAGACAGAACGGTTAAGATTTCAGGCACAAGCAAGGTAGACGGCACGGTTGCAAAATACGGAGTATATACCGATAAGGCTTGTAAAAACAAGGTCGGCGAGATCACTATCGGCAAGGACGGAACAGGCTCCATTCAGTTACCTGAAAAGCAGTATTACGTTAAGGAGATCTCCGCACCGACAGGTTACAGTATCTCTGAAGAAGTGTTCGCATTAAAGGCTGACGAAAATGTATTTGTGACCGAAGATTTTACGAGAGGCACAATTAAGGTCAACAAGACCGCCGAAGATGGGATCGTAAGCGGCAGAGAGTTCAAGGTCACAGGAAACGACGGAAGCAGTTACACCAAGAAAACCAAAGCAAACGGCGTTGCCGAATTTAGCGGATTAAAGGTATACAACACATCTACGGGCAAAGCGATCACCTACACCGTATCCGAGATCAATGTAGATACAAGATACGAAGTTCCTAAGGCTCAGAATGTTACGCTGACAAGCGGAGATGTTGATCTGACTGTCAATGTCAATTTCAACAATGAACTTAAAACGGGCTCGATAAAGATCAATAAACAGTCTGAGGATAATCAGAACGGAGACAGAGAGTTCACTATTACGGGCAACGGTAAGACCTACACAATAAAAACAGGTTCGGACGGTATTGCAATCCTTTCCGATATTCCCGTTTACAACAGCAATAATGAGAAGATCGTGTACACCATTTCTGAGAAAAATGTTCCCGTAAGATATGTAGTTCCAGCGGATCAGACTGCAACCCTTACGGCAGATGCGACCACAACCAAGACATTCAAAAATATCCTCAAAAAGTTTACAGTTGAGGTAACAAAGCAGGATTCCGAAAAAGCATCAGCACAGGGCAACGGAACGCTTGCGGGAGCAGTTTACGGACTGTACAAGGACGGCGAGCTTGCCGATACCTATACTACCGATGAAAACGGATATTTCAAGACAAAAGAGTATGTTTGCGGAAACTACACTGTTCAGGAAATTTCACCAAGCGAGGGCTATCTGCTTGATACGACTGTTCATTCTCTAGGTGCTGAGCCGAAAAAATACACAATTGAAAGTAATCCAATTTCTATGACTGTCACAGAGAACGTAGTAAAGGGCAATATTGCGATCATCAAGCATTCCGATGATGGCAGCACACAGATCGAAACGCCCGAAGCGGGAGCTGAATTTGAGGTGTATCTGAAATCTTCGGGTTCTTATGCAAATGCTGCTGAAACAGAGCGTGATCATCTGACTTGCGATGAAAACGGCTTTGCACAGACCAAGGATATGCCATACGGAATTTACACCGTGCATCAGACCAAGGGCTGGGAAGGTACGGAGTTTATAGCTGATTTTGATGTCAACATCAGCGAAAACGGACAGACCTACCGCTATCTTATCAACAATGCAGAGTTTGAAAGCTATGTTAAGGTGGTAAAGGTAGATTCCGAAACGGGAAAAACAATTCCTTACGAGGGTGCAGGATTTGAGATCTACGATTCAAACGGTCAGAAGATCTCAATGACTTTTGCATACCCTACCCCCACAACAATCGACACTTTCTACACAAACAGCGAGGGCTATCTGATCACTCCCGAAATTCTTCCCTACGGCGAGTATTCACTTGTTGAGGTTCAGGCTCCTTACGGCTATGCGCTTGATAAAACTCCCGTAGCATTTTCGGTTTCCTCAGAAAATGCAGAGAAAGAAAACTCGCTTACTATCGTCAAAGTTGAAAAGCAAAACACCGCTCAGAAAGGAAAGATCAGCGTTCATAAAACGGGAGATATTTTCACAAGCGTGACAACGGCTTCCTCAGCATACAAAAATGAAAACGGTGAAATGATCGTGAATCCAACGACTTACACTCCCATGTTTGCAGACGGAGATCTCAGCGGTGCAGTATTTCAGGTGATCGCTGTAGAGGACATTGTTACGCCCGACGGAACAACAAGAGCTTATGCCAGAGATGTTGTTTCAGAGATCACGACAGACAAAAACGGCTATGCCGAAACTGAGCCGCTTTATCTTGGCAAGTATGAGATCAGAGAGATAAAAGCTCCCGAAGGTTATGTGCTGAACAATGAGCCTAAAGATGTTGAGCTGACATATGCAGGGCAGGAATTTGAGGTGAGAGATACTGTGAATACAGCTTTTGAAAATGAGTATCAGAGCGTGAGGATCTCGCTTTCTAAGGTTATGGAAAATGATGAACTGTTCGGGATCTACGGCAAGGACTACTATACAAGCATTCGTTTCGGGCTATTCGCCGCAGAGGATATTACTGCCGCTGACGGTACGGTTATTCCTGCTGACGGACTGCTTTCAGAGGTTTCACTTGCTGAGAATATGACTGCAAGATTTGATGTACAGATACCTTTCGGCAGGTATTATGTTCAGGAAATTGCAACCGATGAACACTATGTTCTTAACGGCGAAAAGTATCTTGTAAACTTCGAATATATGGGACAGGACATCCGGACTGTGGATATTGACTGCGGACAATTCGTAAATCTTCTCAAGCGTGGCAGGATAGAGGGTCACAAGGTAGATGACAAGAGCGAACCTCTTGAAAATGCGGTGTTCGGGCTGTTTACTGCCGATTGCGTGAAGTTCAGCAGAGATACTGCAGTAATGACTGCCGCTTCAGATGAAAACGGATATTTTGTGTTCGACGAAATCCCCTATGGCGAGTATATTATTCATGAAATCGAAACTCCCACAGGATATATTTTTAGTGATGAGAGCTATCCTGTTACTGTTTCTGAGGACGGCGATGTGGTTGAAATAACTGCTGTCAACAAGCCAATCACAATCGAGATCTCAAAGGTCAATGTTTACGGCGAGGAACTTATCGGCGCAGAAATGCAGCTTATTGACTCTGAGGATAATGTAGTTGATGAATGGGTTTCCGACGGCACAAATCATGTTGTTTCAAAGCTTGGTGCGGGTGAATATGTGCTTAAAGAAATTGCCGCACCCGACGGTTATGTTATCGCTGCGGACATTAAGTTCAGCGTTGATGTTTACGGCAATGTTACGGTAGAAAACGTTGATTCAAAAGCCGTTTCGGATAACGGCGATCCGCTTATCACTATGGTGGATGATACGACTAAGGTACAGATTTCCAAGCAGGATATCACCACAGGTGAGGAACTGCCCGGCGCAACGCTCCAGATCATTGACGAGGACGGAAATGTTGTTGAGGAATGGGTATCCACAAATGAACCACATATGATCGAAGGGAAACTTATTGCCAGCAAGGAATACACACTTAAAGAGATCATAGCACCTGAGGGATATGAGATAGCAAATGAGATAAAGTTTACTGTGAATGCTGACGGAACTGTGACCGAGGTCGTTATGTACGATGAGCATACGCCTGATCTTGAAACTCCTCCTACAGTCACAATAGACACTCCTAATACAGGTGTATCCGCAGACAATAGTGCTGAACTTTATCTCGTAGCCACAGCGGTTATTATGGCTTTCGGTATGCTCATATGCAAGAAGAACGATAAGAAACAAAGAAAGGATGATGTGAAATGAGATCTAAAAAGAAATTGATCGCAGCAGCAAGTTCGGTGTGCTTTGCGGCTATGATGTCTCTAACAGCTTACGCTTCGGGCGATGTGGCCGGAGCGGTCACAAGCACTTGGAACACAGCCAGATCGCAAATAGTGTCGGTGGTGAACAATGTTGTTTTTCCGTGCCTTGATGTTATCCTTGCGGTATTGCTGTTTGTGAAGATAGGTGCGATGTATATGGACTACCGCAAGCACGGACAGATAGAATGGACTCCTGTTGCGATAATCTTCGCCTGCCTCATATTCACCCTTACCGCTCCGTTGTATATCTGGTCTATTGTGTAAGGAGGTATGACAAATGAAGAATATTCTTATACTCGCCGTACTGTCTGCGGTGATCCTTACAGGCTGCGGAAATATCTCGCCGCCGTTCAAAGCCGAGCAGACAACGGTCACAACAGCCGCTCCGACAGTAAGTGCGGCTGCCTCTTCGGAGGCTGAAAGTACCGTCGATGAAGAACAGGTAAAATATGATACCTTTATTGCGGAGTTTTTCGATTCAAATATCAGCTTTGCAGATACAAGCGCATTGGTAACAGAAGCAATGAAAGGCTGTTCATTTGAAACGCAGACAGACAGTTCAAACGGAGTGCAGAATATATCGCTGAAAGGCAAAAACGGCGGCGGTATGATAGATGTTATGTGCGTCGATTTAAGTCAGAGTGATCTTGATCACGATATGGAATATATCCTTGAAAACTTCGGAGATTATTACTTCGGACAGACCTCCGCACAGATGAGCGGTATCACCGAAGATGACTTTGTTTCGAGTTACCGAATGACAAGCAGTGTTGTTTCAAAGGGCAAGTATCAGCAGTACGGCTCTGTTCAGAAATCCGATGGTATGGCGACGCAGTTCGGATACACGGAAACCTACGCTGTGCTGAGTGAAAACAAGCTGACCGTTGTGTCGGGTGCTTTTCTCAGTACGGATATGATGGAGAGGCAGAGTTTTTCGCAGCTGATGAGTCAGTTTGTGGAAAATGTAAAGTATTAAGGCGGTGATGTAATGCCCTACATTCCATTCACAGACGAACAATAACAGCTTGCTAACAGCGTAGACTTGGCAGAATACCTGCGTGTGCGAGGTGAAAAGCTTGAGCGTGTCGGCATAGAGCATAAGCTCATATATTACGACAGCTCAGGCAAGCACGACAGTATAACTATCCGTGGGTCAAAATGGTTCGACCATAAAAATCAGGTTGGCGGTGGTGCAATAAAATTTATGCAGGAATTCTATGATATGGACTTTCAGACAGCCGTTCAGGAACTGCTGGGACAGAGGGTAACTCCGCTGTCCCACAGTCCGCCGAAAGCTATCGCAAAGGAAGAAAAGAAAGAGTTCAGACTGCCCCAAGCAAACACAAATATGCACAGAGTCTATGCCTACCTCATAAAACAGAGGTTTATCGCTCCCGAGGTCATAACTCATTTTGCAAAGCAACACACACTTTACGAGGATAAAGAACATCACAATGCCGTGTTTGTAGGAATTGATGAGAACGGCGTTCCAAGGCAAGCAAGCGTTCAACAAATTCTTACGGCAATAGTTTCAGGATCACTTGTCAAGGTTCTGACACAAGATACAGCTTTGCACATTTCGGTGAAAGCAAAAGGCTCTATGTGTTTGAGGCTCCCATCGATATGCTGAGCTTTCTGACGCTGTATCCGAAAGACTGGCAAAAGCACAGCTGCATTGCAATGAACGGAGTGTATGAAAATGCTGTGCTTGCGGCATTAAAGAATCATTCAAACCTGTCAGAAGTCATTCTCTGCGTTGATAATGACGAGGGAGGGATCGAGGCTACTGACCGTCTAAGGGATATCCTAAATGAGAACGGATATTCAAACGTCAAACGCCTTGCACCTCCGTACAAAGATTGGAACGAGGTGCTAAAAGCGAAGAATGGTGCTCCTGCTCTGCCTGCTGTGCCTAACAAGCATAAAGAAGAATATCATCGTCAGGCTGAAAATTTGCAGTATCTCAAATGCCGACCCGATAAGCTGACGTCTCAGATCTATGCCGCCTTCAAAAACGAACAATACAAATATCTCGCTGAGTATGCACTTGCAGGCTCGGCGTTTTTTATTGATAAAAGCTGTGAAGAGGATATGTTTGCAAAGCTCAGAGCCAAGCTGAAAGCAGAGTACAAGGCGTACACAGATAAAGGCAAAGTTGCTGCCAAGCAAAGAAATTTGCAGGAATGTGTTACGGCTGTAATGAAAGATTTAAGGCAAACAGCTCGTACCCGTGAGCAGTCAATAAATACGGCGAAACTGCTGTATCAGCTTGCGGATAGTGCTGTCAGGTTATCTGTTGAAAAAACTCTGTCTGAACCTGTGGCAGAACATATCGAATCAGAGGACATCGTTTCCGAACCTGAACCTTGTATGGAATTTGGTTGATGCGATACCGTCTGCTTCACGGTGCAATACCTTGAATAAAACAAACTAACTTATCTTATTAAATACAAAAGACAGAATATCCTATACAGATTGGAAGTGAAAAATTGAATGAAAAACAAATGATTTTAATAGGCATACTGGTTGTATTTTTTATCGCATTTTTGGTAGTCGTAAATCTGCTTGACAACAAGTCGCTTAACGGAATAAAGGCAAAAAAAGTCGGCAATGGACAGCACGGAACTGCGAGGTGGGCGACAAAAGCTGAGATAAAGCGTACTTTTATCCCTCTGCCATTCGAGCCGGAGATGTGGAGAAAAGGTCAGAATCTGCCGACTGTTCAAGGTACGGTGGTAGGCTGTCGGACACACGGCAAAAAAACTGTGGCTATTGTAGATGACGGCGATGTTCACACGCTTATGATAGGCGCTGCGGGTGTGGGCAAGACCGCATACTTCTTGTACCCTAACATCGAACTTGCCTGTGCAAGCGGAATGTCGTTCATCAGTACCGATACAAAGGGCGATGTGGCACGAAATTACGGTACTATCGCAAAAAAGTACTACGGCTACAATGTGTCGGTTTTGGATTTAAGAAATCCGACGTGCTCTGATGAGAACAATATCCTGCATCTGGTCAACAAATACATGGACATCTATCTGTCCGATAAAGCCAATCTTTCAGCAAAAGCCAAAGCAGAAAAGTACGCAAAAATCACAGCAAAAACAATAATCAACATCGGCGGAGGTGACAGCTCAAACTACGGTCAAAACGCATTTTTCTATGACGCAGCGGAAGGCTTGCTTGCCTCTGTTATCCTGCTTTTGGCTGAGTTCGGCGATAAAAACGAAAGGCATATAGTTTCCGTTTTTAAGCTTATTCAGGACTTGCTCGCAAAATATCAGCCAGACCCGAAAGCAAAACCTAAAATGTATTTTTCAAAGCTTATGGACAGGCTTCCAAGCGAACACAAAGCAAAATGGCTTGCAGGAGCGGCTCTGAATGCGTCTGACCAGTCTATGCTGTCGGTAATGTCGACTGCACTTTCAAGGCTCAACAGTTTTCTTGATTCTGAACTTGAACAAATGCTCTGCTTCGGAACAGCTGTTGACGCTGAGAAGTTCTGCAATGAAAAGTCTGCTATCTTTATCGTTCTTCCCGAAGAAGATACAAGCAAGTACTTTATGGTCAGCCTGCTGATTCAGCAGTTATACCGTGAGATACTTGTGATAGCCGATGAAAACGGTGGCAAGCTTAAAAACAGAGTTATGTTTTATTGTGATGAGTTCGGAACATTTCCTAAGATCGACGGTGCTGAATCAATGTTCTCAGCAGGACGTTCAAGAAAAATATCCATAGTGGCAATAATCCAGTCCTTTGCACAGCTTGAACAGAACTACGGCAAACAAGGCATGGAGATAATCACGGACAACACTCAGCTGACCGTTTTCGGCGGTTTCGCACCTAACAGTCAAAGTGCGGAAGTCCTTTCAAAATCTCTCGGCGAGCAGACAGTGTTAAGCGGTTCTGTATCGAACGGCAGAGATCAAAGTCAATCGCTCCAGATGATTGGCAGACCGTTGATGACTGTAGATGAATTAAAGTCCATGCCAAAAGGTCAATTTGTTGTTATGAAAACGGGAACGCATCCGATGATAAGCAAGCTTAAACTGTTCTTCAAATGGGGCATAAAATTTGAGGACGAGTACCGTTTGCCGGATAAGACTGCAAGGGCGGTTTCTTACAAGGAGTGTGGAGAACTTATCCGTGATGTGGAGATAAAATATCCGCAGAAGAAAAAAGTGATTTCTCCAACGGAATTTGAAATTGTCGAAGAAGATGAAGACTTTGAAGATGAACCGCCAAAAAAGAAAACTAATGTAAAAACGAACAGGAGTTGATGCATATTGATATTACCGAGAAGAATTTACGATTTAGGCTTGTCTCATAAGGCAGTATCGGTGTACTGCTATCTGTGCGGACGGGCAGACAAAAACGGAGAATGCTACCCCTCAGTGGGTCGAATTGCAGAGGATCTAAGCCTGTCAACTTGCACGGTGTTTCGGGCATTTAACGAATTAGAAAAGCGTGATTTATTAGAGCGGTTTCCACGTTATCATCCACAAGGCGGTCGGAGAAGTTCGCTGTATCGAATAAAGGGTGAGATAACTAAAACAAATCGTTCCAAGAAACGAGGTGGCAGCGTTGTTTGATTGGATAAGTGACGCCATAGACTGGATAGGCGACGGTATTTCGTCGCTTTGGGACAGTACGGTAGGCTCGGCGGTGGACGCAATTACCGACGAAATATGGGACATCATGTTTTCATGGTTGTTCAACCTCATTTACGGGGCGGTAGCTGATTTGTTTGAATTCATAAACGAAAGCACAAGCGATATTTTTGCCCTGTCGTGGGTGCAGTCGTTCATTGCATTGTTTCACAGTCTTGCATGGATGTTATTTGCCTGCGGAATGATAGTTGCGGTGTTCGATACGGCAATTGCATACGAATCGGGGCAGGCAAACATCAAAAACACCTGCATAAACGTTCTGAAAGGGTTTATGGCGGCGAGTCTGGTGACAGTTGTTCCTCAGCGTCTGTACTCGCTTTGCGTTGCTCTTCAAGGGACTTTCTCTTACGAGCTGTTAGGCGGTTTCATAGGGGCAACTTCATCAACTGTTGCAGGCACGGGACTTTCGGTCATAGTCGCTCTTGCCTCTGATGTATCGCTGTTCAGCCTGTTTTTCATAATTCTGTTCGGCTACTGCACGGTAAAAGTTGTGTTTGCAAACATCAAGCGAGGCGGAATAATGCTCTGTCAGATAGCTGTGGGAAGTCTGTATCTGTTCGGAGTTCCGAGGGGCTACACCGACGGCTTTTACAGCTGGTGCAAGCAGGTCATAGCTACTTGCCTGACGGCTTTTTTGCAGACAACGATCTTGTATATCGGACTTCTGACGTACACTCAGCACCCATTGCTTGCGGTGGGGATATGCCTGTCGGCTAACGAAGTGCCGAGGATAGCTCAGATGTACGGACTTGATACCAGTGTGAGAGTCAATATGATGTCTGTTAGCCATACGGTTTCTATGGGAGCTAAAGCGGTCGGTATGCTGAAACATAATGCATAAAACTTAAATTCAT